>Ga0316217_10003604_pt1 | contig 17427 bp, 13 predicted proteins | sample 1anoAmetaG_FD_203633 | JGI IMG/M metagenome (GOLD analysis project Ga0316217, IMG submission 203633) | Freshwater microbial communities from Trout Bog Lake, Wisconsin, USA - 1anoA | ecosystem: Environmental > Aquatic > Freshwater > Lake > Hypolimnion/Profundal zone | place: USA: Wisconsin...
CGGCGTGGAAGAGATGGCAGCGGCGTGCGGCAGGCTGGGGGCGATCCGCGCGGAGGATTGCCGGGCGTGGGTGGAGCGGGAGTTTTCCGCCAGGGCGATGGTGGACGGGTATGAGAGGCTGATTGAGGAACTGGCGGGAGGGTAGAACGTGAGTAGGGGCCCTTCGACTCGCGGCAACTACGGCCGCTCCCTCAGGGAGACACTTTAAGGAAGAAGAATGAAGATCGAGGCGATTACGTTGCGCGAGATCCGCATGCCGCTGGTGGCGGCATTTGAGACCAGCTTTGGGCGCACCACCGAGCGTCGCATCGTGCTGGTGACGGTGCACTGCGAGGGGGTGGACGGATGGGGCGAATGCACGGCGGGCGAGCATCCGTTTTATTGCGAGGAGTCGACCGATACGGCGTGGCTGGTGCTGCGCGAATATCTGGCTCCGGCGCTGGCGGGCAGGGAACTGGAGAGCGGACGCGAGGTGGCGCTCCGGATGCCGGCGGTGCGCGGACACCGGATGGCCAAGGCGGCGCTGGAGAACGCGGTGTGGGACGCCGAGGCGCAGATCAAGCAGGTTCCCTTGTCCCAACTGGTGGGGGGCAAGCGCAAAGAGTTGGCGTGTGGGGTTTCGATTGGAATCCAGGGATCGCATGAGCAACTGCTGGAAAAGATTGCGGTGGAAGTCGCGGCCGGATATCAGCGGATCAAGGTGAAGGTAAAGCCGGGGTGGGACGTGGAGGTGCTGGCGAAGATTCGCGAGCGGTGGCCGCGGATTCTGCTCTCCTGCGACGCCAACAGCGCCTACACGCTGGAGGACGTGGAGCATTTGAAGAAGTTCGACCAGTTCCGGCTGCTGATGATCGAGCAGCCGCTGTGGAGCGACGAGATTTATCTGCACGCGCTGCTGCAGCATGAGCTGACGACCAGCCTGTGCCTGGACGAATCGATTCTGAATGCGCGCCACGCGCTGGCGGCAATTGAACTGAAGGCGTGCCGGATTCTGAATGTGAAGCTGGGGCGGGTGGGCGGATTTACGGAGGCGATCCGGGTGCACGATGTGGCGCTGGCGGCCGAGGTTCCGGTGTGGTGCGGAGGGATGCTGGAGAGCGGGATCGGACGCTCGCACAACCTGGCGCTGTCGTCGCTCGCCGGCTTCAGCCTGCCGGGTGATGTTTCGGCCTCGGCGCGCTACTGGCAGGAGGACATCATCGAGCCGGAAGTCAGGGTTTCGGCCGAGGGGACGATTGCGGCGAGTCCAGCGCCAGGGCGCGGGTATGCGATTCGGCAGGATTTAGTTGAACGGCTGACGGTGCGGCGGGAGACGATCCGGGGCTCGCAGAGAAACTAGTGGCCGAGCTGGCGTTCGGCGAGGAATCGAAGTGGGAGAGGAAGTCGAGCGCCTGCTCGACGGTCATGGCTGGCACGGGCGTGTAGCCCCAGTCGGTTTCTTCTTCATTGATGTGGATGGATTTGAAAATGATCTCTTTGCCGTCGAAGTGGAGGATCATGTGGGTGGTGTCCCAATGGTTTGGGGTGATCTCCTCCTTTTCGACGAGGAAGCGGCCGCCTTTGTAGAGGCGTCCCAGGATTCCCCATCCGAAGTTGACATCCTTGAAGAGCGTGCCGTCGACTTTGGCAAGGCGCACGGCGGTTTCGTCGACCACGAGCTCTCCCCGCATCCCGGTGAAGACGGCGACTTCGCGGCTGGGCGGATCGAAGCCGGGGCGAGGGGTGAACTGGAAGGTGATGAGCTTGTGGCCGTTGGGGGCCGTGTCGCTTTTGAGGTAAACGAAATTAAATGCGTCGGGGATGGCGGCCAGTATTTTGCGGGTGCGGGCATCGTCCTCCTGCTGCTCTTTCAGCTTGCTCTGCATTTGCTCCGGGTCCAGCAGGGTGAGGAGTCGCTCCTGCTCTTCGCGCTGCTGCCTGGGAGTGAGGGGCGCGTCATTGATGAGAATGACGCGGCTTACCGTGCCACTGGGAGTTTGCACGTCGTGCTCGACTTCAGTCCTGTGCCCGTGATCCTTGCGCGTCTTCCAGGCGAACAGGTGCGGTTGGGAGTCGTCCTTGATCTCGTTCCGGATGGCCTCGCGGATGAGTTCGACGGGCGGAATTTGGGGAGACTGGGCGCGGGCGGGCAGGGCAAGCGAGGCGAAGAGGAAACAAAGCGCCGCCACGGCGGAAATTGGCGGGGCAGGATGCGGAAGTGGCCGGTCGTTCATAACGGGTCTGACAAAAACCGCGTGCGGATGGTTAGAAGCGGTCGAGGTGCCGGACGTTGCAGGGCTAAGGGAGGGTTTTCCCCTCGGCGGCACCGCTTTTCCCAGCTTGGTTTAACTGCGCAAGAGGGGATACAGCGGAGGCGGATGGGGGGTAGAATGAGACAGGAATGGGGCCTGCAGGCGTTGCCCGTGGGGCCTGGGTTCGTTATAGTCAAAAGAGGCTATGCTTGCGTAGTTGCAAGAGGATAGCGAACCGGCTGCCAGTGTGGCGGCAGCCAAGCTGAACAGTGAACGGGAGTAATCCGATGTGGAAAACACGCAAAGACGACGAAACTCCGTCAACTTTTACCCCGCAGCCGCCGGCACCGATGGCTCCGGCAGTTCCCTCGTATCAACCATCCCGTGTTGCGGAGACTCCAAAAATGGAACCAAATCGCTCTGATGTAGCTCATATCGGCAAGTCGGTCATCATAAAAGGCGAGCTTTCTGGAAGCGAAGATCTTTACCTCGACGGCGAAGTTGAGGGCAACATCGACCTGCACAATCACAATCTGGTGATCGGCCCCAACGGCCGGGTCCGTGCCAACGTGTTTGCCAAGGATGTGGTGATCCACGGCACGGTGGACGGCTCCGTGACAGGCGTGAACAAGGTCGAGCTGAAGAAGTCGGCGCTGCTGAACGGCGACATCATGACGCAGCGCATCGTGATTGAAGACGGAGCGTTTTTCAAGGGCTCCATCGATATCCGCAAGGGCGAGCCGGCGAAGGCGCAGCCGGCGGTAGTCGGTACGCCGGTGGCCTCGGCGAACACGGTGGCCGCGGTTGCGGTGGACCGCGAGAAGTAACGTGCAGAGTATGAAGGCCGGCTCACGCGGGTGGGCCGGTTCAAACTTTCCAACTTGGGCCAGGTCTCCTGTGGGGTTCCTTCGCAATCTATTCGGTGGCGGCAGCGCACCTGCATCTTTGCCGGGCGAAGGCGGAGTGCGGATTGCGCGGCGTTCGACGGGTTTCCATCATTTTACCCGGGCGATCCTGCGGCCGGATGGGCAGAAGGTCCTGGACCTGGGGCCGACCTCGAGCAGCAACCTGCAATTCATCACCGGCCTGGGACACAAGGCATACAACGACGACGTGCTGATGGCGGCCCACGCCGAACGCTTTCTGATTCCCGGAGCCGAAGAGGGCAGCACGACGGTGGACGTGGAACGCTTCCTCGACGAAGAGCTCAAGTACGACGCGGAATCGTTTGACGCGGTGTTGATGTGGGACGTTTGCGACTACCTGCCGGAGTCGCTGGTGAAGCCGGTCGTAGAGCGCATCCGCAGCATTACCAAGCCGCGGGGCGCGCTGCTGGCCTTCTTCCACACGCGCGACGCAGGCGCGGAGGCTCCGTACTACCGCTATCACATCAAAAACGATGAGACGCTGGAACTGCAGAACGGGCCGCGCTTCCAACTGCAGCGCGTCTTCCAGAACCGGCACGTGGAAAACCTCTTCCACGACTACACCTCGATCAAATTCTTCCTGGGCAAAGATAATATTCGCGAGATATTGCTGATTCGCTAGGTAACTCTGGCCGGATGCAAAACACGCAGACCTAGAGCTTTCTCGAATGGATCGAAGTCGCGATCGCGATGAAGAAGCGTGTGACCCTCGGACAGACAGAAAGTAGCGATCAGGCAGTCGATGGTCTTGCGGACGGTATAGCCTCGGCTTTGGAGAAGGCGATAGTTTTGAGCGGAGGCCACGGCCAACTCGACCCCGCCCGTGATGAACACCTCGAACCGGCAGAGGTCTCGGCGAAGCCGCTTGAACGTCGGGTCGTCGCGGACACCCTGAAGGATTTCGCACACAATGAGGTCGGTCAACCCGATCCGCTGCTGAGTCAATTCCCGGTCTAACCAATCCGTGTGCGGATTCGCGATGCCCCCGAAATAGTCGATCCAAACCGTTGTGTCCACGATGATCATGCGGGGGAGATCCGGCTACGGCCGCGGCGAGACTCGTTGAGGTCTCCTTCCCACTTTAGCTTGCCCCGAAACTTCCGGATTTCCGCCTGAGAGTGTGTCTCAACAAGCAAGCGCAATCCAGCTTCGACGGCGGCCCTTTTCGTACGTGCACCACTGCAGCGCATGGCTTGATCGATCAAGCCATCATCGATTTCGATATTGGTTCGCATGGCGTGTACCTCGGTGTGTAAGAATCGCACAGTTATGTGTATACGTTCAACCGTGAAGAATCGATCGGCGGCTGAAAAGGCTGGGGCCGCGTGGGATATTTGGGCGGCGCTGGGGTTCTTCGCTGCGCTCAGAATGACACTCTCAAAAAACTAAGCGGTCTCCAGCTCTTCTTCCAGTTGCTGCTTGTCGTAGAGGGCGGTGTAGTAGCCGTTGAGCGCGAGTAGTTCGTCGTGGGTACCGTATTCGACGATGTGCCCCTGGTGCAGGACGGCGATGCGGTCGGCGTTGCGTACGGTGGAGACGCGGTGGGAGATGAAGATGGTGGTGCGTCCGTGCATGAGCTGGCGCAGGCCGTTTAGGATCTGATCCTCGGTGTGGGTATCCACGCTGGCCAGCGCGTCGTCGAGCACCAGGATGCGCGGCTCGCGGATGATGGCGCGGGCGATGGCGGCGCGCTGCTTCTGGCCTCCGGAGAGCGTGAGGCCGCGCTCGCCGACCATGGTTTCATACTTTTCGGGAAAGCTCTCAACATCGGCGGCGATGCTGGCGATTTCGGCGGCGCGCTGGATTTGCTCGTCGGTTGCGTGCTCGACGCCGAAGGCGATGTTTTCGCCAATGGTGGCGCTGAAGAGGAAGGTTTCCTGCGGGACGAAGCCGATGGCGCGGCGCAGGGTTTCGAGCGAATAGTCGCGGATGGGACGGCCGTCGATGAGCAGCGATCCGGGAGCGGCGTCGGCCAGGCGGGGAATGAGCGAGACCAGGGTGGATTTGCCGGAGCCGGTGGGGCCCACGATGGCGAGACTCGATCCGGCAGGGATCTTGAGATTGACGTTGCGCAGGACGGTGGGGCCGGCTTCGACGGCGGACGAGAGCGGGATCACGCCGGGTTGGGATTCGGCGAGTAGAGACTGGCGGCTGTAGGCGAAGGTGAGATTGCGGAACTCGATTTCGCCGCGTATGGAGGCAGCGGGCACATCTTTTATGTCGGGATCGTCAGCGATGGTTGGCTGTTGAACGAGGATTTCTTCGATGCGGCCCATGGAGGCGGTGCCGCGCTGAAAGATGTTGAGGACCCATCCGAGGGCGATGACCGGCCAGGTGAGCTGGAGCATGTAGGCGGTGAAGGCGACGAAGCCTCCGACGGAGATGCGATGCTGCAGCACCTCGCGTCCGCCGACCCAGAGGACGATGACGAGGGCGAAGCCGAGCATCAGTTCGAGCGTGGGCCAGAGCATTCCCATGAGGCGCGCCAGCGGGAGCGAGCGGTTGATGTAGTCGGTGTTTTCTTTCTCGAAGAGCGCGATTTCGGACTCTTCCTGCGCGTAGGCGCGGATGAGGCGCGCGCCGGAGAAGTTCTCCTGGGCGCGGGCGCTGATGTCACTGAACTTGGCCTGGATGCGCTCGAAGCGCTGATGGATGAGGGCTCCGAAGTACTGCACGATGATGCTGGCGACGGGCAGCGGCAGAAACGCCCACAGGGTGAGCTTTGGACTGATGCGCAGCATGTAATAGAGCGCGCCGATGGTGAAGACCACGGTGTTGGCCGAGTACATGATGCCGGGGCCGAGCAGGGTGCGGACGGCGTTCAGGTCGTTGGTGGCGCGGGCCATGATGTCGCCGGTGCGGGTGCGCTGGTAGAAGCCGGGGTCGAGCGATTCGAGGTGGCGGAAGAGATCGTTGCGCAGGTCGAACTCGATCTCGCGCGAGATGCCGATCATGATCCAGCGGGTGAGGAACTGGAAGATTCCTTTGCTGAGCGCGACGGCGACCAGCAGCCAACACCAGGTGAGCAGTTTGCCGTGAGTGACTCCGTGGTTGAGGTCGTCCACAATGCGCTGGATGATGCGCGGGGCCTGGACCATGATTCCGTTGGTGATGAAGACGGCCAGGCTCCCGGCGAGATAGCTCTTCCAGTATCTCTTCATATAAGGGAATAAGGGCCGGAGGCGGGAGAGTTGCAAGGGCAGTCACCTGTGCGAACGACGAATGCGATATAGATGTGATTTTAGCAGCGGTGGGTGCAGGGAAGAACAGCCCCACTCAAGCCAAAGGAGGGTTTGAATGGGCCACCCGCCCGCCTCAAAGGCGCCTGAACTGTCGAACCTTACGCGATGTGAGGAAAACGTTCAGGATGGCTTCCTCGCCAACATTTGTCATGTCGAGAACGATGTTTCCGTCTGACGCATCCCATAACGCCATAGCGCCGCTCTCTCCTTTTCCGTAGTGCTGTGTACAGTAAATGGCGAGTTCCCGATAAGCCCTTCCGGCCTGATCGCGTGGGCCAATCCACTGGATTGCGATTTTATAGATCGCGCCGTCCACCGTTCCAAGAACCGTGTCCCACCGAAGACCCATGAAGTCGGCGTCAGGGGCGTGCAGTATCTCCTCTCCCTCGAACTGCATAGCACGATTGAGTGCGACGAGTTCTGTCGGCGAAAGAGGCACAAATCGCTGATGCCTATCAATCACTTTATCGATACTGTAGCTTTCGATGGGAAAGCAGGGCTCAAGAGCCGACCGTTTTCCAAATGGCCAACGCATTTCTGATTAATCTCCGAACTCCGAAACCGATTCGGATGGATTCTAGCGCATGTCGCTCACGATCCCGAATCAAAGCGACTACGTTGGAACTTTGAGCAAGAGGTAGCCGCCGAGCAAGGCGAAGATGAGGTCGGGGGCCCAGGCGGCCATGGCGGCGGGGAGCTGGCTGGCGTTGCCCATGGCTTCGAAGAGCCCGGCGGCGACGAAGTAGATGATGGCCACGCTGAGGGCGACGGCGATTCCGGTGAGCGCGCCTTTGCGTCCGGCGGAGAGCGAAAAGGGGACGGCGAGGATTGCCATGACGAGGGTGATGAGGGGATAGGCGAACTTCTTCTGCAGCTGTACGTTCAGGCGGACGACATCGAAGCCGCTCTGCTGCAGGTCGGCGATGTAGGCGCGCAGCTCGTGGGAGTTCATCTCCGAGCTTTGGCGCACTTCTTTTTTGAAGTACGAGGGCGGCTCGATGAACAAGGGGAAGGTGTCGGCGTCGAAGGCGTGGTAGCTCTGGATGGCCGATCCCCGGAAGGTGCGCGCCCATCCCTGTTCGAAGACCCATTTGTTTAACTGTGACGACCAGATAGCGCGCGCGGCGTGGACGCGGGCGGTGAGTTCGAAGGTTGCGGGGTCGAACTGGAAGGCGGTGATGTTGGCGAAGGTGTCCTGGTCGGGATCGAAAAATTGGTAGTAGTAGATGGTGTTGTGCTCGCCGAAGATCCACTTGCGGTCGGGGCGCAGGTAGGTTTGCGCGGGCTTACCTTTGATCTCGTTGCGCAGCGTTTCCTGGCGCTGGTTGGCCTCGGGGATGTAGAGCTGGTCGAAGAAGTACAGGCTGGTGCTGATGACGGCGGCGATGACGAAGATGGGGACGATGATGCGGTAGATGCTGGTCCCGGTGGCCTTCATCGCGGTGATTTCGTTGGTCTTCTGCAGCAGGCCGAGGGTGGTGAGGACGGCCAGCAGGACGCTGAGCGGCGTCATGATGTAGATCATGGACGGGGAGACGTTGAGCAGGTACTCGCCCACCATGATCATGGGAATGCGGTTGCGGAGGATGTCCCCGAGAAGTTCGAAGAAGGTAAAGACCAGGGTGAGCAGCAGGAACGAAAGCAGGATCATGGCGAGGTACATGGCGAAGTCGCGCAGGATCAGCTTGTCGAGGATGAGGGGATAGCGGGCTCCGCGGCGTTCTTTGGCCGCAACTGGGCGGTTGGGCTGGCGAGCGGCGGCCATGCGCCGGCGCCGGCGGTTGACGACAACGCGGTGGCGGATTCCACCGTAGAACGCGTCCCATGTGGTGCGAAGCGCGCCGAGATCAATGAACGAATACTCGACGCGGCGGATCAGGAAGAGTCCGGCGGCGAAGAATACGAAGTTGGCTGCCCAGACGCCGGCGGCGGGCGGAATGCGTCCGCTGCGTCCGAGAGAGATTCCGGTGAGGGAGATGAAGTAGTAGAGAAAGACGAGGGCGATGGTGAGCACGAAGCCCATGCTCTTGCCGCCTTTTTTGGAGGAAAGGCCGAGCGGAACGCCGACCAGGGCGAGGACCAGGCAGGAGGTGGGCAGGGCGAGCCGGCGGTGGAACTCGACCAGATACCAGCGGGCGCGGGCGGCGGGCGTGTCTTGTGCATTGCGCGGCTTGCCGGTATTGGCTTCAGGATGGTGGCCGCGGAACCAGAGCTCGCGGGTGGGCATCTCGGCGACGGGGACTAGGTCTCCCTTGGTTTCCTCGGGTTCGGGGAGAGCGACGGGCAGATCGGTTTGCGAGAAGGTTGAGATCTCGTACTGTTCGGGGTTCTGCGGGAGAGCCTCTTGCTGCGATCCCTGGTTGAGGTGCATGTGGATGAAGTTGGGATTGTCGGCGAGGATCACGCCGTCGCGGGCTACGGTGATTTTGGGGGCTGCCGGGTCGGTGACATCGGCGAGGAAGACGCCGCGCCAGCGCGAGGCGTTGGAGCCGGAGCGGACATCCTGGACGTAGAGCACCAGGTTTTTGAAGTCTTCATAGAAGACGCGGGGCTGAATCTCAAAGGAAGCCTGGGAGCTGCGCAGTTTGTCTTCCAGGCGCGAGAGCGCTGCCGAGGAGGTTGGGGCCAGCCAGATGCTGTTGCCGAGGGCGAGCAGCCAGGTGGCGATGGCAAAGACGGCGACGATGCGGACGAACATCCATGCGCCCAGGCCGCTGGCGCGCATGGCGGTGACTTCGCTGTCGGCGGCCAGGCGGCTGAGCCCGATGAGGATTCCGACCAGCAGGCCCATGGGGATGGTGATGGTGCAGGCCACGGGCAGGGTGAGCAGGAAGAGCTGGGCAACGCTGGGCAGCGGAGCACTGTCGCGGACGACGATTTCCAGCAGGCGTCCGAGGTCGCGCATGAAGATGACGAAGGTAAAGAGGGTGACGCCGATGGCGGCGTGCTGGACAACCTCGGAAAGAATATAGCGGGAAAAAATCTTCACAGCGCGACCTCAGGCGCCAGCAGGACAGAATATGTGAATCGGAAGCGAGTTCTTTCGAGAGTCTAGCATGGCCGCCGGGGCCGGGTGCTGCTATCCTAGTCGGGTTCTGCAGTACCATTCAGCACCATGAACCCGGGCTCATACTTCTGATGGCGCAAGGCAAGCTTCGAGTACTCCTTCTTTGGCACATGCACCAGCCCTTTTACAAGGACCTGGTGAGCGGCGAATATCGCCTGCCCTGGGTGCGGCTGCACGCGCTCAAGGACTACTACGGCATGGTGAAACTGCTGGAAGAGTTTCCGCAGGTCCACCAGAACTTCAACATCGTTCCGTCGCTGGTAGCACAGATCGAGGATTACAACTCCGGGGTTTTCAAAGACCCGTTCTGGGATGTTGCCGCCAAGCCCGCCGGAGAGCTGAGTCTGGATGAGAAGCACTTTGCGCTGACGTATTTCTTCCAGGCGCACGGAGAGCGGATGATCGGGCGGTATCCGCGCTACCGTCGGCTGTGGGAGCAGGTGCGGGCTGCGGGAGCAGACCCGGCCAACGCGGCCATTACGTTTGGCGAACGCGACTACCGCGATCTTCAGGTGCTGTCGCAGCTGGCCTGGTTCGACGAGTACTACCTGGCCGAGCCCGCGGTGCGGGAGCTGATCGCAAAAGGGCAGGGCTATACCGAGGAAGACCAGCGCTTCATCATGAGCAAGCAGCATGAGATTTTGCGCGGGGTGCTGCCGGCCTTTCGCGCGGCGTCCCAACGCGGCTCGGTGGAGCTGTCGTCCACGCCGTACTATCACCCAATTCTTCCGCTGCTGTGCGACACCAACACGGGCAGGGAGTCAGTTCCGGGACTGCCGCTGCCGAGTGAGCGCTTCCGACGTCCGGACGATGCCGAGGAGCATATACGGCGGGCTCTGGATGCGCACGAACGCAGCTTTGGGAAGCGTCCGGTCGGGATGTGGCCGAGCGAGGGATCGGTTTCCGACGAAGTGCTGCGCATTGCGGCCGGGCTGGGCGTGCGGTGGATGGCCACCGACGAAGGCGTGCTGGGACGCAGCCTGAATCACGAGATGCGCCGCGACCCGGAAGGCTTCCTGGACCACGGCAGCGCCGAGAAGCTCTACAACATCTACCGCTGGGAGCGCGACGGGCAGGCGATGAACATGGTCTTCCGCGACCACCGGATCAGCGATCTGCTGGGCTTTGTTTACGCGGGGATGCCCGCGGAGGATGCGGCTCAACATCTGGTGAACAATATCAAAAAGGCTGCTGCGCCAGTGCTGGAATCGGGGCGCGACGCGGTGGTGTCGATCATTCTGGACGGGGAAAACGCCTGGGAGAGCTACGAGGAGAACGGGCGGGATTTCCTGCGCCGCTTCTACGGCAAGCTGCAGGGCGATTCGCAGATCGAGCCGGTGACGATCGCAGAGGCGATTGCGCGGCAGAAGAGTGAGAGCTTCGGCAAACTGCGCGGGCTGGTCCCGGGGTCGTGGATCAACGCCAACTTCAACGTGTGGATCGGAGCGCCGGAGGACAACAAGTCCTGGGATTACCTGGCCCAGGCGCGCGAATTCTATGACGACAACGCCAGCCGCGCGCGGGAGGACCAGCGCAAGCTTGCCTACGAGGAGCTGCTGATTGCCGAGGGCAGCGACTGGAACTGGTGGTACGGTCCGGAGCACCACTCGGCCAATGACAGCGACTTCGACGAACTGTACCGCAAGCATCTCTCCAACGTGTACACGGCCCTGGGCGGAGTTCCGCCGGATCACCTGGCGCGGCCGATTTCGGGAGTGCTGGCGCGCACCAAGTTTGTGCCGCAGACGGCCTACGTGCATCCGACGATCGATGGGCAGGTGAGCAGCTATTTCGCCTGGATGGGCGCGGCGATGTTCTCCAGCGACCGGCGGGGCGGCAGCATGCACGGCAAGCTGTTTGTGCTGGAGGCGATTTACGCCGGCATCGACGAGGCGCACCTGTATGCGCGTCTGGATTTTGCGGCGCAGCTGCCGGAGAGCGTGACCATGGCGACGCTGCATCTGGCGCTGAGGGACGGCGAACTGGCGGTGTCGAATTTCCGGCTGGAAGCCGAGGTGGCGCAGGGAGCGCTCAGCGGCTGGAAGCTGGTGCAGGACGGCTCGCGCGCCGCGCTGGCAACCATGAAGCAGCCCAAGGGCGCCGAGGTGGCGCTGGGCAAGGTTCTGGCACTGAAGCTGCCGATGGAATTATTGGGCGCCGAAGAGGGCAACACCTTCAATCTGCGCTTTGTGCTGTACCGCGACCGGCTGCCGGTGGACGCGCTGCCGCAGGAAGGCTCGCTGGAGATCCAGGTTGCGCCGGAAGATGTGCTGATCGAAATGGCCTACGAGTCGCAGTAGGCTGTGATCCACGGGCGGGCTAGATCGCAACCGACGAGGGTGCCCCGTCCTAGCCTTCTTCTGGCTAGGGCGGGGTTTTTGATTTTGCCTTTGTTCTTTTCCGGCGAGAGTACAATCTCCCCGTATTCCGAGGATTGAAACGATTCCGTCACCAGCTCTTGGGCGAGGAATGCAATATCTGGAGGCGTCCTAACCGTCAAAGTCAAAGACCCCGCCCTAGCCAACGGCGGGCTAGGACGGGCCACCCGCCCCAGGCGGCCACCCGTCGGGAGACAAGAACAAGAGCCAATGCAAATGCCTGCAGGGACGCTCGTCCTTGCTTTCCAGGTTATCGCCGAACAAACCTCGGCGCGAACCTGGGGCACCCGGCATTGGTTAATCTCCACCTTGCCGGCGGCTTGGTCAGCCGAGCAGATCGCGCAGTTTGCGCGCCAGCACGGCAAGGCTGAAGGGCTTCTGCAGGAACGCGACGCCATCCATCTGCACCCCGTGGCGCCCGACAACGGCGTCATCGATGTATCCGGACATGAATACGGTCTTCATGCTGGGCCGGACGCTGGCCAGCGACTGGACGAGCTCGCGACCGCTCATCCTGGGCATGACGACATCGGAGATCATGAGGTGAATGGGTTCCCTGTAGTGGTGGGCGATGGCCAGGGCCTGCTGGCCGGATTCGGCGGCGAGGATGGTGTAGCCGAGTCCGGTGAGGAACTGGCCCATGGATTGGCGCAGGGCTTCCTCATCTTCGACGATCAGGATGGTTTCATTGCCGTGCAGGAGCCAGTTGGCCTGGTAGAGCTCCTCCTCGGAGAGATCGTGCTAGATGCGGGGGAGATAGACGCTGAAGACCGTGCCGCATCCCGGCTCACTTTCGCACAGCAGGAAGCCGCCGCTTTGTTTGACGATTCCGTAGACACTGGCCAAGCCGAGCCCGGTTCCTTTACCGACGCTCTTGGTGGTGAAGAAGGGCTCAAACATGCGCTCCTGCACTTCTTTGGAGATGCCGGTTCCGGTGTCGGTGACGGAGAGCACGGCGTAGTCTCCCGGCGCCATGAACGGATAGCGCGCGATGAGGCTGGGCCCGGCGGTGGCGTTATGGGTTTCCAGGGTGAGGATGCCGCCCAGGGGCATGGCGTCGCGGGAGTTGACGCCGAGGTTCATCAGTACCTGCGAGATCTGGTCGGGATCGGCACGGACGGTCCACAGGGATGCGGCGGGTTCGACGCGCAACTCGATGTCTTCGCCGATGAGCCGCTGCAACATTTTGGCCGATTCGGCGACCGCATCGTTGAGGTTGAGCGGGACCGGGGAGAGCACCTGCATGCGGCTGAAGGCCAGCATCTGCGCGGTGAGGTTGGCGGCGCGTCCGGCGGCGTGGAGGATGGCCTGGGTATTGCGGCGTGAGGGGTCCTTGGCTGGAAAGCTGTCCTCGAGGATCTCGGTGTAGCTGCGGATGACCATGAGGAGGTTGTTGAAGTCGTGGGCGATCCCACCGGCGAGGCGTCCGACGGCCTCCATCTTCTGCGCGTGGCGGAACTGCTCCTCAAGCTGCTTGATCTGCGCTTCGGCCTGCTTGCGGCCGGTGATGTCCTGGACGACTCCGGTCAGCTTGACGGGTTGGCCCGAAGCGTCGCGCACCAGATTTCCCAAGGCGGAGAGCCATCGGATGGCCCCGCTGGGGGTGCGGATGCGGAACTCGGAGCTGAGGCTGCGATCGGACTGTTCCAACTGCGTGCGGACTGCGAGGAAGTGCTCGCGATCCTCGGGAAGGACGTAGGTCAGCGCCGATTCGGCGGTAAGGACCGTATCGCCGGACACGCCGACCATGCCGCGTGTGGTAGCGTCGCAGGTGAGAATGCCGGTTGCCAGGTCGCGGCTCCAGACGCCGAGCTGGGCGGCGTCGAGGGCGGTGCGCAGCTGCTGGCGGCTGGCGCTGAGTTCCAGTTCGGTCTGCTTGCGGCTGGTAATGTCGATCACGGCGCCGACGGTGCGGACGGGATGGCGGCCAGCGCCAGTGCCTTCAAAGAAGGTTTGGGCGCGCACGAACAGCCAGCGGATGCCATTGGGATGGAGGATGCGGTGCTCGCGCTGGAGCAGCCCGTCGCTGGTTGGATCGAAGCTGCGGTGCAGGGCCGCCACCAGCGGCTCGCGGTCTTCGGGAAGGACGCGCGCCAGAACCTGTTCGAATGTGGCGGGGGCGCTGCTGTCTAAAGCATAGATGGCATTGAAGGTTTGGGAGTGGTGAGAGGCTCCGGTGGCATGGTCGAATTCGAAGATTCCCATGCAGCCGACGTTCACCGCCTGCATGAGCCGCTGCTCGCTCTCGCGGAGAGTTTCCTCGGCGAGAAAGCGGGCGAGCGCGACGGCGAGGTGACTGGCGAGGCTCTCCCAAAAATGGATGTTCTCCTGGGTAAAGCGTCCCGCGCGCTTGTCATTGAGCTGCAGCAGTCCGATGCGCTGCTGGCCGGCCTTCAAGGTGATGAGCGCGATGGACTGAAAGCCTTCCCCGCTGCAACGGCCGCGGTGGGTCGGCGGCCTGCAGGCAGACAACCGGTCATCGTCGGCGCCGTTGGTCCAAAAGCTGCCGTGGACGGTGAAGAATGGTTGGGAGGGGTCAAAGCGGCCGGTGATGACCTCTCCGCAACGGCATTCGAGGGCGGGGCCGTTGCCTTCATGAATAATTTCGCCGAAACAGTTGTGGGCGGCGAGATTGTTTTCGCAGCCGAGAAACTCTTGGGAAAATCCCAGGGCATGGGCGTAGGGAAAGTCGTTGCCGCGGCGGAGGCGGACGGCGACGGCCTGGCATTGGCTATGCTGCTGGAAGAAATCGACCGCCGCGCCAATCAGGCTGTGCAGGGAGTCGCTGGCGTTGACCAGGCGGAAGAACTCGATGGTGAGTTCGCGCTCCTGCTCCCAACGCAGGCGTTCCGGGGTGGGACGAGCCTGCACTGACGGAGTAAGTGTCTCTCCCGTTCCTCCCGGAATCTTGCCGTGCTCTGACATGGAACTAACCCATGATTGCGATAAAGCTGTCTGCAGATTATTTTATTGCTTTAAGTTACTACACTCCCGCTGCATGCGACATGCTGCCGGGTGTCTAGATGGTGCAATGAACGAAAGACCCTGTCCTGATAGACAGCGCTAAGGTAGCGCATCGTGTCCGATGGGACAAGTATCGTTGGTAACATTTTGGCTCCATGGAGCCAAAATTGGGGCTGGAATCGGTGTGGATTGGTTGGAGCGGTTAGGATTGGGAAAAGAAGCGCGCCGGTTGCGGCGGGCGGCGAAGGGAATTCGAAGATGGCCGAACTGATCAGGACCGGGGTTTCGATCGAGCAGGATCTGCTGGAGAAGTTCGACAAGCTGATTGCCAAACGAGGCTATAGTAACCGCTCCGAAGCCCTGCGGGATTTGATTCGCGAGATGCTGGTCTCCGAAGAGGTGAATGCCAACAAGCCGGTCGTGGCAACCCTGTCCATGGTCTATGACCACCATCGTCCCGATCTATCCAGCAAACTGAACGCGGCGCAGCATCATCATCACGGCAACGTGCTGGCGGCGACGCACGTGCATCTGGACGAGAACAACTGCCTGGAAGTGGTGATCATGAAAGGCTTGGCCGGCGAGGTGAAGCACCTGGCCGACCATATGCTGAGCCTGCGCGGCGTGAAGCACGGCAAACTGGTGATGACCTCGACGGGCAAGGGGTTCTGAGGCCAGGAATGTGAATTCCCGGCCCTCCGCACAGGTTGAACCGTGAATCAATTCGTCGAAAGTTCTTCACTTGCCGAAACTGTAAACTAACCCGAATCGCGCCTGAATCGGCTCGACGGGGTGCATGACCCTGGTGAATGCCGCGTTCGCATTCACCGCATTCGCAACCAGCTCCTGCCCTGCCAGTGTGGTTGGCGGTGTTGCCGGCAGCCCCAGCCCGGCTGCTGGCGATATCTGAGATACATAGGCGTAGTCAACGTCGTGATCCCGGCGGTTAAACAAATTCAACGCTTCGCCCAAAACGCTCCAGTGCTTGTTGAATGCATACCTGCCCCCCAGGTTGACCAAACACGTTGAGGGTGAGGTATAAAGTCCGTCGGACGTCAGAACGCGCGGGCCAAAGTAGCGCAGGCGCAAACTCGCCGAAAAGCCTTTGTATTCGTGCAGTGTGGCGCCCCCTGAAACCACCCACCGAACCGCTTCCGGCACATACCGGCCGTTCGGATTTTGCAGGTACGCGCCGCCCCCGATCGGCACAAGCCCATAGCAATTCGAGTTTCGTGGGCAAAGCTGCATGGTACCCGTGGGGGTATTGGTGGTGTAGAACGTCGAATCGTATGGGTCGTTCTGGGTAAAAAGGGCGCGGGAGTCCGCAAAGTCAGCATCAAAAATCAAATGTTCTTTTGGCGTGTAGTAGTTCCCAACTTCGAAGCCCCAGCGGTTGCTCGACTCAACGGAGGGAGTCGTGCCTCCGGTGTCGCCATCCTGCAGCAGTTCGGAATTACTGTGGAGATACCAGACCTCAACAGTGCTTTGCAGATGTGGGAGGGCCGCAGTGCGCACGCCGACTTCCGCGCCCTTGGTTTGGACCAGAAAGGGGATTTTAATGGGGTTCGGCGTGTTGTAGTAAGGATAGTCCGGTGAAACCGGCTCATACAGTTGGGTTGCGCCACGCACGTCGTTGGTGTGGTAACTGGCTCCGCCCTGCACATAGATCTCCGTGTTGTCCCACGGGCCGAAGATCAAACTTGCCTTGGGGCTGGGCAGGAACTTGGTGACCGATTGGTGGGTATTGGGATTGAAGTTGGCAGGGAACGGATCGTAGGGATAGTTGGGGTTGGTGGGGTTGGTAAAGCTGGTGACGACACCTAGGCCGTCGTCGCCGCGCAGGGCCACCTCCGAGCGGAATTTGTTCGCCCACTGTATTTTACTCTCCACCCAGAAACTTCCGATCGTCTCCGTGAACTTATTCAAATCCGTGTTCGCGGGCAAAACCGCGACCTGATCGAGGGTAGAGGGGGCAAAGCCAGAGGGAGGGGGATCATCCAGATAGTTGGCTGTGTAGAAAGTTTTGCTGGTGCGCATGCGATCTTCCGTCCGGAAAAGGCCGTTGTGGATCCAATCGTTGCGGAGTTGCAAGCCGAACGTGGTTGCCGCCCTGCGGCCGAAGAATTGGCCGAAAATCGTGTGGCGCAGGTCGAACCCAGCCACCCAGCGCCTGTCCTGCTGTTCGAACTGGTCGCCCTTATAGGGATCGGTCAGGTAGTAAGTGAAATCGGAAAACAAATTCAGATCGTAATAAAAACCGTAGGCCATGAGTTTCGTTGCGGAATGCGCGCCCTGGCGATGCCATTCACCCTGCAAGCTATAACGCTGCGATCTGCCACCGTCAGACGGGCTCAGGGAGCCAAAGAAACCGACGACGGGGATGGCCGTATAGGGGAGTTGATCGCTCGAGTTCCATCTGGCTCCATCGTAGGCGCGGGCCGTGATGCTGAAACCCTTGTCGTCTCCGCCCTGGCTGTAGGTCAGCAGGCCGTTGAATTTGTAGAAATTGTCCGGATGCACCCATGGGCCGTCATCGTGATACGCTTCTCCTCCGTACAGCAAAGTGCCCGGACCGAGCTTTCGCGATATTCCGAATACGAAGCGCTCAAAGTTATACTG
>Ga0316217_10003605_pt1 | contig 17425 bp, 16 predicted proteins | sample 1anoAmetaG_FD_203633 | JGI IMG/M metagenome (GOLD analysis project Ga0316217, IMG submission 203633) | Freshwater microbial communities from Trout Bog Lake, Wisconsin, USA - 1anoA | ecosystem: Environmental > Aquatic > Freshwater > Lake > Hypolimnion/Profundal zone | place: USA: Wisconsin...
GATGCTCGAGCTCACCTGGGATCTCGCCAAGTCCTACGGGACGGGCTACACCATCCACATCTCGGAGACCCCCTTCGACAGGGAGGCATCCCGCAAGCTGCATGGCCAGAGCGACGCCGAAGTCCTTCAGACCCTCGGCATACTCGGGCCGAACGTCCTCATGGTGCACTGCGTGTGCCTCACCGAGCGGGACATAAGGATGGCCCGCCACCACGACATGAAGGTATCGCACAACGCGGTGAGCAACATGTACCTCTCCTCGGGCGTCGCCCCCGTGCCCGAGATGACGGAGAGAGGCATCACAGTCGGCCTGGGCACCGATGGTCCCGCCAGCAACAATTCCCAGGACATGATCGAGCTGCTGAAGTTCACGGCCCTGGTCCACAAGGTCCACAGCAAGGATCCGACGATCATCACCGCGGAGAAGGTCCTCGAGATGGCCACCATCGACGGCGCCCGCGCATTGGGGATGGAGGCGGACATCGGCTCGCTCGAGATCGGGAAAAAGGCTGACCTTTTCGTGTACGACCCCATGAAGTGCGCCAAGTCGATCCCCATGCACAATCCCGTATCCACGCTCGTCTACTCGGGGTCTCGGGCCTGCGTGGACACGGTCCTGGTGGACGGCGTGCCCCTGCTTCTGGAGGGCAAACTCCTGTGCGCAGACGAGGAGGCCGTCTACCGCAGCTGCCAGGCCACCGCGGACAGCCTGGCGGCGCGGGCCGGCATCGACAAGAAGGCGAGGAAATGGAGAAGCAGGGCCTTCTAGGCCAGCGTCTTCGTATCTGTTTGACAAGAGGACAGAGAACTTGTATAGATATCTACATGTATATACAACATCTGCGTCGGGCAGATATAAGGGTCTCCTTCCTTGCAGCGCCTAGATAAGGATAGCCATCTACCCATCTATATACAGATCAAGAACATAATCCTCGCGGAAATTCGCTCGGGCAGCATCAAGCCCGAAGAGCAGATACCCTCGGAGGCCGACCTGGCCAAATTGAATGGGGTGAGCCGGCTTACTGCCCGAAGCGCAGTCACCCAATTGGTCGACGAGGGACATCTGGTGAGGATCAGGGGGCAGGGGACCTTCGTCTCCCGCCCAAGGGTCGAGTCTTCCGCCTCCTCCAGCAACGATTTTCTCACAGACATGACGAGGAAGGGCTATGCGGTCAAGACCGAGCTTCTGTCGGCCAGGGAGATGCCAGCCGCAGCCTCGATCCAGGACGCGCTCCTCCTCTCGCCCGGGGAGTCACTGTTCTGCCTGAGGCGGCGGCGCTGGGTCAACAACGAGGCCATCGTGGTCCTGGAGAGCTACATCCCGACTGGGATTTGCGCCGGTCTCCTCGACAAGGATTTCGAGAAGCGATCCCTCTATGAGATCCTGAAGACCGACTACGCCCTCGTGCTGACCGAGGCGCGCGAGCGGCTCGAGGCTCTTGTCGCGGATGAGCAGCTCGCGGATGAGCTCCGGGTGCAAAGGGGCGCCGCGCTCCTGTTTTCGACCCGCAAGGCGATGCTGGCTTCGGGCCGGCCAGTTGAGTTCACCAAGTGTTGGTATCGTGGAGACCGCTACGCTTTCGACGTACACATCCGGATCGACGATCGGAATCGATAGCGTCGACCGAGGAGGATCACAGCATGGGTACAGTGCGCAGACTGCGCAGGATTTTCAGGGAGGATGGAAACACCCTCATCGTGGCCATGGATCATGGCAGCAACGCGGGCGCCCTGCCCGGCATCGAGGAGCCGGGAAGCACGATAGCCGACATCGTCGCTGGGGGAGCCGACGCGATGATCGTCAACCCCGGCCTGGCCAAGGCCTACGAGAGCGAGCTGGCGGGCATAGGCCTCATCATGAGGATGGACCTTCCCCCGACCATGCTGGGGACAGGTCATGACAGCACCATAGCCTTCGACGTCGAGCTCGCGATAAGGCTCGGAGCCGACGCGGTCATAGTCAACGGCGCGCCGGGCCCGGATATCGAGAAGATCACCCTTCCTGTCCTGGCCAGGGTCGCCCAGGCCTGCGATGCGGTGGGCATGCCGCTTGTCGGGGAGATGGTCCCGGGCGGCTTCGACGCCGATCCCGCCCTGAGGACCCTGGACAATCTCCTGCTCAGCGCGAGGATTGCCTGTGAGCTCGGAGCCGACCTTGTGAAGATGCCCTATCATCCCGGTTTCGAGCGCGTGGTCAAGGGCTGCTTCCGCCCCCTTGTGGTCCTTGGCGGATCCAAGACCGACGACCCCCTGGCCTTCCTCTCGTCGATCCGCGAGGCTATGGACGCGGGTGCCCGCGGCGTAGCCGTGGGAAGGAATGTCTGGGGCGCAGCCAATATCTACGGCATGACACGCGCTCTCGCGGCCATCATCCACAAGGGGGCATCGGCGCGCGAGGCGCTCGCCCTCCTCGATGTGGCTCGGCCTGGGGCTGGAAAATGAGACAGGCAGTCATGATGGCTCCCAAGACCCTCGCGTTCAGGGAGGTGCCCGTCCCCGAGCCAGGAGCGGACAGGGTCCTCATCAAGATAGAGGCAGTGGGCCTCTGCACCTGGGAGCAGAAGTTTTACCAGGGCCTCCCTGGCTCCTATCCCTTCGTTGGCGGGCACGAGATCTGCGGCAAGGTGGTCAAGGTCGGCGAGAATGTCGCCCAGACCCTTGTCCCAGGCGACCGGGTGGCAGTGGCCAGCCTGACCCGCTGCGGCGAGTGCTACTACTGCAGGCGAAACCTCGACAACCTGTGCGAGAACGTGGGCAGCGAGTCCCTTGTGGGGCCGTACTGGGGCCCTGCAGGCTTCAGCGAATACATCCTCGCCAGGGGCTACGAGGTGTTCAAGCTGGGCGAGGCTGTCGACCCCACAGTGGGCACCCTCGCGGAGCCCCTGGCCTGCGTGATACGGAGCATGGACCGCGGCGACTTCGCGGTGGGGGATACAGTCCTCGTATTGGGCGCCGGCGTGATGGGCGCCCTGCACATCATGATGGCAAGGTTCCTCGGCGCCCGCGTGATCGTCAGCGAAGTGGACGAAGGGCGGCGCCGCCGTGCGCTCGAGTTCGGGGCAGAGCTGGCTGTCGATCCCCTCAAGGAAGACCTCCCGCAGGTCGTGAGGAGCCATGGCGGGAAAAAGGGGGCAGAGGCCGTCTTCTTCACCGCGGGCGGAGCGCCGGCCATCCAGGAGGGCCTGGCCTCGCTGGCCAAGAACGGCCGGCTGGTGATCTACGGGGGCACGAAAGCCGACGACATCCTCAAGCTCGATCCCAAGATTTTCCACTATGACGAGATCTATGTCACCGGGGTCACCAAGCATACCAAGGACACTTTCCGGCGCTCGGTCGAGCTTATATCCGGGAAGGCCCTGCCACTCGAGCCCCTGATCTCCCGGCGCTTCCCCTTCGACCAGATAGCCGCCGCCTTCGAGGATGCAGGCCGGCTGGACTCCTATCGAACGGCCGTGGTGATGTAAAGGCGAGCCGCAAAACCGGGAGCCCAAGGGAAGTGCGTGAGCTGGTTATAGGGCTGGACATCGGTTCCAGTTCCACGAAGGCAGTCCTCCTTACGATGACGGGAGAGCTCTTGGCCTCGGCCTCGAGGGAGCACGCGAGCTCCCAGCCCCAGCAGGGATGGCAGGAGCTCGAGCTCGGCCTCTTGTGGCGCGAGTGCGTCGACCTCATCCGCGGGCTTATCGCCCAGGCTCAGGCGATGGGCGGGGAATGCGCGCGCATCGGCGTGACAGGCCTCGTGCCGGCCCTCTGCCTCCTGGATTCGGATGGCAGGCCCCTGAGGCCTGCCATCCTCCACACGGACACGAGGGCAGACGAGGAGATGGCGGAGATCAATCGGGTGCATCCCGAAGTCCATCAGGGGCACCTCCTTCCAAAGCTTCTCTGGCTTCGCAGACACGAGGAGGAGTGCTTCAAGGAGATCTCGCGGGTCCTCGTGCCCCACTCCTACATAGTCTACAGGCTGACAGGGCAGGCAAGCTGCGACCTGGATACCGCGACACTATACGGCGCCGTTTTCAATCGATCTGGACTGCGGTGGGACGAATCAGCCTGCGCGAGCTTCGACCTGGCCCCGCGGATCCTGCCTCCTACCTATCCGGCCTCCACGTTGATCTCAGGCCTCTCGACCCAGGCTGCCGAGGAGCTGGGCCTGTCCGGCGCCGCCCAGGTAATCGTGGGCACGGGCGACTCCTTCGCGACCATGCTGGGCGCAGGGCTCCGCGACCCCCGCGAGTTGATGCTCTACTGGGGCGGTTCGGGGACTCGGCTGTATACCCAGGGCAGTCCCTCCCGCTATCTCGACGGCCCCTATTTCGAGGCGGGCAGGGCTGAGTTCCGGGGTTCCATCTTCTCCTGCGGCGAGAGCCTTGATCGATTCCGCAGGTTTCTGGGGAACCCGCCCTGGAGCGCTCTGGAGCCCCAGGCCAAGGTGGTGGCGCCCGGCTCGGGAGGGCTCTTTTTCATCCCCCACGTCAAGCAGCTGAGCTGCTCGGCAGGCTTCTCTGGCTCCGACCACCTGATGGGCCTGCGCGACTACCAAGGTCCCGGTCCACTCTATAGGGCCATGCTGGAAGGAATCGCCTACACAAGCGCCCTCGGCCTTCCCCCGCGCGAGGCCATCGATGCCGTGCATGTCTGCGGCGGGGCGGCTGCCAGCGCGACACTGAGGAGCATACTTGCCAGCCTTCTGGGGATGAGTGTCCACTACAGGGCGGGTCCCGTGGCGGCAGTGGGCATCGCCCTCCTGGCCGCCTATTCCGGAGGCGCGCGCGGTGACTTCACCTCCCTTTCCCGACTCTGGATCGAGGGATCAAGCGGAGATATTGAGGAGGAGCCGAAGCCCGAATTGAGCGAGTTCTACAGGGAGGCTATAGGGCAGTTCATCTCGCTTCGGGACTGGCTGCACGATGCTTCGCATGAGACAGGCATGTCGAGAAAGAGGGAGGAGCTATGAAGAGGTTTGCCGGCAAGGTTGTGATGATCACCGGCTGCGCCCAGGGCATAGGCGCAGCCACTGCCAAGAGATTCGCCGAGGAGGGAGCCCACATCGTGGGGATAGACCTGGCTGAAGCCGCGTTGAAGCTTGTCATGAAGGAATGCGAAAGCCTGGGAGTGAAGGCGCTGGGAATAGTCAGGGATGTCTGCGAGGCCGAGGGGGCCCGCGGCAGCGTCGCCCGCGCGCTCGAAACCTTCGGAAGGCTCGATGTGCTTGTCTGCTGCGCGGGAAGCTACTCGTCCTCGGTCCTCAGCGAGGTGTCCCTCGAGGACTGGCGGTCCATCCTCGAGGTCAATCTCACGGGCACCTTCCTCTACAACCAGGCCGTAGCCCCAGTGCTCATCCGTTCAGGCTCCGGGAGCATAGTCAACATCTCGTCCATGGCGGGCAAGACGAGCTGGGACTCCTCGGCCCAGTACTCGGCCTCGAAGAGCGCGGTGATAGGCCTCACCCGATCGGTAGCGATGGACCTCGCGCCCCACGGGGCCACGGCGAACGCCCTGTGCCCGGGCAACACGCGGACCAAGCTTGTGGAGAAGGTCGCGTCCATCGTCGGCGCGCGCGAGGGGCTCTCCGGCGAGAAGTGGCTTGAGCTGCGCGCCAGGGACTGCCCCATGAAGCGAATCGCCCGTCCCGAGGAGATGGCCGGCATCGTGGCCTTCCTGGCCTCCGAGGACTCCCGCTACATCACAGGGCAATCGATTTCGGCAGATGGGGGCATGGTCCTCTACTGATTCCACTATTCACAGCGAGGTGTGTCATGGGTTATCCAGCAGTCCCGCCCAGGAGAAATCCGGGCGATCTCATCGTCACGAAAGAGGCCGACATCGCGGCTCCAATGGAGACCGTCTTCGAGGTCCTCGAGGACATCCAGCTCTTCGTGCGGCTCGAGGAGAACGTGAGCAAGGTCAGCATCACCAGCGAGATCAAGAGCGGCGTGGGGATGAAGAGTCACTGGGAGATGTACGAGCCCAGTAACGGGGCAGCCTGGTTCGTCGACGAGGAGATAGTCCACTACGACAAGCCCAGGCAGATCGCGTACGTGGGCGAGAGCGCCGAGGGCAAGAGCTACGCAGGGGTGCACAACCTGAGCCCAGGCAAGAATGGGGGCACCCACCTCGTCTTCAACGAGGTCTTCCATTTCCCCGTGGACTCCTCTATCGACAAGGTGGTGGCCGGGATGGTCTCGAACGTCAAGAAGGAGTCCGAGTTGCGAAGCGGGCGGAAAGCCTAGCCCGCAGCTCGTCGCCGTCAATAGATGAGCTTGTGCCTGAAGTAGAAGAAGTGGGGCCCGTGGCTGTGGATGCTCAGCATCTCGGTATGGGGGTGCTTCGTCGAGGTGAAGGACTCCGACCTCCCGCCAAGGGAGAGGGCCTTCCCCCCGACGTAGAGGCATGAGTAGTTGAGGAAGAGCTCGTCGATGAGCCCCTGCCGTATGAGGTGATGGCAATAGCTGGGGCCCTCGATGAGGACGCGCTTCATGCCGAGCTTCCTGAGGATGCGCATGGTCGCGGCCGCGTCGGGCATGGAGGCCTCGCCGGTGACGATGACCGGCATGCCCAGTCCCTCGATCGAGGCCGGGACCCTGGACGGATCGTCCACTACAAAGTACCTGGCCTTGCAGCGGGAGCGCAGGCGATCGAGGCCCGTGGGCCCCGTGGTGACCATGAAGGGTATGAGCGGATGGTTGTTGAGGAAGGGATGGTCGAAATTGATCTCGGAGCCGTCGAGGGAGGTGATGATCTGCCAGGGCACGGGCGCGCGGCCCGCGGCGATGCGGTCGTCCTCGAGGTCCTGGTCGAAGATATGTCCACTGCTCTCGAGGTCGGTGCCGAACATCGCCGCGGTGACCGAGTCTTCCTTCTTCCGTCCGAAGCCGCCGCCGAAGCCCATGGTGGCGTCGCTCGAGGCGCGCAGGGCGTTGAGGAACCAGAAATCCGCGGCCGCCCCGTCCTTGTCCATGAGGTTGGTCTGGGCGATGAGCGGCCCCTCGGGAGCGTCCTCGAAGGCTATCTTCCCGTCCAGGCTAAGGACCATCGACGCGAAGAGATAGGGCCTGTCCGCAGGCGGCTCGGGAAAGTTCAGCGCGCCGTAGACCTGCTCTATCTTCTTTGAGGCGATGCCCCTGCACGCGAAGCCGGACAGGGTGGGGCTCTCGAAGATCCTCTTGAGTCCTATCCTCTCCGCGTCGTAGGGAATCTTGGGCAATGGCGTTCTCGCGCTGGGGTTCATGTGCTCACTCCTTGCTCCGTGATGGTTCCGAGGCCGGCCAGGCGGCTCATGCAAGCCTGCCGCCGCAGACTGCGAGCTCCGTGCCGGTCACGAAGGAGCTCTCGTCGCTCGCGAGGTAGAGGGCGGCGGCCGCGATGTCGTCCACCCTGCCCAGCCGCTTGAGAGGATACATGGCGGCCATCGAGGCCCTCGCCGCGGCTTCATCGGGGGCCTGCCTGAAGCGATTCTGGATCATGGGCGTGTCCACAAGGCCGGGGAGGATGCAGTTGGCCCTGACCAGTGGCGCCTCCTCGAGAGCTATGGCGTGTGTGAGGGAGATCACAGCGGCCTTCGAGGGGCAGTAGGCTATGCGGTTGGGTATCGTCTTCACTCCCAGGTCTGAGCCGATGTTGATGATGGAGGCTGCCTTGCTCTTGCGCAGGTAGGGGAGTGCGGCCTTGCAGACGTTGAAGATGCCTCCCAGGTTCACCCGTATCACGCGCTCGAAATCCTCGTAGTCGGTGCCGGCGAGGCTGCCCTCGTGGGTGATGCCCGCGCTGTTGACGAGGATGTCCAGAAGGCCCCTGCGCTGGCCCGCGGCGGCCACAGCCTTCGCGATCTCCTCGCGGGACGTGATGTCGGCGCTGACATAGCTGAACCTTTCGTGCCTGAAGTCGGCGCTCCCGCGCCTGCCGCAGCCTATGACCGTGGCTCCCTCCTCGCAGAAGGCGGCGGCTATCGCCTCGCCGATCCCAGAGCTCGCCCCTGTCACAAAGGCGAACTTCCCTTCAAGTCTCTTGCTGCCCATCCTGATTCACCTCGACAGGTATATACAACTTCGGGCCATAGTAAGCCGCCCCAAAGTATCCGTCAAGCGAGATGGAGATGGATGCTCCGGAAGCCTGCAGGCGCTGGGCCGCGGCGCTTCCAGTCGTTGACAATCAATGGTCGCCATGCTAGTTTTCTGGACAGCATGTATGTACATGTTTTGAGGGACAGCCTCTGATGCCCGAAGCCGGCAAGCTCTCCACCGAGCTCCTTGGCCTCACTCTGCGAAGCCCCTTCGTGCTGGGCTCGGGTCCGCTCAGCTACGATGGCCATGGCTTGGTCAGGGCGCACCACGCCGGAGCCGGCGCGGTGACCACCAAGACCATCAGGGACAGTCCCGCCCGCAATCCCTACCCCCACATCGCCATGGCCGGCCGCGACAGCATGATAAACTCCGAAAAGTGGAGCGATATCACGGGCGATGCCTGGGTGAACGAGGAGATACCCCGGGCCAAGGCGGCAGGCGCCATCGTCATCGGGAGCATAGGCCACAGCCTCGCCGAGGTCCGGCATTGGGTCGCAAGGGTCGATGCCGCAGGGGCCGACATCATCGAGCTCGTCTCCTACGGCGAGCGCGAGATGCTGTCCATGGTGCGCCTCGCGAAGCGGCAAAGCCACAAGCCAGTGATCGTGAAGCTCAGCCCCAACTGGAGGGACCCTCTCTCCTGCGCGAGGGCTGTCTTGACGGCAGGGGCCGACGGGCTCACCGCGATGGACTCTGTGGGACCTGTGCTCCGCCTGGACATTGAGACCGGGAAGCCCCTGGTCGGCGGGCCCAGGGGCTTCGGATGGCTGAGCGGCGCAGCGATCAAGCCCATAGTCCTCCGCCACGTCGCCGAGATCGCGGGCATCTGCAAGAAGCCCATCATCGGCATAGGCGGCGTCATGACCGCCGAGGACGCCCTGGAGATGCTGATGGCTGGGGCCTCCGCGGTCGGCGTCTGCACGGCGCCCATGGTCAAGGGCCTCGGCCATTTCGCAAGGCTCAACGAGGGCCTGGCAAGGCTGCTTGAGCGGCTCTCCTACGACTCGGTCGCCTCGGCCTCGCGGGCGGCCCTGCCTCATCTCAACGAGGCCGAGGAGCTCCGCCCCTTCGATTTCGTCTACAAGCCCGAGCTCTGCACCTCCTGCAATGCCTGCGTCAGGGCCTGTCCCTACGCGGCGCGCGCTCTTGAGGTCAAGGCGATGAGCGTGAGCGACGAGTGCAGGCACTGCGGTCTGTGCGCCTCCGTCTGTCCCACCGCGGCCCTCAGCCTAAAAGGGCCCTGAAGCTGGCGTCATCCATAGTTCGATAGCATATACGGCACAATAGGAGGCAAGCATCATGTACAGCGCTTTGAAGGGCAAACACCTGCTGACGGAGCAGGACTGGACTGTCGAGGAGATCGAGAGGCTCCTGTCAGTCGCCTTCCGGTTCAAGGAGGAGAGGAATCTCGGCATCCTCCACGACAACGTGCTCAGGGCCAAGACCTTCTTCATGCTCTTCTTCGAAGAGTCGACGAGGACCAGGAACGCCTTCGAGGCCGGCATCCACCAGCTGGGCGGCCACGCGCACTTCCTCACCGAGAAGGGATCCCAGATCGAGCACGGCGAGACCGCCAAGGACACAATCAAGGTCCTTTCGCGCTATGGCGAGGGCATCGGCATCCGCAAGACCTACGGCCCGGGGCACAAGTACATGCGCGAGATGGCCGCTCACTCCAGCATCCCCGTCATCAACATGCAGTGCGAGGACTACCACCCCACGCAGGTCCTCGCCGACCTGATGACCGTGAAGGAAAGGTTCCAGAACAACCTCAAGGGCAAGAAGATGGTGGTCTCGTGGACCTCGGCGCCCAACTACATCCGTCCCCTGTCGATGGCCCAGTCCCTGGTCCTCTGCATGCCCCGCTTCGGGCTCGACGTGACCCTTGCGATTCCGCCGGAGTTCAAGCTCAAGCCCGAGATCATGGCACAGGCCAAGCAGAACGCGGCGCTCGCCGGCAGCAAGTTCGAGGTCGTGGACAGCATGGAGGAGGCCTGCAAGGGCGCCGACGTCGTCTACGCCAAGGGCTGGGGCCCGATCATGCACACCGAGGACGAGAAGGAGGGCCTGGCCCTCATCGACAAGTACCGGAAGAACGGAAGCATGGACTGGGTGGTCGACAAGCGCAAGATGGACCTCACCCACAACGGCTCGATCTACATGCACTGCATGCCCTTCGACCGCGACATCGAGGTCACCAGCGAGGTGGTGGACGGGCCCAAGTCCGCGGTCTACGACGAGGCCGAGAACAGGCTCCACATCATGAAGGCCATAATGGCTACCACCATGGCGGGACTCTAGGGAACCTGATCCAACACCTTATAGAGGCTGGGATATGGAAGAAGCAGATCTCCTGATCTCTGGCGCCTGCATCGTCACCATGGACGACAAGCGCCGAATCATCTCTGACGGCGCACTGGCCGTCGTGGGCGAGCGGATCGCGGCACTGGGCGAGACTGGCGACATCCTTCGCCGCTATTCGAGCCGGAGGCGCATCGACGCCCGGGGGAAGTATCTGTATCCCGGCTTCATCTCCACGCACACCCATCTGTTCCAGACTCTCCTAAAGGGGCTGGGCCGCGACAAGAGCCTCTTCGAGTGGCTCGACAGCTCTGTGCGGCCCGCGCTCCGCAATTTCACACCCGACAGCATGCGGCACGCCGCTCTTCTCGGCCTCATCGAGGCGGTGAAGAGCGGGACCACCACTGTCCTGGACTACCAGTATTGCCACCCCTCACCCGGGATAGACGAGGCTGTGATTGGGGCCTATCTGGACCTCAAGGTCCGCGGCGTCATGTGCAAGGTCCACACCGACGTAAGCCCCTTCCCGCCCGCCATCGCCCTCAGCTACGTGGAGACCGAGGAGGACTATTTCCGGGAGCTCGAGGACCTCTGCCTCAAGTACCGCGGCGACGGCCTCGTGGGCATGGGGATGGGGTCGGGCATCATCTGGGACATGGATCGCGGCGGCTACGAGCGGCTCAGGGAGTTCGCCGGGCATTTCAAGATCCCGATATCCATGCACCTCGTGGAGACCGAGGAGGACGACCTCTTCGCCATGAAGAAATGGGGCATGTCGGCGGTCGACTTCCTCGAGTCCTGCGGTTTCCTGGGCCCCGACTTCATAGCCGCCCATGCCATCCACGTCCGGGACGAGGATATCCGGAAATTCAGGGACTATGGGGTCAAGGTGAGCCACTGCCCTGTCTCCAACATGATCCTGGCCTCGGGCACCGCTCCCGTCCCCCGCTATCTCGAGAGCGGCGTGACTGTCAGCCTCGCCTGCGACGGGGCCGCCTCCAATGACAGCCAGGACATGCTCGAGGTGATGCGCATGGCCGCCTTGAAGCACAAGCTCGTCTCGCGCGACGCCTCCCTTGTCTCGGCCGAGCAGGTCCTGGAGATGGCGACGCGCGGCGGGGCCAAGGCCCTGGGCATGGACAAGGAGATAGGGAGCCTCGAGGCGGGGAAGAAGGCCGACATGTTCCTCTGGGCTGCGAACACCGCCAGGTCCACGCCTGTGAACGATCCCATCTCCTCCCTGGTCTACTCCTCGGACTCCCGCAACATCGAGACAACGATCGTCTCGGGCCGGGTAGTCGTGGACGGCGGCAGGATAATGACCCTTGACGAAAAGGCCGTGCTCGACAGGAGCCAGGAAATCGCCGAGGACCTGGTGCGCCGCACGGGCCTGGGCAATTCCCATTGGGGAGTCCGCATGCCCACCTCGGCCGGCCAGCTCTAGAATTTAACCAGCAGCGAGAGGTCCATGACTGCGGGATTGAAGAAGATCTTGATATACCCCATCTTCTGATCGAGAATGTTGTAATAGACCTCTTCCCAGCACAAAATCGCCGCCGAGGGCTTGATGTCGAATCGCTTGCCGATGCTTCCTGCGTTTTCCGCGACGAGCCAGGCGGTAGTGTGGTTGCTCGGCGTCCGGCAGTGCTCCCTGAGGAAATCATTCATGTTGTCGTAGTACTCCCCGGGAGCTGGCGGGGTGACGACAATATCCTCGAGCAGCTCCACCCTGCCGTGGATGGCTGTGAGATCGTCCGCCAGATAGTCGATGTCGAAGCTGACAACCCTGGATTTCGCCGCCTCGGGCATCCTGCGCAGCATCCCCGGGCTCGGAGCCGCGGACCTGGCCGCGGAGGTCGAGGACTTCACCTCATATCCAAGGGAAGTGAGTATCCGCTTGAAGTCCGAGTTGATGTCGATCCGCATCGCGAGATTGGTGACGTCGGGATGGCCAAAATTGCCCTTCCCGTGCTTCCTCGTGATGATGCCTTCCTGCATGAGGGCGGTGATGGCCTTGCGTATGGTCTCGCGGCTCATGCCCAGCTTGGCGGTCAGCAGGTTCTCGGGCTCCAGCTGGTTCTCGCCGGGGCGCATGCGCTTGATCCGCTCAAGCAAATATTCCTTTGCGCGCAGGTAAAGTGGCAGGTCTTCGCTGTTTTCATGCATAGATGTTTTGTGCCCTTTCTGAGCGACCAAAGTATTGATGGGAAAACTTCAGTTGTCAATCCTCCCTGTGGTCCTGAATTCCAATCTTGACAACATGTATATACATCTTATAATAATGTGGCCGAGAGAGAAAGGGGCGCATTCATGACACCGAAGCTGCAGGAGATGGCCAAAGCGATCAAGGGCTGGATGGGGGCGCACGAAGAGGAGATGGTCGCCTGTCTCCGGGATCTGGTGCGCTTCGACAGCACGACATATCACGAGGGCGAGGCTGTCGCCTGGCTCGCGAGGAAGCTCAAGGACTACCGCTACGACGAGGTGCGCGTCGATCCCGCAGGGAACTGCCTGGGTCGGGTCGGGTCTGGTCCCATGACAGTGCTCGCCGACGCCCACATCGACACCGTGGAGCCGGGGAGCAGCGCCGACTGGGGCTTCAATCCGCTCGAGGCCAGGATAGAGGCCGGCTTCATCATGGGACGGGGCGTCGTGGACGACAAGGGTTGCCTCGTGGCCATGGTCTTCGCGGGAAGGGCCATCAAGGAGCTGGGCTTCGGCGAAGCATGCACCTTCTGGGTCTCGGGCTCCATATCAGAGGAAGACGTCGAGGGAAGCTGCGTCCGCGCCATGATGGAGACGAACCAGGACATCAAGCCCAGGCTCATAATTGTCGGCGAGTCGAGCGAGATGATGGTCGTGCGTGGCCACAAGGGCCGAGCCCTGGTCAGGATGGTCGTCAAGGGCAAGGCTGCCCACGCGGCCACAGCCTGGATGGGGGAGAATGCGCTCATAAAGGCCCTTCCCCTGATAAAGGCGATTGACGGGATGGATGACTTCAAGGAGCATCCCTTCCTCGGGAAGGGCTCGATCGAGGTCACCAAGGTGATCTGCGACACGCCCAGCCTCAACACGATACCCGGAAAGGTCACTGTCATCGCCGACCGCCGCATCTCCCTTGGCGAGACGCAGCAGGACCTCCTGGACGAGCTGAAGCCCCTCCTCGCCTTGAGCGATGCCACGGCGACTATAGACACCGAGGAAGTTAAGACCTACACGGGCTATGACATCGTCCAGACCGATTATTTCCCGTCCTGGCAGCTCGAGGAGGATCACCCGGCTGTGCGCGCCGCCACTTCCGCCTATGCCGCGATCACCGGGAAGCCAGCGAAGATAGGCAAATGGGATTTCTGCACAAACGCCACCTACCTGTGCGGCATCACTGGCATTCCGAGCGTGGGTTTCGGGCCCGGAGACGAGAGCCTCTGCCATTCGACGGCCGAGACCCTGTCAATCGAGGATTTCGTGGTCTCCGCAGGGGTGTATGCCCTTACCGCCCTTATAGCATCCGAGGAGTCAAGGTGAAGAGGCCTGAATGGGCGGGCACCGCACCCGCCTGCGCAATCGAACTCGAACTGGTCACGAGGAGGAAGTATGTCGCTTGACACTGAGCTGCTCAAGAGCCTGTATTTCGACATGTACGCTATCAGGCGCTTCGAGGAGGAGGTCGAGACCTACAGCAAGAAAGGATCCATCCCCGGCTTCGTCCATCTTTCCATAGGACAGGAGGCTGCGCAGGCTGGCGCGGTGCGGGCGCTCCGGACTGGCGACTACAAATTCCCCGACCATCGCGGACACGGCGCCATCTGCCTCTGCGGCACCGAGCGGAGACTGGTGATGGCCGAGATATTCGGGAAGGCCACGGGCATCAACGGAGGCCGCGGCGGCTCCATGCACGTGAACGACCTCAAGTTCCGCAATATGGGCTTCAACGGCATTCAGGGCTCCACTGTCGTCTCGGCGCTAGGCACAGCCTTCGCCGCGAAATACACCAAGACCGACGACGTCACCCTGGTCTTCCTGGGCGACGGCACCCTGGGCGAGGGCACCTGCCACGAGAGCATGAACATGGCCGCCACCTGGAAGCTGCCCGTCATCTACTGCCTCATCAACAACCACTACGCGATAAGCACGCGCTACGACGAGTCCCACCCGCAGAAGCAGCTGGCGACCTGGGCCGACGGCTATGAGGTCCCGAACGCCATCGTCGACGGGAACGACGTGGAGGCGGTGTACGAGGCTGTCCGGGCAGCGGCGGACAGGGGCCGCGCGGGCGGCGGGCCCACGATGCTGGAACTCATGACCTATCGCTGGCAGGGGCATTTTTCGGGCGATCCCGCGGCCTACCGCCCAGACGAGGAGGTCGCCGCATGGAAGGCGCGATGTCCCGTCGCCAAATGCAGGAAGGCCCTCCTCGAGGAGAGGAAGGTCGCGCCGGCCGAGTTGGCCGAGCTGGAGAGGAAGGCAGACCTGGAGATAGCCGAGTGCGTCCGCTTTTCGCTCGAGAGCCCCTGGCCCGACACCAGGGCGGCCATCGCCCATGTCTACGACGGCTTCGAAGCGGAGGATTGGAAATAATGGCCGAACGAACACTCACATTCACCAAGGCTCTCAACGAGGCCATCCACCAGGGGATGGAAGCCGATCCCTCGGTCTTCATCATCGGCGAGGATGTGGCCAAGATGGGCGGGGACTTCGGCGTCACTCAGGGCGTGTGGAATCGCTGGCCCGACAGGGCCTTCGACACCGCCCTCTCCGAATCGGCCATTGTCGGGCTGTCGACGATGGCAGGCGCCTGCGGCCTGCGCCCGGTGGCGGAGCTCATGTTCGCCGACTTCTCGGGCGTCTGCTTCGACCAGCTCGTGAACAACGCGGCCAAGCTGCGCTTCATGTACAACGGGGCGGCCGGGGCCCAGATGGTCGTGAGGGCGGTTACGGGAAGCGGCATCCGCTGCGCCTACCATCACTCCCAGTGCGTCGAGCCCTGGTTCATGAACGTGCCGGGTCTCGTCATTGTGGCGCCCGCCACTCCCTACGAGGCCAAGGGCCTCCTCCTGGCCTCGATACGGAACAACAACCCCGTCATCTTCCTCGAGCACAAGCTCCTGTACAACATGAAAGGGCTGGTTCCCGAGGAGCCCTATGAGCTCCCTCTCTTCAAGTGCAATATAGAGACCGAGGGCGAGCATCTGACGATCGTGGCCTCGATGTCGATGCTGGGCATGGCCCAGAAGACCGCCGCAGAGCTCAAGAAAGAGGGAGTCAACGCGGAGATAATCAACCCGCGCACCCTCTTCCCCCTGGACAAGGAGACCATCCGCGATTCGGTGGCCAAGACCGGCAGGCTCGTCATCATGCAGGAGGGGCCCAAGTTCATGGGCTCGGGAGCCGAGATCGGCGCCATGGTGGCCGAGGATGTATTTGAGTACCTGGCTGCGCCCATCCGCCGCGTCACCAGCCTGGACGTGCCGGTGGCCTTCTCCCCGGGGCTCGAGGACTACATCAATCCGAAGTTGGACCAGGCCCTGGCCGCCTGCCGCGAGATCTTGAGTTACTGAAGGGAAGAGCACATGGCGACAACGCTGGAGATGCCCCGGTACGGGGCGACGATGGAAGAGGGCATGATAGCGAAATGGCTTGTCGCGGAGGGCGCCGCCGTCACCGCGGGGCAAGTCCTGTGCTCGATCGAGATCGAGAAGCTGACGAACGATCTCGAGTCCCCGGTCTCGGGCATACTCAGGAAGATCTATGTCGCCGAGGGCGAGAGCGCGGCCTGCGGAGCTCCCATAGCCCTCATCGCCGCCGCAGGCGAGGACGCTTCGGCGCCGGCGGAATCCCGCGCAGAGCAGGCCAAGCCTGCCGCGCCCGAAGCACCGCGGTCCGATCAAGCGGTTCCATCAAGCCTGGGAAGGCCCTCGATAAGTCCCAAGGCGGCCCAGCTCGCCGAGGAGCTGGGACTGGACTGGAGCACGATCACGGGTACGGGGAGGCTGGGCATGGTCACCCGCGACGACCTCAGGTCGGCCCTCGCCTCCGGTGGAGCGAAAGCGGCCCAGCAGCCGCTCTCGAGGACCGGGGAAGGTGAAAGCGATACGGGCGACCGCTCCGGCGCGCTCTCTGGCGCCCGCCGCGTCATCGGCATGAGGATGATGGAAAGCCTGCGGCAGAGCCCGCAGGCAGCCATCTGGATGGACGCGGATGTGACTGAGCTGATGCAGGAGTACAGGCGGACCAAGGCCAGCCTGGCGGGGCGCGGCATACACCTGAGCCTCACCGCCGTCATCCTCAAGGCCCTGGCCTCTGTCCTCAAGGATCACCCGGCCTGCAGGACCTGCCTCGCCGCGGACGGCTCGCTGCAGCTGAGGTCGAAGATCGACATAGCCGTAGCCGTGGACTCGCCCACTGGGCTCCTCGTGCCGGTGCTCCGCGACCTGGACCTGAAGACCGCATCGCAGATTGCCCTCGAGTTGACCTCCCTCGCCGAGCGGGCAAGGAAGGGAGCCCTGTCCCCCGACGAGATGGCGGGCCACACCATGACCGTGAGCAATCTGGGCATGTACGGGGTGACGTACATGCAGACCATCCTCAACCTTCCGGAGAGCGTCCTGCTCGGGGTCGGCGCCTCCGATCTTCGCCCTGTCTATCGTGACGGCGGCATTTTCCCCAGGGAGATTCTGCCCCTCAGCCTCACCTTCGACCATAGGATCCTCGACGGAGGCCCCGCCGCCGCCTTCCTGCGCGATGTCTGCCGGGCCCTGGTGCCCGCCTTGATCGAGAAGGACTGAGGCGACCTAGGATGACCCGCCCGCGCTAGTCCCAGGCGATGGGCCTGTGGGCTGCGGTCACGGCGGCCAGCTTCCTCGCTATGCTGCGGGCGTTCGTCATGCCCGCGACATCCTCGGCTGCGCCCTCGGCCTTCCTGTCCTGGCTCCACACCGCGGCTCCGCCATAGCAGCCGAGGCCGCCGTTGACCACCCCGATGCCGTGGGTGTGGTAGAACCCGTGGATGGCGTTGATGGCCATCTCCTGGCCGCCGTTCCTCGTGCCGCCGACAGCGATGG
>Ga0316217_10003606_pt1 | contig 17422 bp, 12 predicted proteins | sample 1anoAmetaG_FD_203633 | JGI IMG/M metagenome (GOLD analysis project Ga0316217, IMG submission 203633) | Freshwater microbial communities from Trout Bog Lake, Wisconsin, USA - 1anoA | ecosystem: Environmental > Aquatic > Freshwater > Lake > Hypolimnion/Profundal zone | place: USA: Wisconsin...
CTAGAGAGAGTGAGAAGTATCAACGGCTTTCTTCTAAGTTGGCCTGTAGGTAGTATGAGTCTCATCATAATATTTTCCCTTGTTCGTATCCACAGGAGTTTGTCGAATATAGCGAGTTCTATCATTGTATTTGTAGTTGTTGGATTGTTAAAATTGGGAAGTGAGAGGCGAATGTTCTCTTTTGTTTGTGTTTGCTTGCTTGAGATAGGGCGAAAGCTTCGACATTTATGTTTATCAGTTAGATTAGATTATAAATAAAAATTAATTGTTAAAATAACTAATTCTTAGAAGTTATTACAATCAAAAAACCTTACTCAATATAATGAATGAGTGTAAAAGAGAAGAATTTGCTTTAAAAATTGGTTTTGATTTAAAATTTTTCTCAGAAAAGTTAATAATAATAGAAAATGGGATAATAAAGAACGTAGAATATCTAATAATCGTGGTTTCACTCTCAAATTCACATCTTCGGTTATTTCGCAAATAAACTAAACTTCAACTCATTGTCGGATAATAATTTTTACCCAAATACCGTAGATGAAAGTATTCGCTCCCTGGTAACTCGCAAAAGCAATAACTCTAAATTCATGCCAATCAAGATATATGTGTAATCTAATGCAATTGCAATTATCGACAGTAAGTATTTAAACACTTAGAAGAGCAAAAAGGCTGGATTATTACGGATTTTCTCGGAGAACCTATTTGCTTGACTGAGCTACTTAAACTAAAAATATACAAAATTGCTCTAGGCTACAATCAACTGATTGCAAATACGAAATAAGGTTGTTTACTGCTAGTTTGGGGCAACAAAAAGCCCATAAGTTAGTAAAATTTATAGAAATATACAATCAAAAATTCAAAGCACAAATACTTGCAACTTTTTTAGGTTTTCAAGATCTGCAACTCTAACAAAAATGATAACTTTATGTTTTCAAATTTAAAAAAAGTTGTAGACTAAAATTCTTTATTTTCTGTTTCCTAGGCTGAACCCTAAGCTTTGCTTACTTATCCGAAGCTTTAGAAGCTAATTTTTCCGAGAAAAGTGGTTGGCTTATCAGTTGGACACAGGCACAAATTATGTTGGGATTAATCAGGAAGACTCTTTAGTTGGGGCTGCAAATCCTTATCTTTAGGGCTAAGTAATGTACCTTAATAAGTAATAATATTGTAACAATAGTAATAAATCAAAGAGCCTCAGGAAATCACAAAACTTTAAGGTCACGTTCTAAAAGCTTTTGCTGGCTTCAATTACTCTCTGGCGATTACGCTTGAAGGTAAACTCTACTAATGGGGAATGTAAATTTTGAGTAATTTAGTAGAAAGATTTTTCCACAAGGCTAAGAGCTTATTTTTTAACCAAAAGAGATTAAGCTTCCTGCAAATGAAAAGCCAATTGATTTGAAAGGTAAAATAGATAGATTCGGATTGTTAACACTGGCAGGTAATCTCTATCTTTGGGGTAAAAACATTAAATAATACCTGATAAATGAAGCTGTTAACTTCAAACTTTAAAAATTGAAGCCGAATGAAGGTTCCTTTAATGAGCCCTTTTTAGTTAGTTCTTCTTTTGTGTTGGACTTCGAAATAAACTCTAGCTTTATCGGTGTTATCTATGCAAGTAAGAAGTTGTACGAGTAAAGCTAAAGTCAAAAGAGATACTGGATAAACCTTAAAGACAGAGTGCGTTAGACAATGAGATACCCAAGTTGTAAGCTAAAGACAGAGGCACTTTAGCCAAAAAATTTAGCTGAAAACTTTTACTCAAATAGAGTTTGTCTATCATTAAAAAAGTTTAAAGATCCAGTTTAAATGGCTCTCAAAAAACATCAATCTAAATAAATGTATTTGTGTGCTGCTATTGACTCAGACAAACTTCTTAATTACGTTATGGAGCCACCCCAAAAATAATTTGACAAAACCTCAAATTATACAGAAAGACCGAATCAGGTTACTTCAGCTAGTCTTTCAGATTTACGATTGACCATTATTTAGAACAAAAATGTGAAAAAAAATTCAATCATGAGGCATCTTTACGAAGAATTTTAGAGAAGGAAAGAGATGGGTAAAATATTAGAGAAAGGCGTTATTGAAATGACAAAAAAACCCAAAATATTCAGAGTTGTGAGAAACAATCTCTAAAAGTCAAATGCTATTGTAAACAACAAAAACTAGATGACTTATGAGGAAAAGTTGTCCTTAGTTATTAAGAAGAGAGAACAGCTGAAATCATAGTTTATTTAGCGAATTCTCGAATCTTAAGCAAAGAATACCCTAGAATATAGAATGCTCAAGAAAAAAGAATACTAGTAGCTCAAAAATAAGCACAAATAGATATAAATTTGCAAAAATACTATCCAAAAGACTTTAATCAAGGGATTTTTGGTTAAACTATTCACTAAACCTTTGCTAGAAGGCAGAGATCTAAAGATCGCTAATTTTGCGAAAAATTTGAAGTTGCATCGATTGTAAAAGAATATAAAGATGGTTTTCGTCAAAAATAGAATTAGAATGCAAATGGATAAGCTTAGAAAAAACTATCTGATTAGATTTTTCTTGCTACTCCTAACTTTCAAAACATATGTCAAAAGATTTAGGCTCAAGACTTTCAAAAACAAGCGTGCAATGGTAACAACTTAGATTGTGAAGAAAGTTATGAGAGAAAAGATTAGAGTTGGCGTTTCTGCCTGCAATTTCAATGTGCGTAAGCTTCAAAAGTTTAGATAATGGTTAGCAATGGTTAAAAATGAACGTAAAAAGTGTTTGAAATACATGTGGAAAGTATATTTACTCTCAATGATGAAGATTAATTCAGATAATTAGAGCTCAGCCATATTTTACCTCCCAAAAAACATTTAATAACTTTCCTTTTAGTCTATTTATTTGTAAAAAGTTGCAAACAATCCTTTGCTCAAATTATCCAATTTTCTGAACAAATATTCAATTTTCAAGATAAAAGCAAACTATTTCCAAAGACTAGTTTCTCTCTTTAGTGTCGAGAGCAAAAAGATAAAAACAACTCAAAGCTACAGTAGAGGTTCAAAGATAAAGCGAGGTCGCATAAAATTTGTCTAGGATGAATAAATCCAGGATAGATTCAATTTAAACCAAACCGACATTCTGCCTTATTCTTTGCATTATAACTTACTGCTTCACCCTAGCAACTACGATGTGAATATCTCTGAAATGATAAAGCTAAACGAAAAATGGATAAAGTAAGAGCGAAAGATCTTTGAAAGACACATACAACTTATTATCTAAAACCACGAAAAAGAGTATCTCAAGAAAAGGAGAACTTACGAGATTGAATTATCTACCTTCATTAAGAAGAATTACGAATTGTTTGCTTAGAAACGATGGAAATACATAATTTAATACAACAAATTAGAAAAGACTTTCTAAAAGCAGAAGAAAGAGAACTAACTAAGAAGGCTTATGAAGCTTACGGCAAGTAGTTATCTTTTGGATTCTGACTATATTCCTTAAAAGCATGCGATTTTAGATTAGGCTTTAAAAAGAATAGACTCTCCACAAATACCTAATAATTTCATCGTTTTCAAGCAATCCGACTTCAGGATGCTTTTCAAATCATACTATGATTCAGTTACAGTGAAGCTTAAGGAAATCAAAAGATCAATACATTGATATTTATCATAATTGTTTGTTTGAATAGATATTTGCAGTTAACGCGCAAGCTAAAAGTTAAGAAATCATTGAGAAATGTTAAACAGAAATAATAAAGATCATTTCTTCCGAAAAAATCAATCGCTTTATTAATGCTTCATGAGCTCAATGATGATTGTTTCTTGCTATCTCAACAAATTTTTTATTGAAAGCAGCTAATATTGTAATTCTGCATTATGGGTCTAAAGTTATTTTGTCTTCAAGTTTGCCTGTCTTGTCCATTATTCGAATTGATCTTCTTTTTCTTTGAGTTTAACTTGAGCCGCTGTGGATTCATTTTACTTCTAGGCCAGCTTCTTTCCTTGCTATTATATAGTTAGCTTTAGATTCTGGTTCTATTTTTCTAGTAAGTTCAATTTTAGCTTCAGATTAGTTACTTATACATTCAGAGGATCGTTTGCCTATGAAGAATTTCGTTTTAGTGTCTTTACAGGGGTAGCCTTTGGGGCTTAGGGAATTGATATTTAATATCGTTTGACTAGTTCGTTCATGAGCATACTTGCAGAACTTACTTTCATTTGGAACAATTTCGATTTAATTATAAACTGCCTTTATACGTAGCAAAGTATCAAAAATTTCTTCATTTAGACAAAGCTTTCATATTCTTTTTTAGTGATTAAAACTTAAGGTAAGCTTGATAATTAGGGCTGAAGATTATACATCATTCATGAGTAAGGTTTTATAGGTATAATATAACGAATAACTTTTTAAAACTCGAGCGTTCAATGAAAAAAAACAAGTTAATTCTTTCACACAGCATCTCTAATGATCTTTCCTCTAATAAATAGAGCTTTCAAATTCCTTTTCCTCGTCTAAAGTAGCATAGAGCCATAAAAACCATTGAATCAGGCAGATCTACAGTCCTTTCAACAGATTATCCAAAATCAAGTGAGGTCTAAAATGACTCATTTCGTTCTTAATAAATGGATTTATGGCCAAATGAATCAATCGTATTAGAGGACTCTCTCTAAAAATTTGAGGTAAGCAATTAAAGTAGTTCTCTCTAATCCAAGCTAAAAAAGCTCAGTCTAATATTTAAGCTATTGAAAAGCCTAAAGCACTAATAAAAGCATAAACAGCTGGCAAGAGACCTATCTCAGATTTAGAATTCCCTTCTAGACTTATAAAGAGATTTCTTAAACGGCTGAATGTTACATATCTCTTTTCATGATTAATAAATAATCTTTAAAACATAATTTTTAGATTTTGTTAAATAATCTTAATATGGCATTTAGCCTTTTTGTTTTTGTTTGTTATAATAAAAAAAGTTAACGAAATCTGATGGAGAAATGCGTGATTTGCCAAAAATAAACAGACAAGTGCTGTAGTCTTTGCCGCAAGCTGTTTTATTGCTCTCCTTAGCATCAATAAGTACATTGGCATATGACTCACAAATTTACCTGTTAAGGCAAGCATCAATCTCTTTAGTCGAACCAAGATGATTTCAAGTTCTACATCCAGTCTCAGGTCAAATAGGGCTATCAAACTCAGCCTCATACCTATGAAGAAGAAGCCAAAGTCTTTATGGAGTTATTCTAACATAGGCTCAATGCGAGATCTTAGCTTGTGAGCAAGTATAACTCTGCCAAATAAGGAGGGGCTCCTGTGGCTGTGCTTAAAGAGTTGGTCAGAGAAGGTGAGATAATGGTAGATCTATCTAAAAAAGTCAGTGAATCCTACCAAGTCGGAATGGGAGAGCATTTGTAATAAGTGTATGGATTGGTCACAAACAACTTCATTGTAAAAATCGATTAGCTCCTCGACCGTGTTTTGCAAGCCCGCTGTTATCAGCTGGCTTATATGACTCGCGAGCTAAAAGAAACTCTCATAATCATATCTAACGAAATTTAGCCTTACCCTTCTTATTTGGGTGAATAGTTTAAAAAGTCCTATAAAAACTTACTTTGGACTGTAATCGATTTAAGCTAAAATGCAAGCTTAGACAAGATAGCTGAAAGGATGTTTGCGAACTTTATAAAGCTCTGTGAAAGGTTTTAGGGTGTTTGGTAGCAAGTTTATGCCTATTTTAACATGGGGCTATGGTACGCCAACAAAACATATTATCACAAAGCTATCAAATGTTTCAGCTATGCGAGTTAGCTTGCAACCTCTCACAAAAACAACTAAGGATCAACTATTTTGAAGGCAGATGCTGTTTTTAATATAGCCCTTTGCAGTCATGCCATCAAAGATAGCGAAAAAGCATTACAACAGATGCAGTAAGCATATAGACTCAGGTCTCAAAGCTTAGGAAAATCTTCATTTTAGTCAAGTGAGGCGTTAATGATGCTGGCAAAATGGTGTTTTGCTTAGAAAAAATACGATGTTTGTTTGCAATATGTGATGGAGTGTTTAAGAATAAGAAAGCTTAATCCTTCATTTTCGAAATAATTGGAATAAGTGCACAGCTTGATTGTGCAGATTTATGAAACCATTAAGAAAGAAAGTCAATAAAACTAGCAAAAGGGTAGTCCGTCAAACAAGAAATACTATGACAAACTTTTAGAGAGCTAAATGACTTACAAAGATGAAGAGACAAATAGAAACTAATCATTTACTAAGCGACTGCTCGAATAAGAAAAAGATTATGTAGTCTTCAAGGTAGTGATGACTCCTGAACTATTCGAAACGCTTAGTGATGAACAAACATAAAAAATGGTGAACTTGCTTGAGATTTTTGATAAAAAAATGTAGAAATCCTAGGCCATTCGGATAATCATGTAGAGCTAATTTTCTCAATCTTTGTCTTAGGAACAACGAAATTAATTCATAAGGCTTAATAAAATGACCTGACTTTAATGCTTGATCACCTATGAATTAGTCAATTATCATTCATTTATACATCATTGTTTCTTCTCTTGCTCTTGCTCTTTCGCTTTTGCTGCGTCTTATTTCTTCTATCTTTCTTAGCTTCTTTAAGCCAACCTACTAATAAGATTTCCGTTAATAGCGTCGCTCAGATTGGCAAATAAGAGTTTTCCGTTTTAAGGAGTATCAAGTTGGATTTTTATTCTGTGAAGTTTAGCGGTTTTTCCTTTGACGATTTCAAAAGCACTAAGTTATAAATTTTAATCTTTTTTGTTCAGTACTCTTACTTAGCTTTTATTTTGAAGAATGTAGCCTGTGAAAATATTATTCTTAGTTGCTAATAATCTCACCATGAAGTAAACTAAGCCATTTTATTCGTCATGCTGTAATACGATTTCCAAGTTTTCAACGAGGTCTCCATTGTTTTTCTTAAACTTTCTGGCTATACCCGAAAAAAGTACTTTTACTTCTTCTTTGTAATCATAATTTGCTTTACTCTTAGACTTATCAACATCCATATTCTGAGCTTTTTCCAGCTCAGCACTATCCCCATCTTCCTCATCTTCTCCGTTTTTTACAGGAGGAATACTGCTTTGTCCAAAGCCGAAGATCGTGCCTTGATTGCTTGATAAATTAAAGAGATTGCTAGAACTGCTGCCAATCTTTGAGAAACCATTGCCAGTAAATAAGTTGCTCGATTTAAAGTCTATCTTGGGCGCTTAAGATTTCTGTAATCCTGCATTTGCGGCGTTGAATAAGCCAACATTACCAAAGAGGCCTATTCCATTATTACTATTCTGGAAGAGATTCGAGAATAATGGCATAGGTTTGTCTTTCTGCTGAATGTTTGCTGCATTTGGAGCCGTCTCTTAAGGTTTCTTAGTTACAGGACCATCTGAATCTCTTTTCACTTCTACTATTCTGGGTATATCCAAATTTACGATCTTTCAACTGGCTGGCTTGAGGGCTTCGCTGCGGCAGGTGCATTTGATGAGACATATTCAAGAGTTTTTTCATCGATATTGTGTTAAGCAGGTCTTTTCGCGCTCATTTGTCTAAGTTGATTTATCTAAAAATATTTAAAAGCTAAATCTAAATTTACTTTAACTATATATCATTCTCAAATTTCCCGAGAATCTTTGAAAGACTATTTTTAGGTTTGCTTTGAAGCTTTTTCAAGCAATCAAAAACTTAATCTTTATCAAACTAATAGTCTAAAGATCTGAGTATATCATGCTAGTGCTCTCACTTCATCAGAAATATGTAGCCTTGAGCTTCGTGAATGATTTTTCAAAGCCTTAGTTAACGTAGTTAGTGAGTTTTTGTCTTTTTAAATGTTATAATGCTCTATATTTAAAGCAATTTAGAGAATGACTAAAAAATATCTAATCATCCTGGTCCTGTGGCTGAGTTTACTTCAAACAGTTATGGGAGCATGTACTGCAGAGCGCTGCTGCAACGCTAATCCTTGTAGTAACACTTATTGCAACCAAAAAAATTCATAAACATGGATATCTACCCAAAGCTATACCGCCTACGGGTACACCAAACTTGTCTTCTCAAATAGTTCGTGCCTTCCTTGCAGCTATAACTGTCAATCATGCTCGTCAGAAACGGTATGTTCAACTTGCGCATCAGGATTCTACATGTCTAATGGAAGTTGCGTAATTTGTAGCTATATGTGTTCTACTTGTGTGGTGGTCAACAGTATCTCTAAGTGTTCTATTTGTTCTGGCTCGACTTATCTGGATACCTCTAGTGCTTCCTGCAAAAATTGTGCCACTGGGGCTGCCGCATGTACAGGTCCTACTGTGATTACTTCATGCCAAACAGGTTACTATCTTACGCAAAATTCACTCTTTTGTCTTGCCTGTCCTTCTAATTGCCAAAACTGCCCAAGTTCAAATACAGTTTGTACCTCTTGCTACAGTGGATATTATCTGAACTCCTCTAACTGCTATGTTTGCACTCTGACTAACTGTCTGACTTGCACTATTCTGTCAAATAGTCAATCCTGCTTAAGCTGCAATTCAAGCTATTATGTATCTTCAGGAACTTGTAAAAGTTGCCCTTCCAACTGCAACAAATGTTCTTCAGGGACAGTTTGCACAACATGCGCTCAAGGTTATTACCTGGTGGCTGGAGGGTGTGTAAAAGCATCCACATCTGTTGATAACTGCAATACTTTTCAAAGCACAAGTGCCTGTGGTACCTGCGTGAGTAGTTTTTATTTGAGCAGCACTTTGTGTTACCCATGCTCGATTTTGTGTACTTCTTGCTATGGATTCCATTTCGGAGCATGCACAGTATGTACTTCTACTTCCACTCTTTTTAATCAAATGTGTTTAGTTAATAACTATCTTTCTAAGAGTGCTTATCAAATCTACTACTCTTTCCCTTCAGCTAGCTCTTTTATTAGCCAAGGAGCTCAAGACTGCAATCATTATCTTTACTCTGGGGCGACCTTAACCATGTCTCTAAATAGCCTGGCTGCAAGTAAACTTGTAATCAGCTGGAGACTCTTTTCTGTTGGGGGTTCAACGACTTACAGCGTCACTTGGTCAAATACTGGTGTCAATCAAAGCTCCAGCTACTCAACATCTTCCTCCTTAACCCAAGCCTTTCCTCTTTGCAGCACTAACACTTCTCAGCTATACTATCTACACATCAGTAGCCAAAACTTAACAACCGTCAAAGTGAACAATACTTTATCATTAGCTACAAACAACGGAGTTCTATTGGCCTTGCAGTAAATCCTTGTAGTTACCACAATGTGTAACTCTTTGTGTATCTAATGCAGCGATGTCCTTTGTACGCAATGCTTGATGATTAATCTTTATACCCAAGATGCCTACTGTGTCTACGAGTGCAGTAGCGGATACTACATTTATCTGAACCCCTCAAGTTCGACCAACCCTAAGACTTGTGTTCAGCAGTGCCCCACTGGCACCTATGCCTTGTCCACTAACTTGAGTTGTGCTCAATGCGTTTCACCTTGCTTGAGTTGCCTCAACTAAAAGTTTTGCCTTTCTTGTATCGCTAGCTATTTTCTCACTCAGCAGAACACTTGCCAAAAAATCTGTCCCTATCAATATTATGGCTAGGTTTTGACCCAAACCTGTAAAAAATGTGTGGGAAGATGTAATGAATGTTTGGACCAAACAAGATGCCTCAACTGCAATTCTGGATTCTACTATCCAGCTAACTACAGCTGCCTTGATAGCTGTACAACTGCCAGTGGAATCGTGGGTATGTACGCTGACCTAGCTACTCTTCAATGTCAGCCCTGTAGTTCTAGTTGTCTAAACTGCCTTTTCAAAAGCACCTATTGTACTTCTTGTAAAACCGGCTCTTATTTCTACAACTACACATGTCTTTCCGCTTGTCCTTCCATGTACTACTCAGATACCGCATTTATTTGCCAAGGTTGCCAATATCCTTGCTAAAACTGCGCTGTCTCAGCTAGCAACTGTACATCCTGTGTTGACCGATATCTGTTGAACAACGGTTGCTTGACTGACTGCCCTAATGGCTACTTTTAGGATAATATCAACTTGGCCTGCATCGTTTGCAACACCGGTTGCGCACAATGCGTGGAATCAAGCACAAACTGTGTGCAATGTAAGACAGGGTATTACCTTTTCAACGAGACTTGCGTTGTCACCTGTCCCAACCAATATTATGGAAATACCACAGCTTTGGTCTGTATGAACTGCATATCACCTTGCTATACTTGCCTCAATAGCTCATATTGCCTGTCTTGCTCCGTCAATTTTCTTTATAATGGCACTTGTGTTACTTCACCAAGCTGTCCTGCGTATTATTATGCTGATATCACAACACTTTCATGCCTAGTTTGTAGCTCGAATTGCCTTACCTGCCAATACTCAGCTGTTTACTGTACTTCTTGTAAACCCAACAGTACTACTCCTCTGTTACAAAATAACACTTGTGTATCAAACTGCTCCTCTAATTCAACCTACGCAGGCAGTTTGGGCGGAATCTCTGCTTGCGTGCTCTGTATCTCGCCTTGTCAAACTTGTTCTAATTCTACTTATTGCCTATCTTGTGTCGCAGGCTATATGCTCTCTGGAGGTATTTGTAGCACTTCATGCACAGCAGGTTATTTCTTTAACTCTACAATCGTTAACTGCCAAGCTTGTAGTACCGGTTGCCTCATTTGTTATTCTGCTCAATTCTGTCAACTGTGCCAAACAGGATACTACATCCTGGCAACAAACGACACAGCTAATCAATGCGTTACAAGCTGTGGAGTACAGAAGTATGCGAGTTCAGTGAGTGGATCTTGCAGGTCTTGCGTGTTTCCATGCTTTAATTGCACCTCGACTATTCAGTGCCTTAGTTGCCAATAAGGAGTTTTATATCAAAGCCGCTGCCTTTCGACTTGCCCAGATACAACTTTTTTGAATACTGCATCTTCTACCTGCTCTCCTTGCCAGGGCAATTGTCTCACTTGTTCTAAAAACTCTACGCATTGTCTTACTTGCCTCAATAGCTATTATCTTTCCACTTTGGATAATACTTGTAATGCAGTCTGCCCAGCAGCTACTTACCCTTAAAACGTGACTCAAATGTGCTTACAGTGTAGCTCGTCTTGTAGCGCCTGCACAAACTCAACCTACTGTACTGCATGTATTGCTAACCGCACCTATCTGTATGCAGTAACCCACATCTGCATTTCTGATTGTCCTCTTGGCTATTTCGCGAACTATACTGCTACTACCTGTGATGCTTGTAATCCTAAGTGCCTTACCTGCAGCGTCACTGCATCTAACTGCCTCTCATGCGCTATCGGCTATTACCTCATTCGGCTTTCAGTTAGTTCTTACGATTGTGTTAGCTCTTGTTCTGCGGGATATTACAAAGATTCGCAAAACTGCGAAGCCTGTATTTTTCCTTGCCAGACCTGTTCATCAGCCACAGCGTGTGTTACTTGTGTAACTGGAACGTATTTCTATGCAAATACGTCTGCTTGTCTACTTGGTTGCCCCTCTAATGCATACATAGATACTGCAGCTCAGGCCTGCCAAATGTGTACATCGCCTTGTTCTTCATGCCGCAGCTCAACTTACTGTCTTAGTTGCTTGAATGGGCTTTATCTTTTGAATGGAAAGTGCTTAAGTGTCTGTCCCTCGCAATACTATTCTGATACCACCCAGATGTGCATCCAATGTTCTGGACTCTGCAAAACATGCTCAACGAAGTACTTTTGCTTAAGCTGCCTTACTGGTTATCTCAGTAATGGGTATTGCTATAGCAGTTGTCCCCCTGGAACATTCGCAAATCTGAACAATTCCGTTTGCTAAACATGCGTAAGTCCTTGCCTTTAATGCACTTTTTCTACCAATTATTGCACTCATTGTACAGGATCATTGGTGGTCTATCAAGGGAACTGCAGTTCGTCCTGTCCTTTGGGTACCTATCTTAGCGCAGCCTCTTGCCTTCCTTGCCAATTTCCGTGTATAAACTGTACAGGTTCACTTGTATGTCAGTAATGCCTCGGAGGTTATCTCCTTTACAATAGCTTGACCTGTATAAACTACACAGCTTTTTGTCCCAACGATTTCTACAAAATGGACGGAAAGTATTGTATCCCCAAAGCTCAATGTCCCTCAAATTATTTCACTGATTCAGACCTAAAGACATGCTCTAGTTCTTGTTCAGCTTCAAAATACACCGTGATCTAAACTAAGTCTTGTGCCTACAGTTGCCAAAGCTATCAATATGCAGGTGTTGGAATGGTTTGCCAAAACTTCTCAGATTCTCCTCCAACCTCATTAATGGGAATGAGTGCTTTGGTCTTTATCAAATCAAATATCTTAAATATTGTGGTTAGCTTTAATGAAAGCGTTACTTGGCTTGGCGGTGGACTCACTCCCTACACACTTGCATCTACTTTAAGTAACTCTTTAGCTACAGGGAGTGCAAGTTACTTAAACTATAGTCTCAATAGTGGAGACCAAACCAATCTAATTTTAAAGGTGGTTTCAGTGCCAACTCAAATCTCATTCTTCTTGCCTGCAAACTATCTTAAGTCCTCTATAACTAACTACTCTCTGCAAAATCCAAACATAACTCTCACTTTACCGGCTTTCGTAGCTTATGACTATGGTACGATTTATCAGGGACTTTTGACTAGCCAGTTTGGGTTTGGTCTTGGATGGTTTATCTTACTCCTTTCTATATTTTATCTCTTCAAAAACAGGATTTCTCATCTTTATACTCTTTGGGATACCGTGCAGCTACTTTTTGTTACTATTCTATTAGAAATCCAATACCCTCCAGCACTCAATTAGTTCTTAAGAGGACTGAATACAACTTTATTTCTCAGCTTTCCGAATATGTTTACACAGAATTCTATTCGTACTGCGTCCTCTAGACCTTTTTATGCTTATACTTATGATAATAACTTCCTCAGAAATGCAGGACCCTCACTTACCATAGGTATCGTAGTTATCATAATTTACTTAATCTTCAAAATTACTGCTTAGTTGACAAAAAGGGTTGAAAGAATACACTAGTGGATGAATTAATACCCTAAAATAAAGCGTTTTATGTATGAAACCTTACTGAGATTCAGATGGCACTATGCAAGCGACGTCTTCTTCCTAACTTACATAAGTGTCTACTTATTTGGAGTGGCATAGTTACGCAACCTTAGCTTAAATCCTAACAGAGGAGCATCTAACGCCATTTGTGCCATAACTCTAATAATATATTTGATTTTCCCAATTTTCGCAGGAGTCAAATTACATCGCCATTTCCCAAACATTTCCAAAGGAAAGCATAGCGAAAACCTTAGATGTTTCTACAGAGGTATCGATAAAACAAGCCAGTTCGGAGTATTTCTCATAATGATTCGATACTTCAGAAAGTTGGTTTATGCTCTAATAATTGGCATATTCTCATAGAAGCCAATGTTTGCTCTGCCGATCCTGATGTTCACTTCAGTTCTGATGGCTTTGTTCATCTTTCTTAAGCTGCCCTTCAAAAAAAGGCTCTCTAATATTGTCTAGATAATCAACTAGTGCTGCATCGCGCTTCTATTCTTAGGCATGGCTATCATAAATTTCAACAATCAATAAGGTTATACTGGATTCAATATAGCTCTAGGTTATACTTGTACTGGACTTCTTATCTTCATTCTGCTGCTTTTGGTTTTCGAAGTTTTTTGTAGATCATTGTTTCACCTAAAAAGTGAGGAGGAGATTCGCAATTAAAATGATAGGAAAATTGAAGATCTTTCTGAGGCTGAACTGAGAAGGAAGGCTGGAGAATTTTTCGACTATATGTTCCCTCGTATTCGAAAAGATTTAGGGTTCGGGTAATAATCGGATGAAGAATAAAACTATAAATATGAGGAAGGCGATAGTCAGAACTCAGAAAACAACTTGAAGCGTGAAGAATAATGGGGAATAAAATAATCTGACTAAGACTCCGACTAATTCAGACATTACGGAAGTGAGTCGTAATAGGCGACTGAGGGCAAACAAAAGGCTCCTTAATATCTGATCCGTTGCGTGAAAGAGATAAAATGATAACTGTTGTTATGTAGGCCTCTTTATCCTGCCTTAATTAACAGTAATTTAATTTCTTCTCTTGTTTTGAATCTAAAAGAATAAATTTATAAAAAGTAACTCAGTGGTAATAAGTTAATTAATCATTCCAAATGTAGTTTGCCAGGTCGTCTCGGAGGAGAAAGGTCAAAAGTTTGGCCACGCAGCTGAGCTCGGTTGATAAGAAAAATTGCATCCTCAACAAAAACAAGCTTTAGTAGCTTTTGTCTACTCGAAAAGAAAGTTCCTATGCAACGATTGATGATTACTTTTAGTCCACACAAGCTTTCATACCCTCGCAGTTGGTTGCAACCCTCCAAACCTACAAAAGTCACAAATAGAGGAAGTTTAATAAATGCAAGCAAAACCAAACTCTCAGGTTTTACGATGCTGAAGTCTTTTCCAAATTATTATATAAAGAACCGTAGCCTTTGGAGAGTAGTTCCTATGTTTCTTCGTCCTTTGGAAAGGCATCGGGAAGTTTTCTCAAAGGCAAATCAATAACCCCTATCAAAAATGACCCAAAATCCAAATCGTTGACTCCCATTAAAGGAAACTATAAGATACGAAAAATGTTCCCACAAGGAATGAGTCAGCCACCTTTCCATTGTTCTCAGCTGATTGAGAACCAGATGAAAAGCATCAATACCTTGTAGCTAAAAGATATCAAATTGAGAGACCATACCACGAAACGAAACAATATTTGGAAAGTAGAGGAGGCTTAACGGGAAACTTTGAGTGGATGGAATTTCAAGCGTTTGTGCTATTAGAACGAATACTAAATGCTTTGAAGCTGCGTGATACAATCGATTCTTATTCTCATAGAAACAAATCCATTTTATAGTTCATCCTAACTTACTATATACTGAAATGTAAACACTTGCTTCGCTCAATCATGCCCATTATCTTATTATTTTAATGCTTAAGTTGCCTTCCATGATTCACTAGAATCTGCTGAGGCTGATGATTGCTACACAGCGATGTTTAACTTTCTGTGACAATCTTTTTGAAAATTTATCTTCAGGGTTAAATCAAAATCAAATTTTAACTATATTTTGATGGCCTAGTGTTCGTAATTTGGTGGGTGTATTATAATAATCTGCCTGCAACTGTTCGGAAACTCAGTAGAATGCATCGCCAGCAAGAGAGTACCCTTCCAGCAACTTAGCTCAGATTTAAAATACTAACCCCGCGACATTCAAATTGATTGGGCAGCCTGCATCCGACCCCGAGGGCAATTTCACAGAAAACTCAGCAAAGTAGGAGAAAGGGTTTAATGTGGAGAGATCGAAGATATCGAAGTTGGTGGACAATGGGTAGGATTTCGGGTCAGTCATCCCGCTGGCCTACTATTCGAACAGCTAGGAAGTGCATATCGACTAATAGACTTTGTACATGCTGCAGAAGTATTCGATCAACTAGACCTGCTATTTGGGTTTCATGGGCAGCCAAGACTCCTGCCGCTCCTTTGTCCTCGACACCATAGTTAATCTGTCCTCGATCGAGGGCAACCATGTAAGTGATGTAAAAAATAGTTCACCCAAGTCTACACTCAAGACGACACCCCTGGCATCTTCATCTGGTCGCTGCCCTACAGCTTCAATGCCAAGTTGAAGGTCTTCCTGATTTAATGCAGAGGCATCAGATTTGAGGGGTAGTAGTTGCCGAGAAAGGACCAGATTCTTATCGACCTCATGGTCATCCTTTGCTCGAGCATTGTTTTGGTGGGGACTGGGTTACAGCATGTGTCTAAGAAGATTCCCATCTTCAAGAGCTAAACCTAAAGAAGGCAAGGGAGGCTGCCAACCTTTTAGTCCAGGATGCTCAAATAGCTGTATTAAAGCAAATAAAGGATTCACTTCCAGGGCTAAGCCAGTGGAAAGGCACACTTCTACTGGCCGCGCTCGTTCTACTACTTCTACGGCTAGAAAAACACAAGCATGAGAATTCCCAACATCTAGCAACTCTTTCACCACTGCCTGCACATCCATCTCGAAGACCCTTTCGCGAATTAAAGCCAATCTCGACAGTAGCTCATGCTAACATTGAACGACAATCTCAAAGGCGCAAACCCTTCGTTCGTGAAGAGAGTGTCCAGATTTTTCGTGGACTAGCTTCTCTCGACCTATTGCAAGCAGAACGAAGGGTTGAAATGGAATGGCAACGTGGTCTGCAAGTTGCTCATCAACACTGTCAAGTATATGAACAAGAAGAACAAGATCAAACTCGATAAGGTGCTTACCTCCATAGCTAAAGAACTCTACTAGGCTTCATTTATCTACCATTCCGAAATCTACGAGAACTACCTCAAGTAACATCTACTCGAAGAGTAGCCCTTTTCTTTTGACTCCCTCTTGACTATCTTCAGGCAGGCTGAGAGCCAAGCTCTGACCAGTTTCAACGAGGTCGTCATCAACGAGTAGACTCACAACGCCTACGAATAAAAGTTGATGGCATTCATCGACTAGAAGGAGAAGATGCTCATCGAGATCAATGTCAAGAAGACCAAGTCCAAGGTCAAAGACAAGATAAAATAGCTCAATGGCTCTACCAGTTTAGAGATAGAGAGCATTCGGAATTATATATCTTGTCTGTCAGAAATCGGTAGCTTGTATGACCACTAAACTTCGGGCTTGTTTTCTGCCGGCCTGCTCAAATATACCAGCAATCTTTAGAAACGGATAATTGACTAGAAGCTGAAAATCGAGAAAGAAAAGATAGGCGCGTTGAAAGAGCAGTATAGGTAGCTGCATTAGTTCATCCAAACCTAAAGACAAACAAAAGAGGAGATTCGCAGAGCCAACAGATAGAATTAGAAGAACCACAAAAAGATGCTCAAGTAGCTCAGCTAGCTGGACAACAGGCTCAAGAATACCCGCCGGGAAATAGACAACGAGAAGAAGTACCAGAAGGAGTACATTATCACCAAGTAGTCCAAGAAGAACGAGGCCGAGAGGTTGCTCGAGCTCATCCGCGAGCAGGAAGAGAAGAGCAGGGAGAACCTGCGCATCATGGAGGACATCAAGAAGGAGTACGACTACCACCCCGACATCCTCACCCTCAACAAGCAGATCGAGGAGAAGGAGAGGCACAACAAGTAGCTCTAGCGGCTGGAGTCCAAGATGGAACTGCAGAGCAGACTGTCGCCCATCCCCTCGCAGACCCAGCTCGACAAGCCCAACACCTTCAAGAAGATCAAGAAGATCACAGTGAAGAGGTGATAGTGAACCAACATATCAAATATCACATTATTGTGAATATCAAGATGATAATTACATGTGAATATCAAATTAAGAGTAAATTCGAATGTGGCAGATAAAGCAGCATTGCAGGTGGATATGTTATTACCAAATAAG
>Ga0316217_10003607_pt1 | contig 17421 bp, 21 predicted proteins | sample 1anoAmetaG_FD_203633 | JGI IMG/M metagenome (GOLD analysis project Ga0316217, IMG submission 203633) | Freshwater microbial communities from Trout Bog Lake, Wisconsin, USA - 1anoA | ecosystem: Environmental > Aquatic > Freshwater > Lake > Hypolimnion/Profundal zone | place: USA: Wisconsin...
GACCGCCACCGCCGACCACAGCACACCTGCCACGAGTGACGCGCAAACGATTTTTTGAATCCGGTTTCGCATGAATTGTGTGATTTTTAATTTTCATGGGAACTTCCGGTGGACCGGTCAGTCGCTCGAAAAATTTATGTTCTGTTATCTGGTTCGTTCTGGGCATGCTCATCAGATGTTTTATCCAGCCGCAAACGTTCCGTTTTCTCAATCTGTATAACGCGCCCGTCATGCACGACGATTTCCACCGCGCCGTAGCGCAGCGAGCCAACCTGTTGGATCACCAACTCCAGCCATTTCAAATCTTTATTCCCGCCCACTGGCAATCTTTTATGCGCGTCATTCATATAAAGACGATTAAAAGAGTCGTTTTTCAAATTAAATAAAATCCAGCCCGTCAAATCAATTTATGATAATCGAATTGAGGACGTCCCTGGCTGAATTTTATATGCGACTCATATTGTCGTTATTATCGGCATCTAGTGATTATTGTCAACAACAATTTTCAATAATATTGCATTTGCGATAAAACCATATGCAAGTAATTCCCTTCGGGCGCGATATTTTAAAGGCAAAACTGCCGGAGCCGGGCGGTGGGTGCAACGCGGATCGTAGCTGGATGAAGCGAGCAATACATGACGCGATAACCGGCGACAAACAATCAGATTTTGGATTCGCGCACATAGCCCATGCCATGTTTTTCATAGGGCACGCGTTACCCCCTAACCGAATAAAGGTATTTGGGCCCGCAGAAAATCCGGCGAACGTCCGCTGAAAAATCCCAACAATGTCCCGGCGAATGTCCCGGCATCTACTGCGGACAGGCAACAGTCAGTATCCAACCTTGAACAGTCCCTTGCTACAATCATTCCATAACTGCGAATAGCCCAAGACGATGCTCGCCTGATGCCAACCGGGATGCGAAGTTGGCTAATTCTGCGAGCAGTCCCTTGGGCAAAAACCGATGCGTCAGGAAAATGACATGGTAGTGAACCCAGCGGCTTTCGTGGAATTCAACTTTGACGCAACAATGGGCGTTTATCGTATAGATTTTGCCATTATGTTCGACGCCATTCTGAAGCTGGAAGAAAAATTTCCACATTCATTGCCGGCTGTATTCAAAGGCGGCTTCCTCACTGGCGAACTGGTTTGGATCGAGTGTGAGCGTCAGGAACAACTTGCTGGAGACATCCGGCAGGCGATCCCAAATGCGCGCCAGCACTTCGGGAAGTTTTTTCCAGACGTGACAACGTGTGCCAGGTCGGGACAGGCAGAGACTTTGGTTTGTGTGTCTAGTTGTGTGCCTGCCGCACAAAACCCTTGTGAAATATGGCGGAGAGAGGGGGATTCGAACCCCAAATCACCGCTTGGCTGTTCAGAGTGACAGATTGCGACAACTGGCGTCAAGTTGCGACTTTCATCAATGTTTCCAACGGCTTTTCCTACTTTAATGGCCTTCAGCCCGATGACCGACGGTGACATGGATTGACCGCCCGCGACTAAAGTTTGTGAGTCTATTTGTGAGTCATCAAACGCTGGCAGTCCCCGGACGGTTGCCGCCAGCGGCAGTTGTGCCGCGTCCGTGTAGGTTTTCATCGTCAGGCGCATATCGCTGTGCCGCGCCAGTTCCATCGCTTCACGCGGTGAAACACCCGCCCGTTGCAGGCGCGTGATGTAGGTCATTCGCAGCGCATGGAAGTCCACCCGATGCCCGCGTTCGTCCACCAGCGGAATGCCTGCGGTCTTGAAATCCGCGCGGATCACTTTCATCGCCGGAACCCGTTCGGGAAATACCAAGGTTTCCGATGTCGCTTTCTCGGCAGATTTCATCGTCTGCAATTCCCTCACCAGTTCAGGATGCAGCGGACGCGGTTGTTCCTTGCGGCTCTTGCTCTTTGCCACTGGAACGGCATAAAACGGATTTGCCACATCCAAATGCAAATCACCCCAACGCAACGCATTGATTTCACCGCGACGCAATCCGGTGTGCAGCGCGAGCAGATAAAGTGACTTGCGCTGTCCTGCCAACAATTGCCGGGCTTCATCGTCATTCAATGCCCGGCGATGGAAACTTTCCTTGCCGCGCGCATCCACTTTGGTGACGAGTTCAAACGGATTGGCCGCGACACGGTTTTGTTTGCGGAGCCAGGAAAACAACGCCGACAACGCCGCCTGATATTCATTGATGGTTTTGGGAGATTTTTTTTGTGCAGTGCGCCAGCGCAGGAATGAATCCGCCGTGGCTTCACGAAGATTTTGCCATTTGCATTCCCGCATGAGCCGCCGCAGCCGCGTGTCCACATGCCGGACGTGATCGGTGGAACGCCCCAACGCCTTCAAATCGGCCACATAGCCGTCCACGAGCCGTTCCATTGGATTTTCAAACGTCTCGCGCTGTGCTGCCGGTGCCAGCAAACCGACCGCCGTCCTTTCATAATCACGGATGCTGTCCCGCAGTTTTTGTTCGGCGGTTTGTTTGTCCGCGCAGTTCAGCGAAATGTCCCGCGCCTTGGCGTCACCATTTAGTTTGAGCCGCGCCCGCCAAATCCGATTGAAAACCTGTTTGCCATTGCGCTGACGTTTTGGCCTATAAATGTAAGCAATCATATTTGTCCTTTCGATTAACTTGGTTGACTCAACTTTTGAAAATACGCCCTGACCTGGCTTTCCAGCATCCCTACTGCCCGACCAATCCGCCGCAACGGTGGCAGCTCTCCGCTCTCCGCTCTCCGTCTCACCGTTCGCTTGCACACGCCGAAAATTTGTTCCAGCTCCGGCAGCCGTATCAAACGGTCATTAAATTGATGCTCGGTTGGCATAGGCCATCATTCCTCCTGCTCCTTTTGTCCGCCTTTTAATTTCCAAGACTTTCTCTTCTTGTCCCATTCCATTCCCATTTGCAGCCGCTTCCGAAACGCTTCGGCTTTCCCGCCGGACAACATTGCGGCTTGCAGTTCTGCCATCAGATAATGCCAGTCCTGCTGCTTATCCTCTTTGGTAAAATCCTTATGATCCCGATACTTCACTTTTCGGTTGCCTTTGTCCTTCGGGTCGGTGTTGGCAAAATCGTCGGCTTCCTTCGCTTCCTTGGGAGTTTTTGGCTCCTCCTTAATCGAGGTCGGTCGGAGGCGATCCCATAAACGGAGTGGACTTTCATTCGGTTCATCAATGTAACCAACCTTGCGCTTCATTTCCGCCGCCCATGCCTTGCATTCGCTGACGGATACCGCAATGTAAGGCCGTTGCTTGGCTTTGCGTTTTGCCCCAAACAACGTGGTTTCCTCGCTGGTGATATAAAAGAAAAAGGCGGTCAATTTGCCCTCCTTGATGCGTTTGTGGACGCCCGCGCGTGAAACCGGCACGAACAGGACGACCCCGTTGGTCGAAAGTCCCACGTCTCCTTTGTAATACTCGCCGAGGGCTTCAAACCATTCGGCGCATTGGGCGTGTGTCCCTTCCCGCCGATAGGCACGCGTGCCGGGCGTCGGCTCGCCAACAAGCTCGTGCAATTCTTTCGGCACCTCGATGAATGGAAACTGAATAAACGGCATTTGTTTGACTGTAGCTGAAAATATACAACTGTCAACTACAATCTCACAATCGTATTTCGGAATGTCGTGCCATCGGCTTGGACGCCGTCCGGCACATGGCTTGCAGTCAAACGTGCCCGGCTAGAAATCCCGATGCGCTATCCTAGCCAGCCACGTCCCGTGATTCCAGAGTGGAATGCAGCGCAATGAAAGAGCGAGCCAGCAGAGCGGATCGTTGGCGGCTCTGCAATGTAGCGGAATGGAAACGGCAGGAATTATCGGAGTCAGGCAACCTCCCCGGCGGCAGTCTGCAACTTTGAAAACGAAGGCACAGTCTCGCTCGCGCACGTAGCCGTAGCCAAAGTTCGCAGTCTGACGGCGCGGTCAGCATTTGCGTAGTCATTTTCCTTGGGTGACTTTAATCTCAGCGTCTGGCGGAGTAGTTGTCTGCCCGGTCAATTATGAAAAAAGAAAAAAAAGCATATCAGCCTACTGAAGAAGAAAGGGCGGACTTCGATTATTTTTGGCAACACCTGCGAAGGAATCTTGGTTATTGCATGGCGGTCGGTGGCATTGGGTGGAATCGGATGTGTTACGAACAGAATCCGAAATCCAGAACCCGTCACAAGTTGTTCCATCAGCGACGGGAATTTGACGGCAGTTGCCTTTTGCCAACTCCGGTAGCGGCGGGTATAGAAAACACCGACGAGGCATTACGCGAGGTGCTAAAGAGCAAGCCAGATTTCTTTCAGACTCCGCAATGGCAGACGATTAAAGCGAAGGCATCCGCTGGCGAGCCTGTGGCGTATTGGAACTTCACCGGGCCTCACAGGTGCGCGTGGAGGAACTATTATGATGGCGAAAAGTATTCCGACAGATTGTGGAAAGACCCTAGGGACGATTACTATGCAAAATCGGCTTTTCATAAAGACCATCATCATCCAGACCGGCACGACGTTGGGACAGAATTTGCTTTGCTGCACGCCAATCTTGAAATTAAAGAACAGGAGGCGAGCAGTTTGGAGCGCATCAAATATTGGGCGAAGCAAAACAAACGAACAGTTGAAGATGAACAGAAAGTGAAGGAGGCCGAACGTGAGGAAGCGTTATTGAGGATGAAGCTTTTCTTGGAAGCTCATCCGCGAATGGATTTTGTAGCTGATACTCGGTTGCCTTGGGCGACAGTCAGCCGGGCGTTGGAATCTGAATGGGAAAGAATTAAGAATTTACGGGAGCGCGTCGGGCTGGAACGGAACGAACAACCCGCGAGGAAGCGTGAATGGAAAAATCAACTCGAAATTTACGACGCCTACTTCCCTCACTGGTTAAAAAACCGGAAGAAAATTTCTGCGTTGCCACACATTTGGCGCGAGAATCTTGGTTTCGAGGAATCGTTCAAGTTGTTGGGTGTCGAATTGACGCCAGAAGCGGCAGAACTCGCACGAAAATTGGACAAAGCGGGCGTCAAACCAAAGGGCGTGTTCAAGTTTGCAGACAATTACCGGCGCAAGCTCGAAACAGCGTCTTACATGGAAGCCGCGACACGCGGATTGTCAGGCGTGGTAAAGGCAAGACGTGGTCAGGGTATAAAGGGTGATTTTGATGATGCGAAGCGTCCTGTGGCGGTGGTGGAATTTGATTATCAAACCGTGGATGCAATGCTGGACGGCAGTGAGGCGTCAGACGTTGTAATAGAAAACTCATCCGTAAATAGTGAAGCTGAATTGGCGACGCTCCAATCGTGGCGGGCGCATTTCTTTATCCCGAAGCCACAACTGCCAACAAAAATTCTGGAATTGCCCGCCGAAAAACGGAGGGAGTGGTTCGGCGTCGCGCGACAGCGAGTTGAATCCTTTTGGCCCTCAATAGATTACCTCGACGAGATTTAATTTTTAAAATTATCCCCCCGCCTTTTTCCGTCGCGCCATTGTCGTGAAGAATACACGACATAGCAAAAATCGAACGGAGGCGAAATTCATAACTGGCGGTGGTGGAAAAGTCGGTTATACGCACAGTTCAAACTTGGACTTGAAAAGCGCCGACATTGAAAACGGTTTTGAGTGGCTGGTGTTAAAACGTCGGAGTCAGAGGCAGCGGCGAACACGCTTTGCGTCAAAAAGACCGCCGCGCTTACTTTAGCAACTGTTCAGCGGTTTTTTTGGTGCTGTCCAACATGCCATTTCTCAAATCCGCCATTTCTTTCGCGGTATCTTCGATGGTTTTCAAATGGCTGTTATATCCTGCTAGCGCCTCATCAGTGGAAAACAAGATTTTACCGTCCTTGATTTGGTAGTCATTGAATGAATCCACCATAAATTGCAAATAATCACTTTCGCTTTTTTGCTGAGCGATAAGAAGTCGGTATGAACTCTCGCGCATTGGCTCCTGTTTTTCAATTGACTGTTCAAATCCATGAAGGGCACTCGCTTTGTCTTTCGCTGGTGCCACAATTTGGTCGTATTTAAGTCGGGTGTTCTCGGTCAATTCATTTAAGTTGGTTTTGAAGGTTTCGATGATTGCCTGTGCTTCCTGTCTCTTTCCAATTTCCGACTCCATTTCAAATTTGTTTGTTAGAAGGGTTAAATCGTAAATATCTTTTTCCTTTAAATCGTCTATCATTTGGTTCTCTTTTTCAACGGCGGCGGCGAGGTCTTTTGCATACTCCATTACTGGCGACAACACGGAATTATTGTCGGTGGTGATTGAGCTTTTGATTTTATCGAGTGACCCTCCATTTTTATTTTGCGCATAATCAAGAAAATTGCTGGCAAGTGTGGATACTTGATTGTCTTCCGCCTGTGACTCCGCTCTGGATGAGTTGTAGGATGTTCTAAAACTTATGCAGCACCATGCCATTACAATAGTCCAAGTAATTGCAAAGACTAAAAACATATAACCTTTGCGCTTACCGAAAAAGCCATGCACCGCCCAAGCCAATGCAGCGGCACCGAGAATTGGCTTTACGATCATGGCTGCTAAAAGACTGGTGACTTTATCTGAATCCCCCCTATTAAAATCCACATCCCTGAACGCCCAAATAATTATTATTGCTCCCAACAACAGAAACCCGGTGCCAATCAGATAAAGTTTTTTGGGGGCAATATCGAAAAAACTTGGTTCTGGCGATTTCTCGTTCTTTTCAATTGGTTTGGGCAAAGGTTTTCTTCCCAATGCGGCTGAGGCCAACCAAAGCTCCTCAAGTTTGTCGGGCGATATGGGGCTTGCTGGATTTTTCTGCGCCAAAAATTCTTTTTCCCACTGTTCCTCTGAAGGATACACGTTGTTTGAATCGGCCCATTCCCGAAAAACTTTTTCTCCCAGCACGAGGTCGTCCTGACTTTCATGCGGCTGGAACATTGGCGATTCGCCACTGGTAACTTGCTCCACTATTGCCGCCGCTGGCTGAACTGGTGTGGGCTTTACGATTGCCGCTGGTTCGGCAGCGATTTGATTGCTGGCTGGCAGGTTCGGCGGCGGCGTTGCTGGTTGCTCTAGCCATTCCCCGCAAAAGCGGCATTTGACAGCCTCCTTGCGGATTTTTTCTTTGCAGAACGGGCAAGTTTTTAATGACGTGTCTTCCATAACAAATCACTTTGGCCACCTGTCCCCGATGCTGGAATTGGTCGGCGGATTTGGCATACGATATAAAATGATGCACAGTTTGCCTAAAAACTGCACGCAGAATTTCCGGCAGAGGATGAGGACAATGCGATCCAAGCGTTTTTTGAGGGGAGAAGCGAACCGGGCAAATCTGAAAATTGGGGACGACCTTCAGGGGGAACCGATTCTCTGATTGCGCGGACGGGCGGGGACTTCAATATGCCAATCAGAAAGACCGTGTGGTGTGACTGGCAAAAACATTTAGGAGGTTGATTGCCCGGACAATTTCTTGATTTCTTCGGCGAGCCGTTCCGCCTGCTTTTCCAACTCCGCATTTTCTATTTCAAGTTGCTTCGCCCGCTCCACTGCCAATTCATCCAGCACGCCCGGCTTTTGCTCGACAATTTTGCAAAGTTCGTGGTCGGGACTTTCACGCAAATTTTTTAGCGACTCGGCGACGGCTGCGATTTCTTTTTGCAGCGTTTCATGCAGCCGCCGCAATTGATTGAGTTCTTCCTTATCGCTAAAATCCAAGGCCGCCCATCCCTTCCGAAAAAGGAAACCTTCCGGGTCTTCCGCGATTTCACGAAGCGTTTCGATGTCGCCGTCGTCCTTCGCCTGATTGATGGCGGCGGTGAGTTTGTGATACGTCTCCAACTTGTCCGGCTCGTTGGCAAAACGGTCTGGATGATACAGCTTCACCAGCTTTTTCCAAAGTTGAGTCAACTCCGTTTCCTGCTCGGCGGTCAGTTGTTTCTTTTTGTCCGCCGCCGCCGCCAGTTCCTCGTAATCTTTGTCCGACTGTGTTTTGGCCTGCTCGAAATTCTGCTCCGCCTGTTTCGCTGCTTTCGAATCGCCGCGCGTGAGCGAATCCAAAAACTTCCGGCGGTAATCCACCGTGAGCCGCAGCCCGTCGCGTTTCTGATAATGCTCGCGCAAAAGCCGGAACAACACGGCTTGCACGGCGTCCACGCGCGATTTTTCTTTGGTGTATTCAACTTCCAATTCCACCAACTGCGAACGCGCCCCGGCCACAAGATGACGCAACTGCTCCAACTCTGGGCTGGCGTAAATGACGGGGGATGTTTTCATTTACTCAAAATTTTGCGGATGGAATTCGCGAATGCGGCGCTCGCCTTCTGCAATTTCTACAGCAGTCATTCGCGCTACGATTTGTTTCAAAATCCCTGCAATAATTTCTTGATCATCAAACGGCCCCAATCTGTTGTTTGCAGCAAGTTTGTAGAGTTTGTATGCTTCAGGAAAGTTTTGCTGAACGCCATGTCCTTTTTCGTAGCAAACGCCCAGATTGTATTGGGCTTTGGCATGATCTTTTTCGGCAGCTTTGCGATACCACTTCACGGCTTCCGCATAATCTCTCGCCACGCCTTCACCTTTCTCATAGAAGACGCCAAGATTATATTCAGCTTGTCGCCCGGAGCCATGCTCCGCAGCCCTTCGAAACCACTTTACGGCTTCCGCGTAATCTTTTGCTACACCTTCACCTTCGCGGTAACAATAACCCAATCTGAATTCAGCTCCGGCATAACTTTTCTCGGCAGCTTTGCGATACCAGTTGAGAGCTTCCACGTAATCTTTCGTCACACCTTCACCAGAACAGTAGCAGTTACCGAGGGCGCATTGAGCTTTGGCGTGATTTTGTTCGGCGGCTTTGCGAAACCATTTTGCCGCTTCTACTGCATCCTTTGCCACACCTTCTCCGAAAAGGTATTTATATCCTGTCTGACACCAGTTATCCAAGTCAGTGTCGGCAACGACCGGCAGCGTGCCCGCGTCTGATATTTTGCTTTCGAGCATGCGACGCTGCATCGCCTTGCCAACGGCGGCGCGAATGGTCGTAATGTCGAACGGTTTATTGATGTAACCGCACGCCCCCAACCGCAACGCACTTCGGCGGGTGTCGTTTGTCTCAAACCCCGTCATAATGATCACCTCGATGTCCGGCTTCATGTATTTGAGGCGTTCCAACACGTCGATGCCTGAAATCCCAGGCATGTAGATTTCCGTCACGACCACATCAATGTCGTGCTGCTGTGCCAGTTCGATTGCCGTTACCCCGTCCTCGGCCATGAACAAATCGTATTCGTCCTTGAAAATCACGCGCAACGACTCCCGCGGTCCCTCCTCGTGATCCACGATCAGCAGCCTACCGCGACGTTTGAATGAGGGCGTCTTTGCCAGCGCGAGCGTGTCCGTAACCATGCCGGACAAAATGCGCTTCACGCCGGGCGCGGCTTTTTCAACCGCACTCGACGGTCTTCGCACCAGTGCATGATTATTTTTCTCATTCATCTGATTTATCAAATGAGGTTAATTATTTTTGCCAATCAATGCAGCAAGTTCTTGGCTGGTTGATTGAGCCAGCCGTTCAAAATGTTGTGCAAGTGCATCATGTGCCGGTCGTCGTTGTTGACGATTCGCAACTGCGGCAGGGGTCAGCAAATGTTCAGCGTCTTCCAATACATCTGAAAACGATTGCAAGTTGTGATTATCAGGAACAACAATATAACGTATGCCACTGACCAGAAAAATAATTCCCTTCAATTGCAATTGCTTCAAAAGGCTCGCAAAACCTTGATCAAATGTCAGGAAATATGGAATTGGGAAAGGCGCACTAATTCCAAGGTGACTTTCCGTAGTGACTACCGTCATTATGTTTCTCCAATGAGCCAAATCCCATGACATAGAATGAATACTGCCGAGTAAATCACTCGCGTTCCGTTGGATCATCTTGAAAAATGGCTCTTGGGATTTAAGCTCGTAAAATCGCCAAGCCGCAAGCATTTCTGTTTGTGGCAACATCGCAACTTCATCGTGACAATATTCGAGAAGCGATAGGAGCTTTTGTTTAGCTGATTTCCCGTTGCCAAAATTCAATTCAATTGCTGCGATTTTAGTAAGCAGGACGCGGCACGATAAGTAAGATAACTTCATCGTTTCATGGATTATGTTGAAATCAGGCGTCTCCAAACTGGCGAGTGTCCCCGTCGCCATCTCGTTCAGTTTGTCCTCTGAAATCGTAGGGCGAATCTTTCGGTCGTTGCGGAATGTCTCCGTGTCCGCAAACTTAAATGCAGCAAAAGCTTTGATGCTGTTTTTGACTTGAGGATGGTGACGCTGTTCAAAGTTCTCGATTAAATAACAAATCGCGCCGAGGCCGTCTCTTTTTGTCATCAGGTAGTCACCTGCCGCATAGAAGGCATCGGCATTTGCCCCCAGACTTTTGCCAGAATAAATGGTGTTGCAATAGCTGACGAAATTTGTGTCCGCAAAAATATGCCCGGCGTAATTAAAAGGGCGCGTTGAACGAGCGTCTTGAATCAAGCCGATCTGTCGGCTTTTAAGCAAGCCAACGAGACTGCATTTTGCTTCAAAAGACGTGTCCGTCGGCAGGCGTGGCCTGTCATATTTTGGATCGCCAACAACGAAAACGCCTCGTGCGCCTTGGAGATCGTAAAAGAAGCGTGACCATGTCCGTCCAATTTGTGAGAAATCGCCGGTTTCACAATCTGAAGCAAAAGCCTCAATAATCTCTCGCTGCTTTACTGGGTTCACGGCATGTTTGATATATGGGTTTCAATCCCTGCGTCTTTGCGTCTCGGCGTAAAAAATTATTTTCTTATCCTCGCACTTTTCCTATGCTCGCCCAAGCCTGCGAGTTTTGCGAATTTTTTACACCCGACTTTCCGTCGTCTCCAGCGCAAGATTATCGGGCGCGTCCGTCCAGCGGGACGGTTTCAAGCTGGATGTTGAAGCCGTTGCCGTCGGCGTGCGCCCATGTGCTGCCGATGCGAAACGGCCTTACGCTCATTTCACAAAATCATTCAACGCCTTTTCCAGCTTTTGAAATGTTTCCTCCAACCGCAACACCAGCGGGGACATTTTCTGCCAGTCCAGGTCAAAGGAATAGGCGTTGCGGAACACATGGCGGAAACGCAGGTATTCATTCAACGTGTCGTGAAGTTCTTCCGACAGCAACGCCGGTCGGTGCGCGGTCGGCGATTTCATCCGCAGCAAAAGTTCCCGATGCCAGGAATCGCCACGCACCGGCTCGCCGTCCAACTCCACCGCCACGCGCTTAAAAATATTTTCCACGCCGGTGTAGAATGAATGGAGCAACGCCGCGAGCGCGGACAGTTCGATTTCAGTCGGGGCCGTGGTGCGGCATTTGGCGAGGAGTCCGTGAATCCCAGACAACAGACGCTGCAACTGTTCGCGTTCCGTGGCCTGTTGCTTGCGGAATTTATCCCACGCGGACGAGTTCATTCTCCGTGCGTAGGTAGCGGGTGAACGGCGTGCTGCGATCCAGGTCAATCAAATCCACCGAACGGCCAATCAAATCACTGACCCGCGCGCCCATGCGATAGAAAACCGATGGCGGCAGGCCGGAAACTGCCAGATCGAGATCGGAAGCGGCATCACCCGTCCCATGTGCAGCAGAACCAAAGACATAAATCTCCCGTGCGCCGGCAGTCTTGAGTTCGGCAGCGGCGCGCTTGATTAAAATGTCTGTTTCGGTGCTCACGGTTACAGTTGATTGTGCGCCTTTTGAGTCTGAAAGTCAAAAGTTTAAGAAATGCGCCTTTAATTCCAAATAATTGAACTGGCGTGAAAATCTTCTCGTGCGCGAAATCCTAAAAGCAAAACTCCCGGAGCCGGGCGGCGGGTCAACGGTGGAACTCGCAGCGCAGCGGAGAGTCTTACCTTGACGCGACGACCGGCGACACACAATCGAATTTCGGATTCGCGCACACAGCCAATGTCATGAATTTTCATGGGGACTGGTTCACTCATAAGCGGGAAAATAGTCGCCAAAGATCATCCGCCACGTTTCCATCGCATCTGCGGTTTGGCCGCGCTGCTCATAAGCTTCTGCTTTGACAGCGCGTTCGTATGCGAGCTGAAATTTTCCGACAGCTTCCTGGATTTTTGTGACACCAATAATGTAGCTGCCAACATCCCCGCTATAACCGGCGGGATCGGGATTTTGCTTGCTGACAAGTTCACGGCCCTTGTCAAAGAAAAATCTGACGCCCGATGGAAAATTGGAAATGGTAACTCCATTCAAGATTGACCAAGCCAAAACTTCGAGATGAAACGACCGAAAATGCCGGTCAATGTTTTTATTCCATGCCTTGATCATTTTGATGAGCGGCACCAAATCGCCATTGTGAGCAGCGTTGGCCTTGGTGCTGATTTCAACGTGTTTTTTGGGGTCGGTCGAAATCCAGCTTTGCGCAATGGAATTCGGGATCAGGTATCCACCGCCCTGCCTGTTAAAGCTCGGGACGACATCAATCAAAAAGTCATCAAACCGAATGGTTACTGCTTGGCCGTTGCGGCCAATATCCGGGGTTCTGGTGTAGGTTTTTCTCAGCGTTTTTTTCACCAAATCGAGCAATCCAGCCTGACCGCCATTCTGACCATTAAACTGGTGGTAATAATCTGATTTGAGAACAACAAAAACATCAATGTCAGCTTCAGAAAGGGGTGCGATCATTGTGTCGCGGGCGTAAGAGCCGGTCAGGAATGAGTCAAGCACTTCCAGTTCGGCTTCGACAACCTCACGAACGTTGGTTTGGCGGGTGGAAACCGTCGAGCTTTGCAACCCGGTTATTTCGAGGTTTTCCTTTAATTCCAGAAATGCCTGATTGGTGGTGGTCGCCATAGATGAATGCGTTGTGATGGCATCAGCTCCCCGGCTCCTGACGAAAATCTGCCCATTGTTCTCTGAGGTGGTTGCAGTGAAACTTCCAGACAAAGGTAGGTAGTAACGGAGCCGAACTTCTTGCCGTCTGATAATCATGCAAGACCGAGAGCGCGTCACGTTCGGCCTGTTCAGACCTGCCCAAAAGCCCCGCGCACCGATTGAGAATTTCCTTGGCCTCCGCTGCGAACGTCCAAAACTCCATGAGCAGGCGAACGATGTTAATCGAAAAAACAAAAATGAGAACCGAGCAGAGGATTCCCCCGACATTTTGCACGACCGTGATGCTCGGTTGAGCACTGGCGTTTTTGAGCGAGGCTATGCAAAGGGTCAACGCGATGAAGGCGGCCACAATTATCAGAAGTAAAATGACACTCAAATAGACGACCATGCGGTTGCTGAGGTGCTTGCTCCACCATGCAGACTCCTGTGTGTTTTTCACCACGCGGAGCGGCCCACGCGTTTGGCCGCTATCGAATTCTGACCCTTGCACATCGGTATCAATCACATCGGCCAGAAAACCTTTTGGTTTTGCCGCCAGCCAGTCCGCGATGTATGTGCGGTCAACGGCCACGCCGAGGCCGTCTGCCATTTCCCATTTTCGCAACGCTGCTTCGCCTTCTGATTTCCAACAGTCAGATCGCCACCGGACGGTTTCGGTGGCCAGGACAGCCAGAAACGCGATTACGGCACTCAGGTTCGGGTTTAATTCCGCGAAAATCGAGATGACCGCAAAAATGAGAACGGCGAATTGAAAAAGAAGATAGGCTGAATACCAACGTTTCGCTTTGCGAAATGTTTTAGAGATGATTTTCCTTAATTTCAGTAAATCCTCGGTCATTTTGGAAAGGTGTAATTGAACACAATGTCCCATTGTCTCCAAGCTTCGTTTGTATTGCCAGCATAGTCAGACAGGCAGCCGTCCTTGGCATGGTCGCGTGAGTATCTGACGGATGCCAGCGAACTCTCTCGTTGTGCTTCGGTTTGGACGGCGCGGATGTGGCCGGCTATTCCAAGCGGATCTTGCAAGGCGCGGCATTCTCGTTCAGCAATCAATTGCAGGGTTTCCGTAACGCAGGCGGCATAGCTTTTCACCCCGGTGCAAATTCCTTCCGAGGCCAGGAGCATCTCAATGTGAAATGAAGACAGCGGCACGCGCGGCGACCGGCATTCCCGCCAATACTTCATAAGCTGCGCGACACGACGAAGTTTGCCACCACTCCGACCGTCGGCCTCCCGGATAAATTTATTGTGCAGTTCTGGGCAGGAAGGCATCCAACCGCCTGCGCCGTCCGGGATATGGTATAGGGGCCAGTTGTTTGGCAGCATACCCTCAAAAACAGCCGGCACAACGTCCACGCTTGCACCCTGGGAAAAGGGGACGACAATCGCGTGAACATCCGTGCGAACAGGCGTATTCGGATACCGCTTCAATAACTCGATGCGAATCCTTTCCAAAGCGGTTCTCGAAGTGACCAAATCATCACCCCACTTGAAATCCTTTCTTGAAATCAAGGCCATCAAGTCCGCGTCACTGCCGCCACGAATGAAAGTGTCCCGGCCAAAGCTTCCGGTCGCCGGGAATTTGCGGATATTAAAGGTCGCGGTGAGCCTGTTTTTAATTGTGTAAAGATGTTGCTGGGCCATGGCCTTCTCGCTGTCGGAAGGCTGAACCCGATTAACAAGTTTCCCAAAGCATGTTGCAACATTCATACGTCAAAGGCAGCACCATTTACCAGTTTTGTCCCATCGGTGCCTGATCAGGTGAGGTTAGTTGAAATCGAGAAAAAGAGTAGCAGAATTGCCAGTTCTCCACACGCAACAAAATGAGAAGACGGGATGCGAAGTCGGCTGCGGCAGCAGTTGCCTACGTTCACGCCAACTGTGAAATGGCGTTGATATGAACCTTCAGGAAATAAAATTTAGGATAGACACCATCTCCCAACGAAATCGTTGCGGAGAAACCGGGGCAAAACCGGGGCAGCAAATAGCGACAAAAAGCGGCAACGAACTTGTCGCAATATGACGCCTTTTGTCGCTGGTAATTTGCCGCTAGTTGTCGCCTTTTGCCGCCGCAGTCATGCACACAGCAGTTGCGCCGGAAGGAACCGGCTCAAAATCCGTCAGACATCTTCCCTAAGCACAGCTTCAGGCGGCGACCGCAAACGCGAATGTTGCGCGAAATTTGCGCAACTGTTGCGCAACAAGTTCAACGCAATTAAATATCATTCAACACGGCTCAACATCAGCCGTTCATGCCGCTGAAATCGTCCAGCCAAGTCACACCCAGGGCAAACGCAAGGGAGCGGCGAAAAGTGGAAATTAGTTAAGGCACGCGTTACCCCGTAGTTTCACACGGTTTTTACGGCTCGCCATAATCTCGCCGAGTGCTGCGCGAAATGCTTCGCCTGATGCTAACCGTCCGTTGACACCCTGTTGCCAACCGTGTTGCTTTGGATGTTGCCTCGCATGGTGCCAACCACGTTGCGAACTTTGTTGCTTCGGCTGTTGCCTCGCCGTTGCTAACCGTGCTGCCAACCAAAAAAACTTGCTTCTATGGTGGCGTTACTGGCTTGTCGGGGCGGCGTCCGAACCTTCGCGGCTGTGTGTGGCTGGCGAACCTCGCTGGCCTGCTTTGTAGGCACTCTGGCCGCCGTGCCGGGCTGCAATGGCGATGCTGGCGCATCGCCGGATTGCTTTCCGGGCTGTGTCAACTCGCTGGCGATTTCGATTTCAGGCTGGCCTCGAATTCTTCCCGTTCGCTTGGAGTCATCATTTTTACGTTGGCGATGTGCGGTCCGCGTGAACGGTATGGAGAATCCTCTTTTGGTGGCGGCGTGACATTGCCCGCCGGCGCAGTGGTCGGCACTGGCGTGGGTTTTGCGGCTACGGCTGGCGCACTTTGAGGCGTGACCGGAGCATTGACGGCTGGCATGGTGCGAGCGCGTTTGCGCCGTTTGCGCGATTTCCCGCCTTCCAGGACAATGCGGCCGTATTCGGCCACACGCGCCCGGCTGGTCTTGACCCCATGTTGTTCTAGCAATTCAGCAATGGCGGCATAGGACACATTCTGCTTACGCAATTCCACGATGGAATCATGGACGAGTTTCAAACCGTTGAACGGGGCGCGACGCGGATTAGGCCGGAACTCTTGAACCGCCTTGCGGAGCGATTCAAGATCGGGTGTTGGTGTGGTTGGTGTGTTCATAATTTTTGAATGTCATGGTTAAAAGCTGACGACGGAATTTCCACGAGCCGCTTGCGAGATGTTGCCTTGGCCGTTGCGCGGACTGCGGCACGGCTGTTGCGCGGACGTATTGCGAGTTGTCTTGCCAGTTCCCGACGCGGACGTGGCGCGTCCAAGTCCGGCGCAAAGCAAGTTGTCTTGCGAGTCGTCTTGACGGACGTTCAGCGGCATTGCCGTTGCCACTGTCCGGCCATTGCCGGGAAGTTGCGCGGATATGACGCGAGATATTTCGCCGGATTTCTTGCCGGATGGTTCGCGCCCATCGCGCGACCGTCTCGCGGGACTCCGCGTAGTTTTCGGCGAGCTATTGGCGAGCCGTAAAAACCTTGTCCAGACAAGGGGTAAGGCTTCCACCCTATCAAAGCGGTAGCACAAAACCGTGCGACTGCACCGTGACTTGAAAATTGTTGCATCACGTTTGACACGCTTCGTGCGTATGACTATGCAAATTGATGGTGTAATTTGTGACGTGAAATTTAACGTGCCGGTGTTCTCATTTTTGCGAGCGTGTCGGTCATGGTCTGTTTGCCGGGAATGAAATGTGTTCATAGTTCGTCCATTATTTCGTCGTCACCGTTCCACGTCTGGTCAACCTCGATGCCGATGATTGGCGGCGGGGATTGCATCGGCGGTTGCATCGTGAAAATGATTGCGGGAACGACCGTGACGGTGTTTCCTTTCATCCGTTTCCGCATGCCTCCGCTGAAAATCCAACCGATGACCAGGAGTGCCAGCCAGACAAACACCAGGTAGAGATAAACGCCGTCGTTTTCAATCAGGCTGTCCAGCATGTTGAAAATGGGATTGAGCAATTCAGCGGGATTTAAGTTCATGGTTGGTTCTCCGTTTTAAGTTTGTCAGTCTCACGCCCAAATCGCAGCCGTGCCGGTTGCCAGCCTTGCCAGCACGTTTTTCCAAAGCGGCGATCTTCCGAATGCAGCCCGCCCAAATCCCCGGCCTGCAAGCGCGTTAAATTCGATTGTGCCGCGCTGATGTGCCATGTAAGGTTGAAATTCATGGTGGGAAGCTCGTTGAAAAAATCACTCCGCCGTCTTGATGATGGCGAGGATTGCGGCCTTGAGTGGGGCCGGAAGTTTTTCCCAAGCAGTGACTACTTGGGACAGTTCGGGGCTTAACGGGACTGAAGTTTGTGAGTCCCTTTGTGAGTCACCGTCAGAATTCCCTTGTAAAATATGGCGGAGAGAGGGGGATTCGAACCCCCGATACGGCTTTTGGCCGTATAACGGTTTAGCAAACCATCGCCTTCAGCCACTCGGCCATCTCTCCACCGTTGTTAGCAACCATTTACACAACTG
>Ga0316217_10003608_pt1 | contig 17421 bp, 9 predicted proteins | sample 1anoAmetaG_FD_203633 | JGI IMG/M metagenome (GOLD analysis project Ga0316217, IMG submission 203633) | Freshwater microbial communities from Trout Bog Lake, Wisconsin, USA - 1anoA | ecosystem: Environmental > Aquatic > Freshwater > Lake > Hypolimnion/Profundal zone | place: USA: Wisconsin...
GCCGTTTACGAGCAGCGTGCCGTTGCTGATTACTGTCCCACCGGTGTAACTGTTTGTGCCGGAGAGAATCCAAGTGCCGGCGTCATCCTTGCGGATCGCGCTGCCGAGTCCGCCGGCACTGTCGCCAATGGCACTGCGCCAGTCGCCCACAGCGGTGCCACGCAGCCACACGGTGCGGATGTTAGTGGTAGTCGAGTTGGTTGTGGTGCCGGCGACGATCAGTTCTCCGCCTGCCGATTCGAAGGTCCAATAGGACCCGCCTGTCGTGAGCGTGATAAAACCGTCCAGCGTATTGGTGTCGCTGAAATTCCGCACCGCGGGCACGTTGCCATTGGCGGCGCCTTTGCAACTCACGGTCAGTGAACCGGCAAGCGTGATGCCGCCTGCCAACTCTAGCCGCGCCGTGGGGTCATTGCCAATGGTCGTTCCGTTGGCATTCGACCCGAAGGCGTTGCTGCTTACTGCGCGCAACACTCCGGAAGCAAGAGTCGTTGAGCCGGAGTAGAGGTTGGCCCCGCCGAGCACCAACGTGCCGTTGCCTTGACTGACCAAGCCCTGGCTGCCGTTAATCACCGAGTTGATTGTGCAGGTGACGTTTGTCAAGGAAATGACCGGTGTGCCGCTGGAAACTTGAAGCGTCAGCGGACTGTTCGTCACGAACCAGCCGGCGTCGCTGTTGGAATTGGCGTCGCTGAAAATAAGATCTCCGATGCTGCGCGGCGCGTCGTTGTTCACAAAACGGTTCGCGGTAATATCTATGGCGAAAGTGGCGGTCATGTCCGCGCCGGTGGCAACAATACCGCTGTTCCAATTGAGCGGATTGCTCCAATCGCCACTTGCATCCACAGCCCAGGTGCCGGAGGCGCGAATATTTCCACTGCCATTGGTGACGGTCAGCGTGAACAGTGCCGTCGCGGTCGCGCCTGCCGGGTTAGTCACGGTGACGATAATTAGCGCGCTGCCGGTTTGCATCAGTGCCGGCGTAACTGTTAACGTGCGGCTGCCTGAGGAACCGCCAAACAGGAATCCACTCGATGGAACAAGCGTGTTGTTCGTCGCGCTCGCGCCAACGGTGAGCAGACTGGGATCATAAAAGGAATCGGCAACCATGAAAGGAATTGGCCCGGTGCTGCTGTTCACGGGGATGCTCGCGTTGGCGAACGACGTGATGGTTGGCATGGCATTGGTTTTGGCCGTGTTCGTCACGGTCAGTGTGAACTGTGAACCGGCGGTAAGTCCGGCAAGGTTCGTGACGACAAGGGTAATGAGTGCCGAGCCGGATTGGCCGGCGACCGGTGTGACCGTGACGGTGCGATTGGAACTTGAACCTCCGAAAATAATATTCGTGTTCGGGACGAGATTCGTGTTGGACGAAAGTGCGCCGAGCGTCAACGAATTCGCCGGTGAAACCGGATCGCTGATGGTCAAGGACAGCGCGCCGGTATTGGTGCCAGCCGGAATGCTTTGATCCGCGATGGACGAAATATTCGGCAGCGCGTTCGAGTAAAGCAGTAGTAATTGCGGCCAGTTTGCCGGATTCGGATCCTGGCTTGACGCATAACTCGCCAGGCCGGAACCGCCGAGATTGTTGAGCGAATAAATCTGGAAAGACAACTGGCCGTCGCTGGACAAAACGTTTTGCACCTGCGGCGTGACCACGACTTCGACGAAATTATTTGTGGGAGGAATCCAGGTCACGAAGCGTTTGCCGCCGCCGGGCTGGTTGCTCCAATTGATTAAATGCGCTTTCCAATTGTTGCTGGTGGCCAAAGTCAGTCCGTGTTCCAGTCCGTTCGTGCCGACGAACACCGGCGTCAGCCGCAGCTTTGCTTGCAGCACCGCCGGCGAGTAACCGGCCAGATTCCAGCGCAGATAGGCCTGACGCGTGTTACTGGCCGAGCTGTCCAGCTTGACATCGAGCGTGACATTCGTGCCGTAGTTATTGGTGGCGTAGCTGCCGCCGCGAACAAAAGTATCGGCGGTGACGGGAATGAAATTGGTCACGAGCGTTTGAACTGGCGCAACCTGCAATTCAAGCATCGCCCAATCAATGCCAAGGTCGCCGCCGGCTGCGACGTTCAGTTGACCGTTCGTCAATGTGATCAATTGCGAAGTCAGGTCCAGAACACGAACCGTGGTGTTGGTGCCGGCACCGACGTTTTGCCAGCCGAGACTGGTGAAGCTAAAGCTGTTCGTGGTTGAACCGAGATACAGCGTGTCGGCGGCGGCGGAATTACTGGCGCGCATGGCCAGCGCGAGAGTCGCCGCGATCACGCGGTCGGTCGCACTGAGGGATAACTTGAAGGTGAACGGTATCCAATGGTTGTTGGTCACCACGTCAAAGCCATCCAGCGGCTGCCCGCCGGCGATGGCATTCACGGCGTTGCTCCAGGTCGTGTCCAAATAAACTGCTTCGCCGCCAGCGACGGTGTTGCTGAAGGCGTCAATAACTCCGAGCCAATATTCACGCGTCTGCAAATTGGGCGCGGCGAGACGGTCTTGCAATTGCGCGTAGTAGAGACTGTTCGGAAAAACATTGGTGCCCACCGCATCATAAGTGCCCGCCGGTGCGGGATACGGAATCGCGGCGGTGTCATCCTGAATGGCGCCGCTGCCGCCGATCAGCCAGTTGCGGGCCGTGGGCGGATTGCGCACGACAAAGCCGCCGGTCGCCGTGCAGTTCCAATCCACTTCGTTGGCGCCGGCCCAGCCGTGGGAGGTGCCTTCGTTGCCGTAGTTTTCGGCTTCGATGTCGCTGCCGCTGGCCGCGTTCATTGTCACGTTGTCCCAAATTGCACCCGTACCCCAGCGAAAATGCGGACCGCAATCATTCCACGCGGTATCACTCCAGCCGTCCACGAACACATTCGGTCCAGTGTCGAGGGAGTCAGTCACAAATTGATGCCGGTCTTCGCGCGTGTAGCAATTCTGCACGAGGCAAGAGTAGGCGTCGGACAAGGAGAAGGCGTAGCGCCGCTCGCCGGTGATGATGGAAACGGGATCGAGCGAACTGCAATCGCTCACCGTCACGGCGCGCGTGCCGGCGGTCAGATGAACACAGGCATAACCAAAGTATTGCGACGTCACGCGCCGCACCCAGGCATTTTCAACCGTCGCGGTTTGAATGAAATCCAGCGCATGAAGTTCGTCGCAATAATAGTTGGTGCTGGTGCCGGTATTGGTGACCACGGTGGGGTCAAAATCCGAGATGCCATAAAGATCTTCGATGCCCACATTGGTAATGCGGCCTGACCAAGCATAAGTCTGGATTGTGCCACCGCCGTAATGAGCGTCCAGCGCGCAGGTCAACGGCGAATCCAGAATGACGTGATTGCCCTCGATGCGAGTGATGAAGCGTTCGGTGGGCACATTAAAACTGCCGGCTGTCCAAGCCGGCGAAACCAAATCCATGCCGATGTCGTGGATCCAATTGGTTGGGCTTGGACGCGTGATCATGACGCGGCTGCCAACCGTCAGGCCGTTGGTGTTGTCCACGTTGAAACTGCGCGCCCCGACGGGGACGTAGTTGTTGGTGATGTTGCGCGCTGTGCCGCTGGTGGAACCGGAACCGGAGCCAGCTACGACGATCAATGGCGCATGGTCACCCGCCACTGACGCGTTGGTGCGCGCACCGGCGGCGCGGAGAATGGTTCCATTGGTGTTGCCGCCCGCGCCGCGCAGCACAATGCCGCTGGCGCTGATCGTGATGGAATTGGAAATGGCATATTCGCCAGCATTCAGGAACACCGCGCCCCGGAATCCGTTGGTGAGCGGCAGCGTTGCCACATAGTTGATGGCGGACTGAATCATCGGTCCATTGTCCACGCCGGCAACCGGTGAAAGGTTGGTTTTGACAACCACCTCAGGAATCGGCACGGTGCCGCCCAGGTAGCCGACGGCAGAATAATCGAGAATGCGGTTGCCGAGCGCGTCCGGCTGGCGGATCATCCGCCCGCTCGTGCCCGGGAAAGTCCAGAAGCTGAGGTTGGTGCTGGCAATCAAGGACAAAACAGAAAAATGCGATGTCAGACAACCGATAATTACCCTTGTCAGAAAAGATGCATTTTTATTCATGGAATAGGTGTAACTCTCAATGAGACTGATGATCAATCCATTTCGCAATGCAAAAGAGATTATTTCGGCACTGGGCCGTGCAGGATGAGCCAAACCCAGTCCAGGCCATTGAGAACGACTTGATCATAAGTGGAAGAGGTGAGAGTGATTGTCAGGCCAAATCGTTTTGCGACCGTTTAATTTCCATCCAACTGATTAACCACTGCCGCAGGTATAGCCGTTCCCAATCCTGTCAGGGAATTATCATTATTCCACTTGGGTACCCAATCTGCGAGACCGTCAACCGCCACGGTTCTTTTTGGAGCCTCCACGTGGCCCTCCGCAAAAAGAATATCGGTGCGGTAGTTGTGGCGGTTTGAAATTAATTGGGAGTATATGCCATTTGCCTGAACTGTGGGATCCAGATTGGCTCCATAACTGACGATCTGCGGATCCCGGACATCGGCGATGGCAATCATTTCCGTAGGCTTTCTAATTCGGGATTCCGAAACATACGTGTTATTGCCTGTTGGGCTGGCCGGATCCACGTCTCCCCCCATGCCCAAACTGGTGGATCCAACGGGACCATAAGCCCAATCGTTCCAGCCGTAAGAAAATGGGGTTTGGTTGCCAATTCCCAAGGGATCCCAAACAGCATTGACACCTGGCGGCGTGGCGCCAATTTTGAGATTGTTGGTGTCCCAAGTTGACCAAGGCGCCGCTGCTGGGCAATGAAAGGCGGCCCGGTTGTTGCCCATAAACGCCAGGATGCGCGGCGCCCAGACATAATACGTTCCATTCCATTGGGACAAACTGCCCGGATAAAACTTGTAATCGCCCACATACATCGTCATGCCCAATCCCATCTGCCTCAAGTTATTTATGCACGAAGATTGCCTGCCCTTGGCCTTGGCCTTGGCCAAAACCGGCAGCAGCATGGCCGCCAGAATGGCAATGATGGCGATGACGACAAGAAGCTCGATCAGTGTAAAGGCGACTCTTTTCAAGGCAGGAATGCCGAGAATGACGTAAGGCTTAAATTTAGTCGTTTTCATAAACTATTTCAATTCTCGCATAGAAAACATGCCGCCAAGGCACGCCCACAATCAATAACCAATTCCGTTTGCCTTCTTCCGAAAGACCAAGAAAAGCTCCGTGCTCAGCGCTTGGCAGGCGCTGACCGTCGGAATAGCGACGATCAGCGTTGCCATCAGTTATTCGTGCTGCTCAAAATAAAGAACTGTTGTGGAGCATGCAGATTCACTGTGTTGGTAATCATGAAGGCAGATGCACTTAACACATCGGTCGCCACCGTTGTCCATTGACGCAGCGGCAGCGCAAGGTTGGTGCTGCTCAAGAGATAGTAAGTCGCCCCTGTCTGGCCGTTGGTGCCACTGATGGTTACGGTGCCATTGCCAAAGTTGAGCATGAAGCCGGTGAAATGCGGTGGAATGGTTGGCACGATGACCAACGGACCATTGGTCAACACCAAATCCACCGCCGAGGCCGCGACGTTGTTTGAAATGTAGCCCTGGTAACCAGCAGGCAAAGTCCCCAGAAGAAAATCATAGTTGTTGAGCGAACTGTAGGTCACCAAACGAAACTTCGCCGGATAACTCGTGACGGGCGACACAGAGGCGATATTGATCGTGTCATTGGTGGTGCTGGAGGTTGTGAGTGCGGTAACCATGATGTTGGTCAAAGTTTGATTGGCCGTCAACGTCAGCGCTGAGTCGGTGAGGTTCAGTGCGTCCACCGGCTTGGCGGCGGAACCGATTTGGCCGCTGACTAGATTCAAATTTCCATCGGTGAGCGTGATGGTGCCGGTGCCGCCAGTCGTAGTCTTGACAATGTTGTTGCTGCAAATCAGCGAGCCGCCCGTGACGTTCAATGTGCCGCTGCAAGTGCCGGCGGTTTGGTTGACGAGCGAGAGGCCGCCAGGACCAACGATCAGCGTCGCATTGGCACCCACATTAATTGTGCCATTGGCCACAGCCAAAGTGTTGGCGGTCGTCGTGATGGCCATGAGGATGTTTGAGGCCGAGATCGTGCCGGTGTCAAAACTGATCGTGCCGGTTCCCGTGCCCGTGCCCGTTTCGGAAGCATTGGAATGTTCGCCAAGGATCAAAGCGCCAAGTTTCATGTCCACCGGATAACCATTGAGCGATAGCGTGGCTTGAGCAGCAGAACCGCTGCCGCCAGGGTTGTTGTGGTTACCCATCGTTACATTGGCCAGGCTGGCGTCCGTCCCGCCGACTCCGCGCACCCGCAATCCGCCGCCGGTGGAGCCATTGGGAAATTGAACCGTGCAATGTTCGCGACCGGCGGAAATGTTCCAACTGGACACGTTGAGGATATTCGTGCCGGCCCCCAAGTTCACCGTTCCTGTGGCGCTGGCGCTTACTGAACCTGTGTTAAGGTTAATCGTGGCCGCCGTGATGTTGTTGCTTGCCGCGGCAAGATTCAAGTTGGCGGCACTGTGGTTTTGCGTGGCGATTGCGACGGTGCCCGACGCGGCTGAGAAGACAAAGTTGCTCAAACCGGAGAGGTCCAGAATGGTGCCGCTATCCAAAACAGTAGCACCAAAGTTCCCCACCGTTAAATTGCCGTAAACCATCAGGGTGCCGGCATCGGTCATGGCCACGCTGGTGACATATCCGTCTTCGGCTGAAGTTGCGCCTATGTTGAGATTGCTGACGGACAAAGTGACGCCAAGAGGAATGTCCGTGACATGCCAGGCTCCGCTGGTGGCCTGGTCGAAGGTCAGGCTGGTGACGGTGAAATTCGTGTCCACGACATTGTTGACCGTGCCTTGGCTCACTGTCGTCAGGTCGTTGAAGAAAACATTATCCAAAGGCGTCGGCGCACCCGGCAATTGCCAGTTGGCGGCGTCAGACCAGTTGGTCGTGGCGCTGACGTAATCGGTCCCCACCCACACAACCGACGGTCGCACTCCAACCGGTCCATTCGTCAGCGTCAGCAATACCGTCGTGTTGTCGGCACTCTCGCTGACGAAGCCCGAGCAACCGACGGGCAGCGTGCCCAGGGACAGATTGTAGCCACTGATGCCGCCGGCGGCTTGGAGCAAAGCCAGTGTCGTTGGGTAGCTCGCGAGGGCCGGCAGAGCGACAACGCTGATGCTGTTGCTGGCGCCACTCATGGTCAAACCATTTTGAAGGATGACAGGGATTTGTGCATTGGTGAATCCGACCACGAGCGCCGCGTTGGCCAGCGAGGCGTTTTGCAGCAGCGTCGGGCCGGTTGCGCCCGCGACATCCACGGCCGCGCTCGTGACCGAAACCTGCGGGCTGTTGGAGATGGTGCCTGCCCCGCTCAAGGCCAGAGTGCCACCGGTCACGGTGGTGTTGCCGGTGTATGTGTTCGCGCCACTTAAAACGAGCCGTCCATTGCCGCTCTGAGTCAAGGTGCCGCTGCCGCCGATGGTGGCGGAAACCACATTGGAAATGCTTTGATTAAAGATCAGCGAACCGTTGTCTGTCACCGCGCCCGCAGGCAGATTTCCGTTGGCGTCGTTGTTGCCAATTTGCACGACAGCTCCAGGATCCACGGTCAACGCTGCACTGATGGCGCTGTTGGCGTTGTCCAAAATCAGCCTGCCCCCGTTGGCGTCAATGGCGCCGCCAAAGGAATCACCGCCGGTTTCCGTCAAGGACAACGTGCCGTTGCCGGTTTTGGTCAAAGCTAGCGAGCCGGTGATGGCGCCGGTGCCGCTGAATATGTAGCTCTTGACGTAGTTGCTCACGGTCAATGTCCCGAGCGCGAGGTTCGTGGTCAGATTAACATTGGTCGTCCCGCTGGCACTGTCGTCAAATCGGACTGCCACACCTTGGTGATAGGCTGCCGGCATACCGGCGTTAAGCCAGTTGGTCGTGCTGGTGTCCCAATTCCCGTTCACATTGCCATTCCAGGTCAATGTTGGCACGGTAACTGGGCCGTTGGTAAGAACCAGGTCCACGGTCGAGGCGGTCGTGTTGTTTTCAACGTAACCCGCGAAGCCGTTAGGCAGGTTGCCGAGGAGAAAATCAAAATTGTTGAGCGTGCCATAGGCGATCAGCGGGAAACGCGCCGGATACGAAGGGATGCCTGGCAACGCCGGAACATTGATGAGGTCGTTGGTGGTGCTGGACGTGGAAAGTGTGGTAACAAAAATCCTGGCAGTGCCTTCGGAGGGAATCAGCGACAGGACGGAATCCGCCATATTCAACGCAGTCAAAGGCGCGGTGACCGACGCGAGCGAATTGGAGATCATCAAAGTGCCATCCGTCAGGTTAATCGTGCTGTTGATCTGGCTGGCGCTCCCGGCGGTGGTGGTGATGGCGTTGGCCAGCACATTGCCACCAGTGATGTTCAAGGTCCCGGTGGCCTTGACACTGGCCCCGGGATTGTAGCCGAGCACGAGGTTGCTGTTGACGACCAAGGTGCCGGGAGCATTCACATTAACGGTGCCCGTTACGGCGGCAGCGGCGGTATTAGTGCTCATGTAGCCCACGTTAAGGGTGTTGACATTGAAAACGCCCGCGCCCAAGCTCAAATTGCCAGTGGCCGTGCCCGCGCCATTGCCATTTTGACCATGCGCCACATAACAGGTGTTCACCAATGCGTCCACCGTGCCGGCAGTCAGGTTGTTTGTGCCAGCCGCTGCCGAGCCAGTGGAGAGTTGGGGCGAATTGTCACCAATCGCCATGAGGCTGACCGCCGCGCTACTGTAGCCGCGCAGAAGCAACGCAGGGCCTTGACCGGCGAGGGCGGGATTGAAGGCCATAGTTGCGGTGCATTTGGAATGCGCAATGATGATTGAGTCCGAAAAAATCGCATTCGTCTGTCCCAGATAAAGGTAGTCGGTGCCGCCATTGCCCGATGCGTCGCCCACATCTATGGCTGGACTGTTTGTATTAGCCTGTATTATATTTGTGAGCGCCAAATAGAGCGTGCCTCCCAAACGATTACTGCCGGCGGGAGATCCGGCATTTGCTCCCACCAGGAATCGCCCGGCCGCAAAGTTGAAGTTGGCCAAACTTGAAAGATCGAGAGTGGCCATGTGGCTGCCTGCCGTAGCCGAGCCTTGCTGAATGCTCAAAAAGGATCCCGGGTTGGTGCTGATGACGCTCAAAGTTCCCCCACCAGTGATGGTCGTATACTCCGTCTGTGACCCTCCATTGTCCTGGCCCGTGCCGACTGCCAAGAGACTGGCCCCGGCATTGTTTGAAACGGTCAGTGTCGCGCCGGAATTGATTTGGGTCGTGTGAAAGTTGTTTGTGTTGCCGTAGAGCAGGGTGGCTACCGTCGTGCTGGCGCTGACCACGTTGTTGACGGTGCCTTTCACCGTGTTCGCACCCAGGTTGTTGAAAGCCACGTTGCTAACGGGCGTGGGGAGGCCGCCGCTCCAGTTGTTTACATCCGTCCAGTTGGAGTTGATGTTGTTGGTGGCATCCGCGCCGCTCCAAATAACGGTTTGGGCCGTTAAAGGCTTCACGGTCAACAGCGCGACGACAACGCAAGCAATGAGGGATCTGCTTGATGGGGTGAGGATGTGGATTGTGCGGTTCATTTTATTTGTATTGATTTTGATTTATGTTGTTCCATGGACGATACTATCAGCGTATCACTAAACCATGTTGAGTCATGTCATAGGAAGTGGGGACAAAGCGGCCGAGGGGGCACCCGTCGGTGCTAAAATTTCCTGATGCCTGCTCGGTTCCACTATTGCCGATCGCTGCTGACGCTTTGGCTGTTAAGCTCCTGTCCGATTTTGGCCCAGACCGACGGTCCTGTCGAAACGGCGCAAGAAAAATGGGTTGCCCGCAGATGGCAAACGGACGAAGGCTTACCGGATAACAGTGTGACCGGCGTCACGCAAACCGCAGACGGTTTCCTTTGGATCGCGACGCTCGCTGGACTGGTCCGTTTTGATGGTGTGAGTTTCGAGCAGTTTGCGCCCACGCATATTCCGGGTGTAGTCAATCGGAACGTTCGAAAAATGTATCTCGCCAGCCGGGGCGCGATTTGGCTGGCGATGGATCGCGGCAGTCTCATCCGAATTGATGGCGATACCGCGCGAGTTTTTGCCGCCAAGGACGGGCTGCCGGACACGCGCGTGACCTCAATGGCCGAGGATGCCGATGGCAACCTGTGGTTAAGCACGGGAAATGAGATTTACTACATTCAAGACGATCAAGTCCTGCGCTTGGATGCATCCAAAGGCTTTCCTGACGGCGGCAACACTTGGCTGACGCGGGATGAACAAGGTCAGCTATGGCTCGTGGCCGGTTCACATCTCGGCGTTTGGCGCGCCGGGCGCTGGCAAACAGTTTTGATTTTGGAATCAGAAGGCGCGCGATTGGCACCTGCGCATGGCGGCGGTCTGTGGATTTGCACCGACACGGAAGTGTTAAAGTTCCGCGAAAATCAAAGTCCCGCGCGCATGGCACGATTGCCCGAACACGCAACCGTCCAGGCGCTGCTGGAAGATCGTTCCGGCGCGCTTTGGATTGGCACCGCCGCCAATGGCTTGCTGCGTCTGGGCGCGGATGGATTGAATCGCATTTCTGTCTCGCAGTCGGAGATTCTTACCTTGACGGAAGACCGCGAAGGCAACATTTGGGTGGGAACCTTGGGCGGAGGCGTCAATCAGTTGCGGCCTCGTATAATGAATTTATTTGGACGCGAAGCCGGCCTGCCGATGGAGTCCGTGCGCTCGGTTTGCGAAGACAACGCAGGATGGATTTGGGTGACGCTACAAAACGGTTCGCTCGCGCGCGGGCGCGATGCACACTGGAATTCCGTAACCGGCGCCGATGGCTGGACTGGCGGTTTGGCAAATTGCGTGACGCCTTGCCGCGATGGCGGGGTCTGGATTGGAACCGCAGACCGGGGTTTGCAACGGCTCGTTGGCAGCAAAACTTCGGAGTGGAAATTGCGCGAGGGCTTGCGCAGTTACTACGTGCGTTCCGTTTTGCAGGCCAAGAACGGAGACTTGTGGCTTGCCACTGATTCACCCAACCGCGTGTGGTGTTTTCACGCCGGCCAATTCCGCGAAATGCCATATCCCGAAGAATTGCGCACCATTCGCGCGTTGGCGGAGGGCGCTGATGGAACTATCTTCGCCGGCACTTCCAGCGGAATCTTGCTGCGCCTGGGCAAAGAAGGTGCCGTCAGCGAAATCGGTGAACAACCGCGCGATGCCTATTCCGTGCGCTGCCTGCAAACGACTGCGGCAGACGGCAGCCTCTGGATCGGTTACGCGGGAAGCGGTGTTGGACGCTGGCACGGTGGCAGCTACGCACACATCGGCACCGTGCAAGGTTTGTTCGACGACTATGTCTCACAAATGTTGCCTGACATGCAAGGCCGGCTGTGGCTCATCGGCAATCATGGACTGTTTGAAGTGAACCTCGCGGATTTGGCGCGCATAGCAGACAACAAAAGCGAGCGAATTCGCTCGGTCACTTATGGACACAGCGTCGGTTTGCCAAGTCTGCAACCGGTGTGTGACAGCACGCCGTCCGCTTGGCACGGCACGGATGGCAAATTCTGGTTTGCCACCCGCAACGGGTTGCTGTGTTTTCAGCCCGACAAGATTCGCGAGAACACGCTTCCCCCGCCGGTGATCCTGGATGAAATCAAAGTGGACGATCAAGCCGTGGGCCTTTATGACAAGAATTCACCGCTGCGAGCGTCTGGCAAAAATCCGCAACTCGACTTACGCCGTTCCGGTGCGTCACTGGAATTGCCTCCCGGGTATCGCAAGCTTGAGTTTGATTACGCGGCTCCGAGCTTTTGCTCTCCAGAAAACGTTCATTTTCGCTACCGTCTAAAGGGTTACGACAACACCTGGGTGGAAGCGGGGTCACAACGAAGCGTCAACTATCCGCGTTTGCCGGAAGGCAACTACGAGTTTGAGGTGACCGCGTGCAATGACGCGGGAGTTTGGAACCAAAGCGGCTACAGTCTTGCGATCGTGGTTCAGCCATTTTATTGGCAGACGTGGTGGTTTAAGTTGGCCACGTGGACCGGTGGTGCAATGATGGTCGGGCTGACCGTTTTTATCGTGTCGCGCCAGCGAGCGCGGCGAAAACTCGCAGCCGTCGAGCGTCAGCGCGCCATCGAGCAAGAACGCGCTCGCATCGCCCGCGACATCCACGACGATTTGGGCAGCAACCTCACCCGCATTGTCATGTTGAGCGAATCCGCGCGTGGTAGCTTGGGTCAAGATAATCAAGCAGCCCCTGATTTGGATGAAATCTGTGAAACCGGCCGCAAACTCACGTTGCAACTGAGCGAGATCGTGTGGGCCGTGAATCCCGAAGACGACACGCTGGAGAGTTTCGTCACCTTCGTCGGCAAGTATGCCAATGATTTTCTCGCTGCCGCTGGCGTGCGTTGCCGTTTGGATTTGCCCGTATCGCTTCCGGCAGTGGCGCTGAATTCATCCGTGCGACACAACGTTTTTCTCGCCTTCAAAGAAGCCCTGAGCAATGCCGTCAAACACGCCAACGCAAATTCCGTGGTAGTCAGCCTGCAGCTCGCCGAAAAAACATTTACATTGATAGTGCAGGACGACGGCCGGGGCATGTCGGAACCGCTCCCATCGAAAGGGCATGGCCTGTCCAACATGCGCCGCCGGCTTACGGATTTGGGAGGTGCCTGCAAAATTGAAAGCGGGCTTGGAAGCGGAACCTGCGTGAAGCTGATGGTGCCGCTGATTCATCCCGTCAAAATGATCTTGTCATAAACACTTATGACAAGCCACCACACCATAACAGAAGTATGATAAAGAACGTGCCGCTGCGAATCAGCCTGATCGAAGACAACGAGCGCCTGCGCCAGCTCGTGGCGCGCTGGTTACAGCCCGAAGCGGATTTCACGGTCGTGAGCCAATACGCCGACGCAGAAACCGCCTGTCAATTCCTAGCCAACGATCACCCCGATGTGGTGCTGGTGGATATCAACCTGCCGGGACAAAACGGCATTGATTGTGTGCGCCAGTTAAAACCCAAGCTGCCAGCGACACAATTCGCCATGATGACCGTCTATGAAGACGCGTCCAGAATCTTCAACGCGCTCGCCGCCGGGGCGTCCGGGTATCTGCTGAAACAGACCCAGCGAACCGAGTTGATTGGGGCGATCCGCGAATTGCACCGCGGCGGTTCGCCGATGAGCACCAACATCGCGCGCAAGGTGGTTCAATTTTTCCAACAACCGGCCACCGCCAAGTTTGCCACCGCCGCGCCGGAATCTAAATTATCTGAGCGCGAACAGCAGGTCTTGGACGGACTGGTTAAAGGCGCGCTCTACAAGGAAATCGCCGACGAGCTTGGCATCAGCATGGGCACGATTCACACCTACATCCGGCGCATTTACGAAAAGCTGCACGTCCATTCTCGCGCCCAAGCGGTGGCGAAAGTTTCTCTGGGTGAAACACATTTCCGAGCGGGTTTGGCCGGCGAGGGCTTGAAGCGCATTTGAGACCCAGCGAAAGCAAAAAGCATGACAACAGGGCACGACGGGCGCGTGGTCGGCGCGAGCAGCGGTGGCCTGGGGCAAAGGGACCGTTGCTGCGGTTTCGTGGGTGTGAAATTTACCCGCCGCGCGAAGCGTGCAGTGCGATTTTTGAAAAACTCGCCGGAAGAGCGAGCAGCAAACGGATCGGGAAAGGCGGTCAAAGAAACGCGCCATGATTCAAATTCCTCGACCAACGTAGCTGGAATGATCGTGACAATGATGATGTATAACGTTGAAAAGCGACAACAAATGCGACAAAAAATATTTTTAAGCGTAAAATGCTAATAAATTGCACACTTTGTTACACCTTCACACGGTAGGGGTCGCAGGTTCGAAACCTGCAGCGCGCACCATCTCACACTTCTCGCTGGCCTTTGCGAATATCCGCGGCGTTTAGAGTTTCAATCCACAAAAGTAATAACTGCCGCCTCGAATCACCGCGGCACGAGTGTGTTCGTCGAAGTATCGTCCAACTTGCCAACAACCTCGATTTCAGCAAGCGCCGCCGCTTTTCCCGCCGGAACACCAGTGAACGTGATGCGGAGAAAACGCTCGGACACTTTGGCGGCCGCGGCCTCGGTGCGATATGGCTCACTGCCGGTATTTTCTGATTGGTCAGAGATCAACTTCAAATTGCCGCTGTCATTTTCTGATATTTCAATGCGATAGCGCCAGTTGCCCGCGCAAGGGAAAATCAATTTGGTCTGGCTGACCGTCACGATTTTTTCCAAGTCCACACTTATCCAAGCATTTTGGTCGCCCGGGTCGGCCTGCCAGAATGTGGCCAATTTCCCGTCATTGGCCATGCTTCCGCCATGACCCGCAGTTTCACTGCTGACCCGGGTCGGATTGTTCAAACCTAATTTTGCCAAAGCATTGGTCACTGACTTTCCAGCGAATCTTACATAGGGGAGCGCCTTCACAGGTGAGGTCTTGCCCACGATAAAATTTGGCTCACCCATGGAAGTGATTTGAAGGCTTGCGTCTTTCAGCTCTGGAGAAGTTGCGCGGATCACCGTTTTGCCGGCGTAGTAGGAGCGGAATTCCATCGCCGCCGCACCGTAGCGAATCGTGATGTCCGAGTTGGACGTAAACGTGATGCTTGGGCCGGTCGGAAATTCGCCCGGACCGGATTCCACCGCAAGCGTCACCGGCGGACAGTTGTTGATCGCCTTGCCGTCCTTGTCCACGACGGTCACGATGATTTGTGCGTCGTCGGTGCCGTCCGCGGAATTGAGTGTGGTCTTGTCGGCGGTCAACTTCAGCGCGGCGTGATCTTGATGCGCATTGGCGCCTTTGAAATAATAATGCTCGCCATTCAGGAAAAATCCCCGGTCGGCAGTGAGTTTGACCACCTCGAGATCATCGGCCAGGCCGACGAGAAGGAATTTTTTGAACTCTGCATCAAGGAGAAGCTGCTGGTGGCATTGGCCAAGACCATGCCCACGCCGCGCAAGAAAGAAGAAGTGCCCCGCTGGTTTGTTCTGGCGGGCAATCTGAGTCTAAAGCTGCACCAGGAAAACTCCTTTCTGGCCTTTGAGCGGGTCGTGCAGTGCGGGGGGCTCTTGAGTGCGCTGCCGCCGGAAATCGCCTCCAAACATTTAAATCCGCAGACCCAGGAAATTCAACTGGCGTGCGGAGGGTTCAATGAGAAGAACGAGTACCAGCGCACCACTCCCTGCGACCAGGACTTCCTGCGCAAGTATGTTAAAGACGTGACGGCGTCGCAGTGGCAAGCGTGGTTCAACGGGCCGGTGCAGCAAGTCTTCCAAGCGTATGGTTTTTTTGATCCGGCGGGCATTTTTATTGGCGATGGCAGTTATCTGTTTGTGCCCGACAACGAGGCGTACGAAGGTTCGGCGGTGCTGTGGTTTGATGAACACAACCATCCGGTGAACTATGAGCAGCTCACGGCGACGGTGACTTGCAACATTCTGGCTGGCGCAATTTCCAGCGTGGTTTCCGGCACGGCCACCTCCTGATCCAGCACGCGCGCCTTGCCGGCGAACATCGTAATCTTCATGCCGCCTGCCGGCTTCACTCCCAACCCCTCCAGCGCATCGAGGTTGTGTCCCCGCGCTTCGTGCTGGACCAAGGTATTTTCATCCACGACCGCCGGTCGGCTGTCTATTGATGCGGGCATGGCGGGGTAGTGTTCCGCCGCTTCCACCCTTGTAACGGCGGCGAACAGCAGGCAGGACACGATAAGTGCAACCGAGTAAACGTATTCCCACATATTCTGGTTTGCTTTTGAATTTTAGCATGTTGGCAAAACTGTGGCACGTCATAGGTTTCTATGACCTGCAATTCAGACAGTGGGGAGGGGAAATTGGGGTGGCCGCCACCTCGGGAGGGGTTGAAAGTTGCGCGAGGCGGCGGTGGCTGTGGCCGTTGCGGGCGCAACGACTTTGCCCGTGCGAACGGCGAGCGGCCAGCCGGGAGTTTCAATTGGGTGAGGTCACCGCATCAAATCCATGCGCTCATGGTGGAGCGCGCAGATTTTCCAAGGGGGTCAAGAAGCTTTGCTCTAGCTTCCGGATTTGGGCCAGGGCCTTGGCCCGGGCTTCCGGTGCCAGTTCCAACACTTCGCGGGTGAAGGTGACCAGGGGCAGTTGCGCGTACGCGTGCTGATGGTAAATCACGACGTATTGCCGGTGAAGGTCCAGCCGCCGCTGGAGCAGTTGGCGCGTTTTGCCCGCCAACTCTGCTTCCTGCCGCAAGCGCCACAGTTGCCATTGGCGCAAGGTGTAACTGAGCAGAATAAACACGACCTGCGCGGTGATGACGTTGAGCGAGCGGGAGTGGAAATCGCTCAGGTCGTAAAAGCATTTCAAGAGCCGGTGGCGTTCCTCAATGGTGGCTCGCAGGCCATAGTCTGCCTTCGGTTGGGCGGGATTGGTCGCGTCCGCAGTGGTCATCAAGGCCCATAAGTCTTGGTGACCGTCGCCGTAATGCTCGCGTACCAGCACGAGGTTCAGCGGCACTGGGCAATCGGTCCAACTGGTGAAGCCCTTGAGAAGACACAGTGCGGTGCGCGTGCGCGTTTCTTTAGGGGAGGGCGGCGGCGCTTGGTCCGCTTTGGCGGCAAGGGTTTTTTGCCGTTTGCGTTCCCGGTGGATAATCGTCTCGGGACGATGGGGCGGCGAGGCTTTGGACGGCGCCACCGGCGGGGTTCACGGTTGCCAGGAGGCTGGTTTGGCCAGCGCCCAGGCGTCGGTCCAAATATCCATGTTCTTCTTTACGGGCAGCAGCACATCGATGCCCCATTCTTGTTTGCAGCGGCCGATGCGGGGGCCGTCAATAAACCCCCGATCCAGGATGAGTAGCTTGAGTACGCCTGGGCCAACGTGACGAACAAAATTCTCCACCAATTCATACAGTACCGGATCCTCATGGGTGTTGCCGCCAGCCCGGCATAGACGTAAGCGTCCCTGCGCAGATGCAACAGGCTGACCAGTTTGTAGCAACGTTCCCGGTGCGCCTGTTGGCGCTCCGATGAAGCAATAACACTAACCGATAAACCTCCAAAAGGGTATTTTAATGGAACGGCATTGAAGCGGTGTGTCGGCTTTGTCGCGACGGTGCCCTGCTTAGATCCAGGCTCAATTGTGATCAAAAAAATGCCCGGCCACGATGGTTTGGTTTACGAACAGGGCAAAGACTGGCGCGCGGATGAAACATGGGGACGAGTGGGGCGGATACCGGGAGGACGCATCAAGGCGGGACAGACCGTTTACATTGATTACCGCGTCCGCCTATTGCGGATGGATACGATTTGCATCAGCCCGGCTGGCAAGGTCAGTGTCAATCAAGGTGATAGTCAAAAGGTTTGCCCCTCCATTCCTG
>Ga0316217_10003609_pt1 | contig 17415 bp, 19 predicted proteins | sample 1anoAmetaG_FD_203633 | JGI IMG/M metagenome (GOLD analysis project Ga0316217, IMG submission 203633) | Freshwater microbial communities from Trout Bog Lake, Wisconsin, USA - 1anoA | ecosystem: Environmental > Aquatic > Freshwater > Lake > Hypolimnion/Profundal zone | place: USA: Wisconsin...
TAGAACCCTCGTTAGCGCAGCTTACGCCGCGGCGGCAATGCAAGTACCTGGGCAAGCCAGGCACCGGGTGACGCAGAAAAAAGCATCACCCCTCTAATACATGTCCGGGACAGGAAGGTTTTTGGGGTTTTCGCGAGGGAAGTCGGCGGATTCCGTAAAATTTAACAATTCGTAAACCAAGTATCCATCGCAACTTACGCGCCGAATGCAACTATTTTCATCGCCGCGGATTTTTTTAGATCACGATTTGTTGCTTGGCCGGCAAATGGCACATACTGATGCGCACTGATCGCATATACATGAAATATCCGGCTTGGGGTTTGCTCCGCGCGGGGTGTGCCAAGCCGACTGTCATTTCAAACAGCTAACTATTCAGGATAACCCTTCCGCGGCTTACTGATGGCCATCCGTTCGCCAACCATTTTTGTCGTTAACTCATTTATATGCCATAGCTTACAAACCATTTTCACGGTATTTTGGCGTCAGGCACGGCGATTGCTATTTCGTTATTCGGCGACTAAACCTTGGCGCGGCTGCTGGCAGCCCGCGCGGATGGTTATTCTGCGCCTATGACTATTCAAAATAACCATCCATCCGTTTGAATACCAATATTCAAGCGCAGGTGGTTTTTGTCCGTAATTCATTTCTCAATAACAACTTACAAGCAATTTTGCCGGTGTACACCAGCCCGGCACGGTGCTTGCATTAAAAGACCTGTCAGTCCCGAAATGCTCGGAAAGCCAGGTTGGCATCCAGCGTATTTCGGCAAGAAGAATTGGCGGCTGTCGGCCGTGTTGGCCGGTGGCTTTTGTACTGCAAAACCCCCGGGCCTGGTAATGGCCCAGTAGGAGCAGAGAGTATGAAACGGAAGAATTTATTGGCGAAGAAGCATTTGTATTTCGCCCTGTTGGCCGCAGGTATAGCCACACCGGCGATGGCGGGTAGCGGCACGATCAACACGCTGGCCACATTCAGTCTCCCTGCCACCCACGTTGGCCCTGGCCCCGACGGGGGCGTGATCCTCTCCGGCACCACCCTGTACGGTACGACAGATGACTTGGGAGGCAACTACTGTGGCACCGTGTTCTCGGTGCCCATGTCCGGTGGCACACCCACCACTCTGGCAACCTTCAACGGCACCAATGGGATGTACCCCCAACAGGCAGGCGTGATCCTCTCCGGCAACACCCTGTACGGCGAGGCGATGGAAGGGGGGGCGGGCGGCTCCGGCACGATCTTCTCGGTGCCGATAAACGGCAACGGCACCACGGGGGCCGTCACCACCCTGGCCACCTTCAACGGCACCAATGGGAGTGCCCCCCAAGGCGGCCTGATCCTCTCCGGCAACACCCTGTACGGCACGACGCAAATCGGCGGCAGCGGCAGCAGCTATGGCACGGTCTTCTCGGTGCCCAAAACCGGTGGCAGTATCACCACCCTGGCCACCTTCGATGGCAACTACTATGGCTCTCGCCCCCAAGGCCTGATCCTCTCCGGCAACACCCTGTACGGAGTGGCGAATAAGGGCGGGGCCTTCGGCAACGGCACGGTCTTCTCGGTTTCGACTACCGGCACCAACTTCAAACTCTTGGCCGAGTTCGATGGCACCAATGGCGATGCCTCCGCTAACGGTGTCCTCACTTGCGGCCTGGTCCTCTCCGGCACCAACCTGATTGGCACGGCAGGCGGTGGCGGGGCCAACAATGACGGCACGATCTTCTCGGTGCCGGTCAACGGCGACGGCTTCACGGATGCTGTCACCACTCTGGCCACGTTCAATAATGATAATGGGCGAAACCCCACGGACCATTTAGTCTTCTCCGCGGACGGCAACACCCTGTATGGCACGACGGTTTATGGCGGCAGCATGGGCGCTGGCACGGTCTTTTCCGTACCCGTTGGCGGTGGCAATATCACCACCCTGGCCTCGTTCACTGGCTTGGGCACTATTGGGACAGGGCCTACAGGCGGCCTGCTCCTCTCCGGCGGCACCCTGTACGGCACGACGGGCACCGGTGCGGTCAACGACAACGGCACGGTCTACAGTTTGACACCCGCCACCACCACCCCCACCACTTACACCCTGGCAGCGTCCATCACCGGCAGCCGCGTGGCTTATGGCCGCATCACCCAGGGCCAGACCGGCAATCTCACCGCCACCATCAACAACACCGGCGGCAACGGCACGGATAATCTGGCCTACGATACCCTGACCATCACCGGCGCCAACGGGATTTTCATGACCCCCGGCACGGGCAACATCGCCTCCGGTGGCAATGGCACCGCCACCGGAACCTTTATCGCCTCGACGCTGGGATTGAACACCTTTAACCCGAGTGTCGGCAACGCCACCAATGCCACGCTGGGCAACGCCGCCACCAATCAGGGCAACACCAACGCCAGCGTGTTGGTCGATGCTTTGGTGGAGCATGTCAATGCCGCCAGCATCACCGACACCGGCAACGCCAGCACCACACCTACCGCGTTCTATCGCCAGAACAATAGTTGGGGCGGCGACAATCTGGGCAACGTCACCGTGACCAAGCAAGCCCCCGGCAGCTACATCCCCGCCTACGTGAACAACATCAACGGCGGCAGCGGCACGTCGGTCGGCACGCTCAAGATCAACGTCAGCGGCGACGACAACAAGTTCGGCGCGGATACCTCGGTGATCCTGCTGGGCTTCCAGAACGTCAGCCACCTGGGCACCGGCTCCGGCAGCTTGGCCACCATCGAAGGCGCGTTGACCACCGCCGGCATCGAATGGCGCGATTACACCGGTGCCAATAATGATTGGCCGACCATGACCAGTGGCGTCGATCCGCTGACCGGCACCAGCATGTTCGAGCAAGTGGCCGACTACGACATTGAGCTGGCCTTCGCCCCCAACACCTTGACCAGCAGCCAGTCATACTTCGACTTCAACTTCACCGACCAGCTAGGCACGGCTGGCGACGTGGTGAACATCGCCGTGGTTCCCGAGCCGGCAACGATGTCGCTGCTGGCCGTAGGCAGCTTCGGCCTATTGGCCCGCCGGCGACGCCGGAAGGCGGCATGATCCGCAGATGCTTGATGTCCGTTTCCTAAAAACCCGATGAAGCACCCGCCTCCGGTTCACTGCCGGAGGCGGGTGTGTTTCACGCGCGAATCACCTGTCCAGAGCCGCGACGCACGCACGCCGCGGCCCGTGTACGGGCCGGCTAAACGAAGAGAAAAACGGTGGCGGATACGGCCACGCTGGCGAACGCATTGGCATCTTTTTGATAATTGGACGGCCCCCTATTGTTTCTCCCCCGCATCGCGGCTAAATTACGGGACTTTACTTGCCGGCCGGAATTTCCCGCCGGCCGTTGTTGGAGTGTGGCCTTGATTATCGTGATGAACCATAATGCGCCCAAGGCTTCGATCGACCGCGTGGTCGGGGAAATCGAACGCATGGGCTGTGCCGCGCATCTGAGTGCCGGGCGGTTTCGCACGGTGATTGGCGCGGTGGGGGAAGAGGGGCAGATCGATCAGAATCATCTGGCCACGCTGGATGGGGTGGAAAAAGTCGTCCCGATTATGAAGCCGTACAAACTCGCCAGCCGCGAGTTTCATGAAGACGATACGGTGGTGGAAGTGGGCGGTGGTTCGGTGCCGGTGGTGAAAGTCGGCGGCAGTCATGCCGCGTGCATTGCCGGGCCGTGTGCGGTGGAAAACCTGGAGATGCTGACGCGCATTGCCGGGAAGGTACATGAGGGCGGGGCGACGATTTTGCGTGGCGGGGTATATAAGCCGCGCACCAGCCCGTATTCGTTTCAAGGGTTGGGTGTGGAGGCGTTGAAATGGATGCGGGCCACGGGCGACCAGCTTGGTATGCCCATTTGCGTGGAAGTGATGGACACCCGGCAAGTCGAGCAAATGGAGCCGCTGATCGACTGCTGGCAGATCGGCGCGCGGAACATGCAGAATTTCGATCTGCTGCGCGAGGTCGGTAAAACGCGCAAGCCGGTGCTGCTGAAGCGCGGGTTGGCGGCGACGGTGAAAGATTGGCTGCTGTCGGCGGAATATGTGCTGAGCCAGGGCAACCGCGGGGTGATTTTGTGCGAGCGTGGCATCAAGACTTTTGAGGACAGCATCCGCTATTCGATGGACATCAGCAGCATTCCGGTGGCGCGGCAACTGTCGCACCTGCCGATGATCGTCGATCCCAGCCATGCCGCCGGTAAGCGCGATTACGTGTCCAGCCTGGCGCTGGCGGGGATGGCCGCCGGAGCGCACGGCATAATCGTTGAGGTACACTATTGTCCCAGCGAGGCGCAATGCGATGGTCCGCAAGCGCTGCTGCCGGAAACGTTCAAGGAACTGATGGTTCAACTGCGGCAGATCGCGGCGATCCTGGGCAAAACGTTTGCCGAAAACGCCGCACCGGTGACGGTTTGAGAAATTTTGGAATCTACTAAGGAATCATGCAACATGAGTCGGATTAAATTTATCGCGGGCAACTGGAAAATGAACACGAACAAGGCGTCGGCCATTGAACTGGCCAAAGCCGTGGCCAAAGCCGCGCCGGCGGGCGTGGAAGTCGGCATGGCGCCGCCGTTTGTGTATCTCGACGCGGTGGGCGCGGCCATCGCCGGCTCCAGCGTGCTGCTGGGGGCGCAGGATGTCTATTTTGAAAAGAACGGCGCGTTCACCGGCGAAATCTCCATCGAGATGCTCAAAGACCTGGGCGTCAAATTCATTCTCACCGGCCATAGCGAACGCCGGCATGTGTTGCATGAATGCCCGGCGTTGGTCGGCAAGAAGGCCGCCGCGGTGTTGGCCGCGGGATTGACGCTGGTTCACTGTGTTGGCGAAAAACTGGAAGAGCGTGACGCCGGCAAGACTCTGGCGGTGGTGCAGGCCCATTTGGATGAGCTGCCCGCTACCGTGGTTGATCCGCTGAAATTGGTGATTGCCTACGAACCGGTATGGGCGATTGGCACCGGCCGCAACGCCACCGATGCCCAGGCGCAGGAAGTCCATGCTTTCATCCGTCAAGCGCTGACGAAAAAGTACGGCAAGGATTTCGCCGACCGCGTGCGCATCCAATATGGCGGCAGCATGAAGCCGGACAACGCCAAGGGCCTGCTGGGCCAGGCGGATGTCGATGGCGGTTTGATTGGCGGCGCGGCGCTCAAGGCCGAGAGCTTTTTGGCGATTGTCAACGCCGGTAAGTAACGATCGCAGAAACGAGGACGATTATGATAGTTTGGTTTCATCTAGTGATGGCGGTGTTCATCTTCATCTGCGTGATCATGATTCTGCTGGTGTTGATCCAAAAAGGCCGCGGCGGTGGCTTGAGCAGCGCGTTTGGCGGCTCGGGCGGCAGCACGGCGTTCGGCAGCAAAACCGGCGACGTCTTGACCTGGGCCACCAGCATCGTGTTTGGCTTGTTCGTGTTCTTCGCGGTGATCTTGAATCTGCTGGCTAATAAGATCGGCGCTCCACCCAAGCCGGTGGTGTTGCCGCCCGCCCCAACCGTTCCCGCGGCACCAGCCGCACCGGCCGGGCCGCTGCCCGAGTTACCGCGATAGTCGGTTTCCCTCGTTTGGAAGCAATCACATGATTGTCAGCATGACCGGATTTGGCGACGCCACCGCCGAGCGTGATGGCACCCATTACGCCGTCGAAATACGGTCGTTGAACAACCGTTATTTCAAACCGGTGATCAAGCTGCCCGAAACGCTGGGCGGGCTGGAGCCGGAAATTGAATCGCTGCTGCGCGAAAGCCTGGGGCGTGGATCGATCACCTTTATTTTGAAGATGCGCTTTGATAGTGCCGAGGCGGCGTACCACATCAACACCCAGGCGCTCAAATCCTATTTGCAGCAGTTGCAGGAGATTAAAGGCTTGGACCATATGGTGCAGATTGACTTGGCCAGCCTGGTGCAACTGCCCGGAGTTTGCCAGGAACCACGCGATGAAAGCGATGAGATCTCCCGGCATGGCGACGTGATCCGCCAGCTAGCCGCCACCGCTATTAAGAAATTACAGGCGATGCGCAACCGCGAAGGGCAAGCTTTGCTGGCTGATCTGCTGAAGCATACGGGGATCATTGCCACGCATCTGGCGGAAATTGAAAAACGCGCCCCGCTGGTAATTGAGGAATATCACAAGCGTTTAAGCCAGCGCGTCAATCAGCTTATCAATAAGGCTGAGTTGCAGGTGAGCCAGACCGATTTGATTAAAGAGGTGGCGGTTTACGCCGAACGGGCCGATATCAGTGAAGAGATCGCCCGGTTGACCACGCACCTGGATGCGTTTGAGCAATCCGGCAAGAGCGGCGAACATGCCGGGCGCAAACTGGATTTCATCACCCAGGAAATGCTGCGCGAGGCCAACACGATTGCCAGCAAAGCCAATGATGGCGAAATCGCCCGGCATATTGTCGAGATCAAAGGCGCCATCGATCGCGTGAAAGAACAAGTGCAGAACGTGGAGTGAAGAAAAGCGGAAAGCGAAGAGCGGAGAGCGAAAACGCGGCGGAACCATGGCGGAAGCAACGCAAAAAGGTGTGCTGATTGTTTTGTGCGGCCCTTCGGGCGTCGGCAAAAGCACCATCTCGCGCCAATTGGCCGCGAAGCTGAAAGTCAGCTATATCGTCAGCGCCACCACCCGGCCGCGCAAGGCGGGCGATGAAAATGGCAAAACTTACGATCACATTGATCGTGAGGAATTTTTCCATCGCTTGGAACAGGATCAGTTCCTGGAATATGCCCAGGTGTACGATCACTATTATGGCACCCCGCGCCACCCGGCGGTCGATCAGCTTGCCGCGGGCCGGGACGTGCTGCTGGAAATTGACGTGCAGGGCGCGCTGCAAGTGCGGTTTGCCTATCCGGCGGCGCTGCTGATCTTTGTTTTGCCGCCGGATGAGCCTACACTATTGCAGAGGCTGACCGGCCGGGCGCGCGACAGCGCCGACGACATTGCCAAGCGTTTCCGCGAAGCCAAGCGGGAAATTCGCATGGCCAAAGGCAGCCGGGCCTTTGATAACATGGTCATTAACGACAATCTGGACGACGCGGTGAACCGCATCGTGCAACTGATTAATCAGAAACGTACTGGAGAGATTTGATTATGATTGAAGCCTTGAAGAGTGATGATATTGTGGCCAAAGTCGGCGGCCGGTTTAAGCTGACGGCCCTGATCCAAAAACGCATGTTGGAGCTGATGGACGGTGCCCGCGTGCTGGTGGATCGCGGCAACATGACCGATCTGGAAGTGGTTATCCAGGAAATCCTCCAGAACAAGATCGCCATCGATTACGAAGCCAGCGGTTTGGACACCCCCGCCGGCGCCAAGTAAACATGCCCGACGCCCCCGCCGCTACTGGAACTGCCGCCTCGCCGCTGGCCGGCCGCGAGATCATCGTGGCCGTCTGCGGCGGCATTGCCGCGTTCAAAATGGCCGATGTGGTCAGCAAGCTGGTGCAGGCTGGCTGCGGCGTCACGGTCATCATGACCGCCGAGGCGCAAAAATTCGTAGCGCCGCTGACCTTCCAGGCGATTTCCGGCCGGTCGGTGCGCACCGATATTTTCACCCTGGTCGATAGCAGTGACACGCAGCACATCGCGCTTACCGAAAAAGCCGATTTGCTGCTGGTGGCCCCTGCCACCGCGCACATCATCGCCAAGGTTGCCGCCGGATTATGCGACGATCTGGTAAGCCTGCTGGTGTGCGCCTCCGCCTGCGCGGTGACTTTTGCCCCAGCCATGAACACCCGCATGTGGGAGAATCCCATCACCCAGGAAAACATCGCCAAGCTTACCAAGCTGGGTTACCGCTTCATCGGCCCCGAGCGGGGCTGGCTGGCTTGCCGCAGCGAAGGCATCGGCCGCATGAGCGAGCCGGCGAAGATTGTCGAGGAAGTGACGCAATTTGTGCTGGCCGCCAAGCCGGCTAACCCCGTTTCCCCACCCCAGCCAGAAAGCCCGGATGCCCCTCCCCGCCGCCGCGTTTGAAACGCGCATCATTCGCATGATCCAGGCAGGCCTGAAACAGCAGCCGGCCCATCCCGCCATTGTTTTTCCGCGCCTGTTGCTCAAACCGCGCCCGACCAAAACCACCTTGCCGCCCAGCGACCGCGGCGATCCCCTGTCGGTCTACAGCCACGTGCAAGCGGCCCGAATGATGCGAATCACCCCGCCGGATGAAAAACCGTCGGAAATTCCCCCGGCGATTTTGCGCGACGGCAAAAAACTCCCCGCCAACGACGGTGGACGCGTTTCGCAATTCGCCTGGCAAGCGCTGCAAGCCTACGCCGCCGGCCGCTGGCGCGAAAACAAAAAGATGCTTGCATCCGCCGCCAACGATTTCGATTTGCTGGCCGGCCGCACCGCCGCCAGCGGCGCGTTTCTCACTTACACCCTGGCCGACAACATCGAACTGCTGGGCTTGCACGAACTGATGATCCTGCACGCCGTCGCCAGTTACGCCGCGCAAACCGGCAACGCCAACCTGCGTGACAAAGTTTTCCATGCCGCCGAGGCATTTCAATCCGCCATGCAGCCGGACCATTCCACCGCCCAGCCGTGGGCCATTTTCGCCTTCATCTGGAACCCCGCGACGCATCCCATGGCTGACCACATGCTCCACGCCGCCCAGTTACATTTCGTCGGCAGCCGCGACGCCACACACCTGCTGCTGCTGGCCGATGCGTTGTATTGCTTAAGGCAAGTGGGAAGCTGAGCCGGCCCGTCTTCCGGCTGGCGGACGGGCCGGCTCAACTTGAAATTAATCCAAGGGTTTACTTTATCCTCACAATCCGCAAAATCACCCTTAATGAGCACAGTCATCGATATTGGCATTGACGGCGCGAAGTTGCTGCAACCCAAGGTTTTCGGCGACGGACGCGGCGCTTTCTTTGAAGCGTTTCGCGCCAGTTGGTTTGGCGAGCGCCAACGCTGGGTGCAGTGGAATATTTCGCGCTCCGAAGGCAACGTGGTACGCGGGCTGCACTTTCATAAGTTGCAGACTGATTACTGGGTGGTTCCCCAAGGCAAGGTGATGGTCGCCCTGGTGGATGTGCGGCCGCAATCACCCACGCGCGGCGTGGCCAAGTGCGTCACGCTGGATGAGGCCTTGCCGCAGGGGCTTTACATTCCGCCTGGCGTGCTGCACGGTTACAAGATTATCGCAGACGCCATGGTCATGTACCTGGTGGATGTGGAATACACCGGCAAAGACGAATACGGCGTGCGCTGGAACGACCCGGCGCTAGGCCTGCCCCCGGAATGGTACGGCGGCCCGACGCCCACGCTGTCCAAACGCGACGCCGAGGCGCCGTTGTTGAAGGACGCGATGGAAAGGTGACAGGGTGACAAGGTGACAGGGTGACAGGGTGACATGACCATGCGCGGTCTTTGTCACCTTATCACCCCCTCACCTTGTCACCTTGTCATCTTCTCTTCACCCATGGCTCACAAACCGCGCAACCCCATCCTCGACTTCCTGCAATACCTGGCCATCCGCCTGGCGGCGATGGTCTTTCACTGGTTTCCGGTGGATTGGAACCTGCAAACCGCCCGGCTGTTTGCCGCCGTCTGGTATCGCTGCGATCACAAACATCGCCAGCGGGCCTTGACCAATCTCACCCGCAGCTTTCCTGATTTGACGGCGGAACAGGCCGACGCCCTGGGGCTGGCCAGTTTGCAACATCTTTTTATGCTCGGTGTGGAAATCCTGTTTACCACCCGCTTGATTCGCCTGGAAACCTGGCGGCGCTATATCCAATTTGACGATATTGCCCGAACCCTGAAACTGCTGCTCAATCGCCAACGCGGCCTTATCCTGCTCACCGGTCATTATGGCAATTGGGAAATCCTCGGCTACACCTTAGGGGTGCTGGGCTTTGATTCCACCAGCGTGGCTCGCGTGCTGGACAACCCCTATCTGAACGATTGGATGTTTGCCGTGCGTGCCGGCCAGGGCCAGCGCGTCATCAACAAGAAAGGCGCCACCACCGAAGTCGCCGATGTTCTGGGCACCGGCGGGGTGGTGGCTTTCGTGGCCGACCAAAACGCCGGCAGCAAGGGCATCTTCGTCGATTTCTTCGGCCGCAAGGCCAGCACCTACAAATCCATCGGCCTGCTGGCCATGCAGTTTGAGGTGCCGATCATCATCGGCTACGCCCGCCGGCTGGAAAACCGCTACCAGTTTCAAATCGGCACGCAGGACATCATTTTCCCCGACGACTGGAAAAACGTACCTGACCCCTTGAGGTATATCACGCAGCGCTACACCAAGGCCATTGAAGACATGGTCCGCGCTGAACCCACGCAATATTTGTGGATGCACCGCCGATGGAAAAGCCGGCCCAAGGGCGAAGCACCGATGCCGTATGATTGAGGCGGCACCCCGGCAAGGACGACCATGCAACTAAAAATCATCGATGGCGACTTGTTGGATCAGGATGTGGAGGTCATCGTCAATGCCTGGAATCGCAACCTGATTCCCTGGTGGCTGCTGCTGCCGCAAGGCGTTTCAGCGGCGATCAAAAAACGCGGCGGCTACGCACCGTTTGGCAAATTGGCCGGCAAGGGCATGATTCCGTTGGGCGGAGCCGTCGCCACCGGCGCGGGCCGGCTGCCGTATAAAGCGATCATTCACGTGGCGGGCATAAGTTTGTTGTGGCGTTCATCCGAGCGCTCCATCCGCGAATCGGTTCTCAACGCCATGGCGTTGGCCAAGCAGCGTGGCTTTGGTTCCATCGCCTTCCCGCTCATCGGTGCCAGCACGGGCGGTGGTAAGGAGGATTGGGTTTTGAGCATCATGCAAGAAGCGTTGCGGACTGTGGATTTTGACGGGGAAGTGCGGATTGTGCGGTATCGCAAGGTGGGAAGCATTGCGTAAGAGCCGGGCCGTGCCGGCTCGATTCGGGGCGGTACGCCCCGGCCCTGTTTTCGTTTACTCCCGCTTGGAATCAGTCACAAATACTGCGCCGCCAGATTTACATACCGGTTGCGCAGGTCGTACAGCACGGTGTCCAGCGAGTGTTTTTCCACGTCGCTGAGATTGCCGACGGTCTTTTCTTCCAGCATTTTCAGCATATCAAGCTGAAGCTTGGCGCGGTCAAAATCCAGCATGGGCTGGCTGCCGCGGGTGGTGATGTCGCCGAGATAAAACAGCGTTTGGGTCATCAGCGAGCGCACCAGGCCGAGAAAACTGCCGGGTTCGGCAGGTTGCTCGCCGGCGGCGGGCATAGCTCCGGGCGGCAAGGCGGCTGCGGGCATGGCCATGGGGCTAGGCGCTGCCGCGGCTTGGGCGGCTTTGCGGGATTCTTCTTCCGCCAGGCGTTTTTTTTCTTCCTGCGCCTGGCGTTTCCAGTCGTTATCAATGTGAATCAAGGGTTTTTCGTCTGCCATGGCTATATCGTCGCGTGCCGGGGCGAATCGGTCAAGCGAAGTCATTGTCAATTGCCGATTGCCGATTGCCAAATTGAAATGCCAATGTCGGCACGGTTGAGGTCTTTTTCGCAATCGGCAATTGGCAATCGGCAATCGGCAATTCCCCCAAATCACCCACGCCGGGAAAAAGTGTTAGCAATCTGTGTTGACAAGCGGGGAATGGCCTTTATACTTTCGACCCTTCTACGCTCTTTGTGCGCGCCGCTGTGGCGCGGGAGCCGGAAGCCGCCGAAACCAAGGGCGGCAACGCGCGGAGCTTTTCGCCTTGCGATTGCCGACGCCGAACACTTTCGCAATCCACCGTTTGGCGGTAGGATGCGAAGTCAGGCGGTTGTCGCGATGCGATCGCGCTGGCATAGCTCAGTGGTAGAGCGCCACCTTGGTAAGGTGGAGGTCCTGAGTTCAAGCCTCAGTGCCAGCTTGGTGTACTAAATATCGGTAATCTCTTTGGAGGTTTTGGACATGGCTAAGGCCAATTTTGAACGTAAGAAACCGCATGTGAACGTCGGCACCATTGGTCATATTGACCACGGCAAGACGACGCTGACCGCAGCCATGAGCGCCCGGTCGCAATCCAAGTTTGGCACTACCGCCAAAAACTATAAGGATATCGCCAAGGGCGGTATCGACCGCGACGCCACCAAAACGGTGACCATCGCCGCCGCCCACGTGGAGTACGAATCAGAACAACGGCACTATGCCCACGTGGACTGTCCGGGTCATGCCGACTACATCAAGAACATGATCACCGGCGCCGCCCAGATGGACGGGGCCATTCTGGTGGTATCCGCCGCCGACGGCCCAATGCCGCAGACCCGCGAGCACATCCTGCTGGCCCGCCAGGTGGGCGTGCCCAAGATCGTGGTCTTCCTGAACAAAATCGACTTGGTGGACGATCCGGAACTGCTGGAACTGGTCGAGATGGAAATCCGCGAGTTGCTGACCAAGTACGGCTTCCCCGGCGACGACACGCCCATCATCAAGGGCAATGCCAAGGCCGCCATGGAGAATCCCAATGACGCCGCCGCCAACAAGTGCGTTGACGATCTGGTGGCCGCCTTGGACGCCTACTTCCCGATTCCGCAGCGTGAAATCGACAAGCCGTTCCTCATGCCCATCGAAGACGTCTTCAGCATCAAAGGTCGCGGCACCGTCGGCACCGGCCGTATCGAACGCGGCCGCATTAAGGTTGGCGAACCGGTCGAAATCGTCGGCCTTAAGCCCACCAGGAACTCGGTGGTCACCGGTGTGGAAGCCTTCAACAAAACCATGGACGAAGGCCAGGCCGGTGAAAACGTCGGCGTGCTGCTGCGTGGCGTGGAAAAAGATGATCTGGAACGCGGCCAAGTGCTGGCGGCGCCCAAGAGCATCACCCCGCACACCAAGTTCCAGGCCGAAGTTTACGTGTTGACCAAAGAAGAAGGCGGCCGGCATACCCCGTTCTTTAACGGCTATCGCCCGCAGTTCTACTTCCGCACCACCGACGTGACCGGCTCGGCCAAACTGCTGGGCGGCGCGGAAATGGTGATGCCGGGTGATAACGTGACCATGGAAGTCGAACTGGGCGCGCCCATCGCCATGGAAGAAAAGCTCCGCTTTGCCGTCCGCGAAGGCGGCAAAACCGTCGGCTCGGGCGTGGTCGTGAAGATTCTGGCCTGATGTTGAGCAACCAGTCAGGAGAATGATTCATGGCAAAAGAAAATCGTGAAATGGTCTGGCTTCAGTGTACCGAGACCGGTGACCTGAACTACCGCACCGAGCTGAAAGTCGTGGGCGTACTTCCCAAGATCGAACTGAAGAAGTATTCCCCCCGGCTGCGCAAGCATACGGTACATAAGATCAAGCGGAAGTGATGGATTGCCGATTGATGAAATTGCCGATTGCCGATTGCCGATTGCCGATTGGAAATGCAGGCGTGGATGTTTCGCAATCGGCAATGGGCAATTGGCAATCGGCAATGGATCCGTACGCCAGTAGCTCAATTGGCAGAGCGGCCGTCTCCAAAGCGGCAGGCTGGGGGTTCGATTCCCTCCTGGCGTGATTGTTGTGAGCGATATGGCTATCGTAGTGACTAATTCGGGCGAACAAAACTCCGGCTTGCCGGAGAAGCGGGTTCCCCCCAGCTATCCGGAGCCGCGGAAATCGTCCCCGCCCAGTTATCCGCCCAACGTGCCGCCGACGGCGACAGCCGGTATCGGCGGGACCGCCGGCCGCGGTGGATTCTTCACCATCTACAAAAAAGGCCAGGGATTCTGGACGCGCATCGGCACCGTCATCGCGGCGGGGTTGATCGGCGTGTTGACCGCCGGCTTCATCTACCAGCAATTGCCCAGCGTTTTGCATCCCATGTTCCTGCCCAACGTCGAAACTCCCAACATGGCCGAGAAGATGCACGCCAACAATATGTCCCAAAACGTCACGCTGGGAATTTGCGCCGGCTTCTTGGGGGTTTACTGTCTGATCGGCTTCATGCTGACCAACAAGCCCGCCAACGCTGATTTTCTCATCGCCACCGACAGCGAGATGAAGAAGGTCAACTGGACCAGCCGTAAAGAGCTGATCGGTTCCACCCGCGTGGTGATTTTGTTTGTGGTCAGCATCGCGGTGATTTTGTTCGTTTACGACCTGTTCTTTCACACGTTGTTTTTCTTGTTAAATGTGTTGAAAACACCCCCGCCCTTCTGGCCGGTCAAATGATTATGATGCAGTGATTTGGTTGCCGAACATCTTTTGCACGGCACCGAGAGGTAAAGGCGGTTTATGCAGTTTTGTGTCCTTCGCGTGGCGAGTAATAAAGAAGACCGTGTCCGGGAAGCCTTGTCGCGCAAGGTGAAGATCGAGGGTCTGGAAACCCAGGTGGGCCGCATTCTGGTTCCCGTGGAGCGGGTGCGCCAGATGAAGGAAGGCCGCCGCCGCGATACCGATCGCAAAAAATTTCCCGGGTACGTCTTCATCGAATTGGAACTGACCAAAGAGGGCATGGTTCCCGATAACGTCTGGTTCACCATCAAGGACACCGACGGCGTGGGTGATTTCATCGGCTCCAACAACAAGCCCAGTCCCATGACCACGGCCGAAGTCGATAAGATGCTGGAAGAAGCCAAAGCCGCCGACGAAGGCGGCCCCACCCTGCAAACCGCCTACAAGAAAGGCGACCGCATCAAGGTCACCGAAGGCCCGTTCATCAATTTTGAAGGCGACGTGGACGAGATCATCCCCGACAAGGGCATGGTGCGCATCATCGCCACCATCTTCGGCCGGGCCACCCCGCTGGAATTGGAATATTGGCAGATTGAAAAGCTGTAACGACTAGACCCTCAGCTTGACTCGCGCCATCCGACCATGGAAGCCCCGCATGTACATGCGGGGCTTCCGCATTTCGGTAACCACCTTTAGCTCTCGTGGCCCGCGGACGATATAATAAACGTATGTCCGCGGCAGTTAATCCGGCAAATCATCCGCTTGGCTTGGTGGTCGGTAACGACGCTTGCCGGGCTTCGGCTGTAGCGACACTGGTCCGGCGCGGGTTCTGCTGCGACGAAACCCGCGATCCTTATCAGGCGATGTTGCGGCTTTGCCGGCTCGGGGCGGATTTTGCCTGCGTGGTCTTGAGCCTCAACGGCTTGTATCGTGAAGAACTGCCGATGATTGCCGCGATCAAAACGCACCTGCCGCATTTGGAAATCTGGCTTAGCCACACCGATGGCCGGCAGGCGGCGCTGGCCGAGGCGATTCGCTTGGGAGCGGATGGCTTGTTGGCCGAGGATGGGCTGCATCGGCTGGGACGAGGCGGTTCCGTTACCGAGGAAAAACCGGCCACAATTCCGCCGGCAGCGCCCATCGCGCCTGCTGCGGCCGCGCCGCTGGCCAATGAACCGGTCCTGAGTACCGAAGAATTACAAGCCTTGCTGGAGGAACTCACCCCCGCGCCGGTGGCGGCGCGCTGGCGTTAATTGTGGTACAATCAACATGATGGTGCGCTTGGGTCAGCAACGAATTCTGCTTATCGGCGACAGCGAACGCCAGATTGCGGCCGTGGTGTCGCAAGCGTTTCCCGATGCGATCGTCAAAACCGTGGACACGGTTTTCGACGGCATCGCCGAACTGGCCAACCAGCCCTACACCACGGTGCTGGCCGCCGCCGAGCCCATCGAACGCCGCCCCGATGCCGCGGTCAAAGTGCTGCGCGAATTAGCCGGCACGGGCCGGCTGCTGCTATTTGGCGATCCCTCGCTGGAGCCGCTTTCGCAGAAAATGCTGGAATACGGCTGCGATGATTATTTGATTACTCCCGCCACGCCCGGTGAATTATTACGCTCGATCACCGAACGCTCGGTAACCGCCGTGATCACCGAACCGGTTGATCCACCCGCGCCGCCGGTGGAAGCAATGCCGGCGGCCGGTCAAGAGCCTGTCGACGTAGCCGAAACCGGCATGGCTCTCTTCGCCGACGAATACGCCACCGCCAATCTGCTGCTGACCGCCGCGATGGAAGATCCCGGCGATGCCGTCGGCAACGCGGTGCGCAAAATCAATCGCGCCTTGGGCGGCCGGGCCACGATCACCATTTTGCCCGCCATCGCCGCCGCGCCAACCAACGCCCGGCGGCAAGCACCGCTGCGCCTGCCGCAACCCGGCGACACCGATTCCCCGGCATTGACCGCTTACTTGGTTGCTTCCCATCTGGACGAATCGGCTGAACAAGTCTTCACCCACGTCGCGCCGCTGCTGGCCAAACTCGCCGCCTTGCAACAACGCCATGCCCGCCTGCAACGGCTGGCGATCACCGACGAGTTGACCGGCCTGTATAACGGCCGCTATTTCCGCCACTTCCTGGCCAAGATCATCGACCGCGCCCACGACCTGCGCTTCCCCGTCACCCTCTTTCTGTTCGACATCGACAACTTCAAAAAATACAACGACGAACATGGCCACGGCTACGGCGATGTCATTCTGCGGCAAACCGCCACGCTCATGCGCCGCTGCTGCCGCGATCACGATCTGGTGGCGCGCATCGGCGGCGACGAATTCGCGGTGATCTTCTGGGAAAAAGAAGGCCCGCGGCAACCCCGCGACCCCAAGCCCGGCCGCATCAGCCGCACCCCCAACGGCCCGCAAATCGTCCTGGACCGTTTCCGCCGCCTGCTGGCGTCCCAAGAATATCCCCACCTTGGCCCCAGCGGCAAAGGCAGCCTGACCATCAGCGGCGGCCTGGCGGTCTACCCCTACGATGCCCACGATGTTCAGTCCCTGATCGACGCCGCCGACAAGCAACTCATGCTCGGCGCCAAGCGTTCCGGCCGCAATTGCATCCAATTGATCGGCGGCCAATCGCTGCCGACAGAACCGGAGAAGAAACCCGAGCCGGGGCCACGGCCGTGACGGCGTTGAACAGTTTGAACAGTTTTCAGTTTTGGCCTGTTTTAGCATCTTCACGATATTGATGTAAGTCACGGTTGGCCAACAACTTACGGCACAAATAGCATTCCATTGCGTAGGCAAAATCTTTGGCGCGCCAAAAACCGGACTGGTTAACAGACCGTTATTTTTATGCGATCTGATGGCAAACGAGCGGCGACCACAGCCGGCTTTGTTTCCGCTCTCCGCTTTCCGCCCTCCGCTTTTCCCTTCACACTCTTCACACTTTCACATCCGGCCTTGTTGACTTCGCATAACTCCTTATCTCACAACGCTTTATGATGCAATGCGCCCATGACGATTGCAATAACGCCAGCGGCACGTTATTCTTTGCTAACCTTTCAGGCCCACGGCGGTCTATACTTGTGTCGGCCGTAAAAAGGGCAGGGCTTATGGCAGGGCTTGTACCTTTCGGGTCTATTCTCGGCAATTCTAAAAGGAGCGCCTATGGCTACGTTGCCTCGTCGATCGGTCGGTTCCATCCCATCCAAATCAAGCCGGTTGCTGGTCAAAGCCGCGCCGTTATTTGTTGCCGAGGCACTGGAAGGGCGGCGGTTGCTCAGTG
>Ga0316217_10003610_pt1 | contig 17415 bp, 19 predicted proteins | sample 1anoAmetaG_FD_203633 | JGI IMG/M metagenome (GOLD analysis project Ga0316217, IMG submission 203633) | Freshwater microbial communities from Trout Bog Lake, Wisconsin, USA - 1anoA | ecosystem: Environmental > Aquatic > Freshwater > Lake > Hypolimnion/Profundal zone | place: USA: Wisconsin...
AAAAAGGGATGAAGAGCTCAGGGGCGGCCAAAAAGTGCGGTTTGAACACGACACTATTATGTCTTATATTACAAAGAGGTCTATACAAATCGTCTACTGTTGCTTTTTATTTCAACAGGCTGCTAGGCCGACCCAACCCTCGGCGGCTTGCAGGTGGAGGCTATCGGGTGGTTCAAGGGGGTTCACGCTGTTCTTCCATTCATCTGCTTCCAATCGTCGTGGAGGATGGCCAAGAGCACCACGTCCTCAAACACGCCCGACTTCCGCACGCGCTGGCGCAGCAGCCCCTCCCGCTTCATGCCGACCTTCTCCAGCACCCGGCCCGACGCCGGGTTCCTGACCATGTGATGGGCGTAAACGCGGTTGAGCTTCAAATCCTCGAAGGCAAAGCGGACCAGCCGCCTTGCCGCCTCGGTCGCGTAGCCTCTGCCCCATGTTGGCACCCCAATCCAATAACCCATCTCGGCTTGAGAATGTTCGACATCGATTTCGCGCAGGCCTACGGTCCCCACTAGCTGAGAGTCCTCTTTGGCCGCAACGGAAAACACCATTTCCTTGGCGGTGCCGGACCGGTTTGTCTGGGTGGCTATCCACGCCCGAGCCTGCTCTTCGGAATAGGGGTGTGGGATGGTGATGGTCATGTCAGCAATTTCGCGGCTGCCCGCCAACCTCGCCACGACAACCGCGTCATCCAGATTCAATGGCCGCAGCACGAGACGTTCGCTTTCCAGTTTGGGTGGTGGAATCATGGGGCTGCCCAGACTTTTATCCAAGACCTCTTTTACGAAACCGTAAACCTCCGACTCCTTGCTGGCTCGCGGCCCAGCGACGTTGAGCACCTTGATGCTGTGGTTCTGGATGAAGCGCAACAAGGCTTTGTCCGGCGACGCTGGAGCGCAGTCCCGCGATATGTGGAAGACCGGTTTGCCGAGCTTGTGCGCCAAGAAAACGGTCTTCTTCGAGCCGCCCGTCAGGACCGGGGCGATGGAAAAGACCACGGTGCCGTCAGAATCCCTGACGTTCCATTCTGTGCGCTGGGCGTAATCGCCGCTCGGCGTCTCCTGGAGCTGGTAGCGCTGGTCGAGGGAGCCGTCCTCGGCCTTGCGCCCCCGTGGGCACCAACCGCCGTGCGGGATGCCGTGCTCGATGGCGAAGTCCAACGCGGCGCGGTCAGCACCGGTCTGGCCGCCACTCACGATTTTTCCGACAAGCGACATCAGGTTAAACACAATACTTGCGCTCCTGCTCACATTTGTAAACGTTTCTCCCATGCCTCCCCTGCCACAGGCCGCTCGGAATCAACTCGTGGCAACCCATGAGTTGGGCTGCCAGACCTTAAACCACGCCGGTTTTGAACCAGAGGGCGTCGAAGTTGCCATCGAAGTGGAAGCGTACCGATGGCACTGGCGTCCCGAGAATCCGAGGCTGGTTCTGGTTGCGGAGTCGCACGTTTACACTTCACCCGAGGACGTGCAACTTACAACGAACCTCGGAGGGTTGGCACTTCATCCGATGCCTGGATGACCATGCCCTCCAGAGATTGGGCGCTGGGGAAGTTGTAGTAGGCGGCATCGACGCAGACGGTCTTGAAGACCTCGGCGTATTCCCGCAGGCGGTCGCGCTTGAACCTGGTTTCGGCAAACTTGCGCCGGTTTTCATAGCGGGCGCGGTCGTAGAGCATTCCGCACCAACCGGGGTATTTCCAGGACGACGTGCCGACGTAAACGCCCTACGCCGCCAGCGAGAGAGTCTTCTCGGCCAGGTCTTGCCGGTTAAGTTCACGGCTTCTGGAAATACGCGATTCCATTGGGGTAGTCCAGGGTGACCCTGAAGTGTTGCAGAAAATTGCCGCCCATCGACGCGGCTATCCGCCTGTCCATAAAGGAGGACATCCAGGAATAGGTCGCGTCCGAACGGCGGGTGAACCACACGGGACCAACCTTGAACCCGCTGATTTCGACCTCCGGCACTTCAATAAGCGCGGCACCAGTGCGCTGGCACCCTTTCTCTACGAACCGCCAGTTCGGATGCTCGGTGCGCCAACGGTCGAACAATGTCGCCGCCACGAAGCTCGTCGCCCGCTCCGCCGCTTCGGAGTCGTTCACGACCCGTTGCGCCTCCGGCGTGAGCCAGACCGTGGCACCGGTATCGAACAAGGAGTCCACCGGCTCTCCCGCGATAACGACCTTAAATCGCGGATGGTTCGCGGTGCGGATGCCCCATTCCTTTCTGAAGCCCAGCGGAACCGCATGTTGGGCCGTCTCCGAATTGGGGGTAAAGCCGGAGCCTCTGAGGATGAGCTTGCGAGCCGGATAATCAAACACCCATACCCCGCCCGCAAACCAGCGCTGGCCGAGCATTCCATCCCCTTCAGCGTCGGCCACTGGCATCCAGCGCTCCGCGCCGGTCGGCTCGGGAATCCGAGAACCAGGGCGAAACACCGGGAGGCGGACGCGGTTCAGGGACAATAACTTGATGGGCTGGAGGCCGCAGCGCTCGACGGCCCGCTTGGTAAGGAACAGGCCACCGCCAGTATCGGTGAGCAGGCTCAACTTGACGCCACCGGTCGTGACCGGTTCCGCATAAAAGCGGCCCGCGCCGTAGCGCGTCGGCAGTTCCAAGTCAGTTTGGGAGTGATGTCGGCCTGGCAGATACCACCAGATGAATGCCAAGCACAGCAGCACGGTTGCGAGCGCGGCGGTTCCAACTGCAAACAGGACAACGCGAACCTTTCTCATGAATCACGGCAGTATGGAATCGAACCTAAGCCGCTGCCGGTCCTGCGCAAGCGAAATTCACCGACCAGGACCGCGTAAAATCACCTGGCGCTCCGTTTGCCCACCGCTGGGGCCAAAGGAAGGCGCTCCGCCCGAGCTTGGCCTGGCCCAAACCGGTTTGCGGCCCAACATCAGGTTTTGCCGCCCGTAGTGGGCCGGTGGCCCCTGGCGTCCCAGCAATCGAAGGCCCCGAACGGGCGACCAAGCCGTTATAGTCAAGGCGCGTCAGGTCCAGGTGTTTGCGCTATGGCGGTCGTAATGGCATCGAGCAACGTGTCCCTGTCAACCATCTTGCGAAAGTAAGCCGAGGCCCCACCCGCCAGCGCACGTTCACGAATTTGTGCGGAGTCATCAGCGGTGAGAAAAATGACGGGCAAACGAACGCCCGATTCAACAAGCCGCGCCTGAACAGCTAAGCCGCCTAATCCCGGCATGTGTATGTCAAGGACGACACAGTCAGGCTGGTGAGATTTCAAAGATTCAAGGAACGCGGCCCCAGAAGGGAACATTTCCACATCAAACTTGGCCGCACGAAGCAACCGACGCAGGGCGATGCGGTTGGGTTCTTCGTCATCCACGACGGCAATCAGAGGTTGCGCTTTACTCACCGGCATAGAGCATAGCCGGGAAGCGGGGAGCGCGGCAAGCGCGGCAGTGGCCCGGCGCAAGCCCTCTGGCGCTCCGTTCGCCCGCCTTCTTTTCCATGGAACGCGCTACTCGTGCTCTCGGCCTGGGTCAACGAGGACTGGCCGGATACTGACCTTGACTCCATCCTCTGGCCGGAGCAGGTTCCCGGCGTGAAGCGTACCTGATCTTCCTCCGGCTTCGCCCAGTTCCTGGGCGGGGTCCTTTCTTTGTTCGGGCAAATGCCTTGAACAGCAGTGTCATGCCCATGTAACCGACTAGGATCACTTCCGATCCAAGCATTCTCTGACCGCCATGGAAACCATCTCGATTCGGTACGGTTTCTGCAATAGGATGGTGTCGGCTACGGTCGGCCTGCCTTGCCCGGCCATCTCGGCGTTGTAGCCGCTGGAGAGAATGACCTTTAAGTTGGGTTTTTCCTTCTTCAAAGTTTCCGCCAAGACCAGGCCGCTCATGCCTTCGGGCATCACCACATCTGAAAACAACAAGTCAATTTGCCCTGAATGCTTTTTCCACAAGTTGATTGCTTCATGGCCATCGTTTGCCTCCAGAACCTGGTATCCGAGTTGCCTTAGCACCCGCCCCACCACGCCCCGCAAGCTGGCCTCATCTTCCACCAACAGGATCGTCTCATGACCCCTAAGAACCGTCATGTCATCTGTCTCTGTCGGTGCAGGAGTGCATTGGTTTGTGGCCGGAAGAAAAACTTTGAAGATGGTGCCCTTGCCAGGTTCACTCTCCACATCCACCCAGCCCTTATGTTGGGCGACGATTCCATAGACGGTGGCCAGGCCAAGTCCGGTGCCCTTGCCCGGCTCTTTAGTCGTAAAAAACGGCTCAAAGATCCGTTTGAGTGTGGCTTCATCCATGCCACACCCGGTGTCGGCCACGGACAGACAAACGAACTGGCCCGCCTCCACACCCACTTTTCCTTCCAACCGCTCCGTATCGACCCTGATCGGATTGATGTCTATCGTGAGCCTGCCTCCTTGAGGCATCGCATCACGGGCATTAACCGCTAAATTCATGAGCACCTGCTCGATCATGCCCGGATCGGCCTTTATCGGCGGCAGGGCTTCGTCGCGTTCAAATACCAATTTGATGTGCTCACCAATCAACCGACCCAGCATCTTTAGCAGGTTGGCCGCAAGGTCATTGAGATTTAGGACCTTGATATCCAAGATGGAGCGGCGGCTGAATAGCAGCAGTTGGCGAGTCAGGGCGGTGGCGCGTTGGCTATCCAGGATCAATTCTTTCAGCGATTCCTGCGTCTCCGCATCCAAGTTCGGATTCCCTTGCAAGAGGCTCAAGTGCAGTATCGTAGCTGCCAGAATGTTGTTGAAGTCGTGGGCCACTCCGCCTGCCAGTTGTCCAACGGCCTCCATCTTCTGGGCTTGGCGCAATTTTTCTTCCAACGCTTTCTGCCCGGTGATGTCCTCTTTGATGGCCAGGAAGTGTATCAGGCGGTTCGACTCATCCACGATGGGAGAAATTAACGCGGACTCCCAGTAAAACTCTCCGTTTTTCTTACGATTGTGAAACTCACCGCGCCATTCCCGACCTTCCGAGATTGTTCGCCACAGGCGTTTGTAACCCTCTGCCGAAGGCGCATCGCCCTTGAGAATCCGAGGGTTCTTGCCCAGAACCTCTGAGGGGGCATACCCCGTAACCTCCGTGAAGCGCGGGTTGACGTATTCTATATTCCCGCTCGTGTCCGTGATGATGATTGAGGTCGGACTTTGCTCGACCACCCGGGAAAGTGTTCGCACCTGTTCTTCCGCCCGCTTTCGTTCGGTAATGTCTTTGCCAAAAACGGCCACGCCGAAGACGTGGTCGCCGTGCCTCAGCACGGAGAAGGTCAAGAGCAGCGTGACTTTGCTTGAATAGGTCACGTATTCCTCAGTAAAGGTCCCAGACGCCAATGCGCGTTTGTAAAAAGCTTGCCAGCGTTGGACGTGGTCCGCGTTCGGGAAAAGATCCTCCGGGCGTTGACCAACCTGAATGCGGATGCCGCGCTCTTGGAGGAAATACTCGAAAATGGCCTGGTTGAAGGTCACTAGGCCGAAGTCTTTGGGATCCACCGACCAAATCTTGTCGGGTGTGCTGTCAAAAATCGCTCGCTGCATTGATTGGGACTGGGCAAGCGCATCCTGCGTCTTCTTTCGCTCTGTGATGTCCATCACCAGGGAAGCCACGCCGATGGTCTTGCCTTCCGGGTCGATCAATGGGGTGTTGAACCATTCGCATTCGATAACCCGCCCATCTTTGGTGCGGTTCGTATTGGTGGAGCGGCTGCCACCAGTCCGCTTCACGATGGCTTCCCAAACTCCTTCCAACGAACCCCGGCCTTCCTCGCTCACCATAAACGTCCAGTGCTGCCCACCGGCCTCATCCCGTGAGAAACCGAACATCGAAACCGCCGCAGGATTCCAATCCCGCACCCGCCCGTCCGTGTCAAACTCGATGACCGCGAGCGGTGTTTGCTGGACATGCAGTGCCAAGCGCTGTTGTGACAACCGCAGGTCTTGCTCCGCTTGCTTGCGGTCGGTGATGTCACGGATAATGGCGAGGGTATAGACTTCACCAAGCAGCTCATACATGGAAACGCTAACCTCCTCCTCAAATTCCGTGCCGTCTGTTTTCCTCCCCCGAGTTTCGTAGAACGCCGGAACTTGTTCTCCCCTAGCCCTGCGCCGTATGTTTTCCGCCACCTGTGACCGATGGCTTGGCGCAATGTGATCAATTACCGGGGTGGTCGCACACTCCTCGACACGCCCATACCCATACAATCTCAGAAACGCGGGATTCGCAAACACCTGCACTCCACCCTTTGAAACATTCATGGCGTCTCTGGAGTTTTCCCACATAGCGCGGAACCTGGTTTCGCTCTCTCTAAGGGCGCTCTCAGCCTTTCCAAGGTGGATCGCCTGACTCCGTAAGCGAACTGCCAGCCAAATCATAACCAGCAGGAGGGTGGATAGGGCTGTCATTCCGGCTGTGAGCCACTGGACCCGACGATGGGCGTTTACCAAGCCCTCTATCATGTCAGTCGTGACGTTAGGAAATAAGCCCCAGCGCCCGACAATCGACCCAATACTCCCGTCATCTGCCATGGGCCGCATCCCTTCTCGAATTTCGTCCGCAACGGCCCCGCAAGCAAGGGTCGCCCCAATTCCCATGCGTCCCGTGGGCGCATGAGAGGGCACGATCCGCATAGCCCTCCGGGGCGCGGATTCCAACAGCGCCGCCAAGACGGCATACTGATCGATGTAGGCTGCATCCGCGATGCCCGCATCCACTTGGTCGAGGGCCTGTTTGCTGGTCTGCACCGGCACTGGTTTCATGGCTGGCAAAAGGCTGGCGAGGTTCCTTCGGTGAATGTCAAAATCCAGGAAACTGATTCTGGCCGTTTTAAGGTCTTCGACCTCGTGGACGGGACTGCCAGCCAACACCACGAACCAACTTTCCGTTTCGAGGTAAGGCTCGGTTATATGAAAGCGCGTCAGGCGTTCTGGCAAGAAGGTGAAGAGCACCCATAAGTCCACACCAGGGTTGAGTCCCGTAGATTCCATCCACTTGAGCTTGATGCCTTTTCGTCGCGCCGCCTCAGCCACCAACTGGACAGCCAGGCCGCTCGGCTTTCCATCCTTGCCCTTGAAGTGAAAAGGGACATCGTTGCCGTAACCGATGGTATAAACCTTCGTGCGGTCGATGCTCTTGCCTCCAAAGGGGACCCAGACCATGAGCCCCACCAAACCCGCCACACAAGCCAGCAGAAGAATCCATTTCCATGTGACCTTTTTCATAACGCTCGTCATTCATTGACCCATTCAACTCGCGGAAGCAGACCGGAGGTTTCCCTTCCTCTAGCCTCTAGCAAGACAGTTTGTACACAGCACGAGCTTAAGGACCTGCTTAAACGACGCGGTGTCCATGACCTCTATGATCTGGCGGACGGTCGAAGTGTCAAGCCCCCGCATCAGGCCGGTGCGGCTGTGGCATCAGATCGGCGGAACGGAGCGCCAGTGCAGGGCCTGGCGATACCGGCAGCAATGCGTGGGCCGGATATTGACATGCTGCCAGCCAGGAAGGCGGCGCGGCGGGGTAGGACACCCAGGTGCGGAGGCACGCTGAGCCAGCGCCCACCTGGACGCTGGCTCTCGGCGCACTCCCCTGCGGGTGGCTTCGCGGTGCCTAAGCCGCAAGTCTGACACAAGAGAGGAGCCAACCGGAATTGGTGCAGACCTGCGCCCTCCGTTCCTCTCGGGCCGTCCGACGCGCTTAGTCCGGCCCGCCGCACGATCTCTGAGGGTCAACGCCCTGGGCCGACGAGAACAGCCCGGATCGTAGCCTTGACTCCATCCCCTGGCCGGACCAGGTTTCTGTCGTGACGCGCACGTGATCTTCCTCGGCTTCGCCCGGTTCCTGGGCGAGGCCCCCTCTTTTTTCGGGCAATGCCCTGAACGGCTGCGCTATGTCCGCGTCGGACGCGCCTGGTGACCGCTTTGCGCTCGCGCATCGCGGCACCAAGGCGACAAGCGGATCGTCCTCCGATTCTGGCGCGGTGAGATGGGCTGCTCCGAACAAAACTATGAAATATAGAGTGGAACCGATGATCGTCGAAGGGTGCGCTTGCGAGGATTGCAAGGCGGGCAGGCACTTCTATGTGCTCTACCGCTTACCGGCAACCGGCTCCAACTGGTCCTCGATGAGCCTGCAAATGTATGCCAGCCCCGAAGAGGCCAAGGCGAAGCACTGGTGGGGCATAAACTTCGGACCCGACGCCGTGTGGGAGGACGGTACCCCGGTCGTTGAACCGGAACTCCCGCACTCGGCACCGGACGTGAAGGAGCCATCAAGTGACGGCTTGGTTTGCCTTGATGTGGAGGCTCTTGGAAAGTCGGCGGAGGCCCTCGAACGACACTGGCGACCAGGCCTGGCCTGATCGCTGAGACCAAGCGCTGCCGGACTTCGGTCGCATAGACGCGACCCTCGACCTGCGCCAGGAGCGCCATGTAAGCCTGCGCGTGGGTCGAAGGTATTTACGATATGCGACCGCATGACATCATTGAAATCCTGCTCCAGAGCGATGGGCCGGTGGACCTCGAAGTCCTGATCGACGAGGCATCTGTCCATTTGCCAAACCGCAGCAGTCGATGGGTCGCCGCGTTCCGGGACGAGACAGGACATCCGGTTTGGAGGACTACCGGCTTGCAGGACCGGGCATTGGCCCAGGACCAGGCTCAGAAATGGGAGGCCGAGGCCCGACGCAGGCAGGCCGCGCAACCTGCCGGGTCCCGCAAGCCTAGTGGCACGGAGCGAGGGATTGCACTGCTCACTCAGCGGGAGGTCGGCCTGATTTTGGGTCTTTCCGAAAGGACGGTTCGCGAGGTCGAAAAGCAGGCACTTGCAAAACTGCGCCGCGCTTTGAGCACTTTCTGGCGCGAATGGACAGAGGGTAAGATCGAGGAAGGAAGCGGCAGGGCAAGCTGGACGCTGACCCGCGCCGAAGTCGCTGCCCTTTACGGGCTGGCCAGGACACCGGAGGAGAGGCTGGCGCTTCGGAAGATGTTCGCCTTGATGCAGGACGGCAGCCGCTGAAGGCTCACTGTCCTTCACGGGGTACTGACGACCTCGCTGGAGAAGAGCGACACAATCCCGATGGTGCTGGTGTCGGTGTAGCTGGTGGTGTGCGGCCATCGTCCGGCAGCAGAAGCGCAATGTCTCCGCGAGCGCGTATCGGTGTAGAGATTCCGTCTAATGCCGCCTCCAGCCGCCTTGACCCATGGGTGACACAGCGCGTCGTCCACGGCTGCCATGAACGCCTTCGCCGCGAACGGCTTGCTCAAGTAGGCGCAAGCCCCAAGCCGGAGCGCCCTGGGCCTGAGACTCCGAGCGTTGCCGCCCGTCGCCAACCGCTTCGCCACTACAGCAACACCAGTTGCTGGCTGCTCGGCTCCCGCAACCTGGCGACCCCGAGGACCAGTAGGTGAGCAAGTCACGGTGGAGGCCGATGGGCGCTTGGAAGTGGCGGCGAGCGGCGTTAGAATCCTGGCCACTATGAAAATCTCCCTCGGGGCCAAGACCCTGGTTTATCCCACGCCGATTTTCGTCGTGGGCACGTTCGACCCGTCCGGCAAACCCAACGTGATGACCGCCGCTTGGGGCGGCATCTGTTGCTCCATGCCGCCATGCGTGGCGGTGTCGCTGCGCCAGGCCACCTATACCCACGGCAACATCATGAACCGCAAAGCCTTCACCATCAGCATCCCCTCGGAGGAGCACGCCAAAGAGGTCGATTACTTCGGACTGGTCTCCGGCAGGGAGGCGGACAAATTCGCGGCTACGAAGCTGACGCCCGTCAAAAGCGAGTTGGTCGATGCTCCTTACGTGAAAGAGTTTCCTCTGATCGTCGAGTGCAAACTGGCGCGGGTGGTCGAGCTGGGTTTGCACACCCTTTTCGTGGGCGAGGTCATGGATGTGAAAGCGGAAGACGGCGCGATGGCGGAGGCTGGACTGCTGGACATGAAAAAGGTTAGGCCGATGGTTTTCGCCCCGGACACGCATCTCTATTACGGGATCGGCGACCTGATCGGGCGGGCGTTCTCGCTTGGGGAGGGCATCTGAGCGCGGGGGTAATCCTCTCAGGCCATCGCCGGAACCTCGGAGGAAGAGCACCGGACAAGCGACCCGACCGCTTCCTCCGGGCCTACCACGGCGAACAACGGCCCTCCGCCCAGGAATGCCGCGTTCCGCAAGGCTGCTGGCGGCGAACCCTCGATCATCTCAAATCCCGACTGCCTGATTTCCCCGACACAGCAGGTCAGTCGCCCAAAATCTTCTTCTGTCAGCTCCGCACGAAAGACATGCCGGAGGTCCAGGCCGCATCGACGAAGGACCACACCGCTCAGCAGTGCTTTTGGACTGACGCTCGTCGTGTACAGCTCGACAGGCTGTCTGGTTGTCACTGACCAGGTGAGCGTGGCCTCGGCCTTCATGAGCAGAATGGGGGACACCGGCTCCTCGAAGGCCGATCCGCAGGGGCCACCGTGGCCGTAAGACCGCTCCACCCACTCCACCAGATCGCGCAGCGGTTGGGATTTCATGAACGGGACGCTATCATGGCTATCAAGTTGATCCGATGGGCGAGAATGTAAACAAGAACTATCAGCGGTCAGAGCGCCCACAGGACCAACCCATCGCATCCATCTCCCAATGAAGGATGCCCGCCGTGACCTCGTGCCGCTCAAAGGTGCGGCTGCGGTGTTGCGGTTCTGTGAGGACAACTTTGATGCTTAGGGTCGTTCGGTTCCCTTACACCCACAGCGGGTTGGCGATGATCCGAGCTGGTTGAATGCCGTTATGCTGCAAGAAATACGACCAGGCAGCATGTCCGCCCAGGCCGATATGGAGCAGATGGACGGTTCGGTCGGTAATCGTCAAGTGGTGGTACAGCGCCCATAATTTGTCAGATTTAGGCTCCGCCTCTGCTGGAAACCACGCGGCGCTTAGCGGACCAAGTATTGGTGGATCACCCACCCTCGGCATGTCGAAGTGAGGCCACCATGTGATTTTCGTTATGGTCCCGAGTGCCGGTACGACAATCGGAAGTGTGTGCTCGTATCTTTGAACCTGCTCACGCACTTCGCCCTCCTTCAGCCGTGGCTCGGCATAGACCAGCGTACTGCAATCTCCGATGAGGGGCAGGACAGCAACAAAATCCTCGAAGTCGGGTGCCTGGCAATTCCGACCCGGATAAAAGCAGACTTTGCTTCCTTGGATGTCGTCCCTGGCGTCTCCCCATGTAGAAACAAGGTCTTTCCAGTCAATGTCGTCGTCGTCGTTGTCCATCTTTTGTTTTTTTCTTGCGTTGACTCAGACCTACTGGACGTATTTGATTCGGAAATACCCGGCGTTGCCGACGCCAGGGGCATATTGAGTGTTCGTAGTCGCCGTGGGAACAAACGGCAGGCCAAGGTTGGTCCACGCTCCGGTGACGACCGGACTAAACTCCAATTGGTATCGGTCGTAAGGCGAGAGGTTGCCCACATTCATCTCTATCACTGGGGTCACCAACGGCCCGTATGTCACTGCCGAGGCGCTCATGACGGGCTGTGGAATGAACGGTGGCGCGATGACGATAACCGGCGTGTTGGTGTAGCCGTAACCCGCGTTCAGAATGTTGACCGCAATGACCACACCGTTGGTCATTACAGCCACGGCTTGCGCCCCAGTGCCATCGCCACTGATGATTCTCACGGTGGGGGTGTTCGTGTAGCCATAACCGCCATTGGCTATGGTCGCGCCAACGACAAAACCGTTTTCCAGAATCGTGATGGCCGTCGCGGTCATCTGGTCTGCTTTGATCACGTTGATGCGAGCCGAGTTGGTTGCGCTCGTATATTGAGTGGGGTCGGTGGGGGTGAAAACGACCTGGAGCAGTTGGTTAGAACCTACGGAGAGGACCGTCCCGGCAGGTGGACTATATGTCAGCGTCCCCGCAGGCCCTACCGTGGCGTTGAGCTGGCTGGAGCCCAACGGCGTCCCGTAAACGATGTCTGCCGGATTTGTCCACTGGATTATTGGCGTAATAACCGTGAACATCTGGAAGGCCCCGATGTCGCAGTCGCCCGGTGGTCGGGCCAGTCCACGCTGGTCAGTGAGCGGCGCACCTATGCTGGTGCCCGCGCCGATAGCCAAGCTGCCCGAGAGCAAAGCGCAGGTGGGTGTGGGACCCCCATTGTCCTGCAAAGGGCCGAGGCTGGCAGCTACATTCTGAAAATCGTTGCTGCTCAGGCCGGTTGTACTCAGGTTGTTGCCGATGAGGTTGAACCCTGAGCTGATAAAGGCTCCATACAGATCCGCGTAAGTATTGGCCGTGCCTGGCCAGTAAAAGGCGGTGTTGGCGGCGACAATGGTGTTGAGGAGGCGCACGGTTCCCGCAAGGTTGAAGATGCCCCCTCCGGCGCTGTTGCCCGCTATGCCCGGACAGCCTCCACCACCGGCCCCTCCCTGGCAGGTGTTCACGGTCAGAGTGCAATTCACCAGTGTCAGCGCTCCGTTTTGAATAAAGACGCCTGCTCCTAAACCGGCCCCACCGCCGCCGCCGCCGTTATTGCCCCAGCAACCCCCCTGACCAAAGCTGGGACTAAAGGCAGATTCGGTAGAACCGCCGCCGCCACCACCGCCACCACCGCCATAACCGTTGACTTCATTGCTCCAGCCACCGCCGCCAAGACCAGCCGATACCCCGGGGCCTGCCCCATTGTTCCCGCCGCCATAACCACTTGGGCCGCTGTAAGTCCCTCCGCTACCCCCGAAGGCAGTATTGCCCGAGAAGGTGCAATTCGTAACGGTTGCAGAACCGCTCGCCAGGAACAGCCCTCCGCCGAATCCGCCACCGCCGCCCCCAGTATAGTCCTGGGCACCAGCGCCGCCAGATCCCCCGGTAGCGTTATTGGCTGACAAGGTTGTATCGGAAATCTTCAGGCTGCCGCTGTTATAGATCCCTCCTCCAAATCCCAATGTCGCCTGATTGGTTTGGAACATACTGTTTGCGACGGTCAGGGTGCCGGAGTTGTAAATGGCTCCGCCGTTCTGCGCGACGTTGTTGGTGAACTGGCACGCGGTAACAAGCAGGGTTCCCGCGTTGTTTATCGCCGCTCCGCCGCCATTCGCGGCGCTTCCGTTGATCAGGCTGAGTTGGTTCATGAAGTTCGTCGTGCCAGCCGCAAAGCTGAAAATGGGCGTGGTTCCGCCGCCGCTGATGATCACGGGGCTGTCCACGCGCCCATTGATGGTTAGGCTGTTGGTAATCGTGGGGAGCGGCGCGACTAGAGTGATGGTCCCGCTAACGGCAAACTCTATGGTCTGGCTGCCTGGCGTCGTGTTGGCCTGGATGATGATGACCGGGAGGGAACCGGGGCCGGTGTTGTTCGTCCTGGTGACGGTGAACGTGTTGGCTTGTAGGGGGCTGACGGCCAGGAAGGTGAGCAGCAGGGCATGGCGGAGGGGAAAGTGGTTTTTCATGGTTCGTGTTCCTTGGCGCAACCACGAACCACGGCCAAAATAAAGGGGCGCGAACCCAACGCACCCCTCGTTAGAGGCACCGCGAAGCGCCCGTGTAGAAGGATGCGCCAAGCCGCGCCCGATTGGGCACTGGCTCAGCGCGGCCTCTACACTTGAAAATTCGCGGTTTTCTAACGAGGCCGCAGCCGAAGCTGCGCTAAAATGTTATCGTTACAGATTTCTTGTCATCGTTCTTTGCTCATAGCGGCCATTGTAAACAATACCCTGGTCGCCAGCGAGCGTTTTTCAGGAACACCCGCAACGGCATATCGGCAGATTCGGACAAGTACTTGAGCTGGAGTGAGGGGAACGCTTCGCGGGCCAGCCGACAGTCATGGACCGGCTACGGCACAATCCCATCTTGGGGCGCTACCATGGAGCTGAGCCCGAGGTCGACCAGAAACCGTCATGACGGCGATGGCCTTTGATGGCGCTCCACCCGTCACCGCCACCGACGACAAGGGGCAACTCCTCTGTCACCAGGCTGGATTCAAGGTCCCCGTCGCCATGACCCGCGCCGCCTAGGCCAAGACCATTGAAGCCGGAGGCACCTGGAAATCAGACGGGGATGGCGAGGTTCTCGAACTAAAGGGCGGTCAGTCGCTCACGGGCCGATTGTGGGACCTGCTCTGGATGCGGCGGGTGGCTTGCGGCCAGGCGGGCGATACCGACCGGGTCCGCTTCCAGGTGCGCGTGGACGTTGACGGCGACGGGCGGCACGAGTTGGTGAATCTCTGGTCTCTGTGCGGCCCCGGCGACGACGCCAGGCCCGTCATCACCATCATGCTGTTATGTGGAGCGTCGCATAACAACAGGATCAGGAGAACCAGCGGAGCGGCTCGCTCGCCACCGCCTTCGACGTCAGGCTGGGCCATCCCGGCGATGCTGGCCCAGCGCCAACGTCGTCACGTCCTGCTTCCATCTGCTATGGCGCGGCGCTCGTCGGCGCAGGCGACAGCCCTGGGTGGTCACCGTGGGCGTGACCTACGCGCTGGTCGGCGTGAGTTATCTTGAGCCGCAAGACGCGGCCCCATCATCCGAGTGGATGGAAGGCGGGAGAAAGCGACGATTCAGGTGGGCCGGGTGAACCGGGAAATATTCATCCAATCATCCCCCATGGCCAGAGTGCGGCGAGAATGAAAAAGGCTACAAAAAGGATTAGGAGCGTCCGGGACGCACTCCCTCGCTGGCAAGCCGCCGCTTGTATTGCCGCTCCAAGGAGGAGGACGGCCACGCAAAGAAAATAGCCCTCGCAGACGGCATGAGTCGCTTGGGGATACCTGACGTAACGGGGCATCTTCCTTCCAACGTAGCCCTCGATGAGAAACATAACAGGAGCGCCCATGACCACGTACGCCTTGAATGGGAACAACCCCAGCGAGACCCATTCGTCACGAGTGCTTGGGAGTATTCTCATATCTCTGCCCATTCGGTCGACCGCTCCTTGTTTGGACACCGGTTCGCATTCACGGTTTGAGAAGGACGGCTTTGTCCGGGCTTCCGTCACCTGGGGCGAAGACCCAGCGGGCTTGAGCGCCATCAACCTCGTAAAGCAAGCATGGGTCCCAGCCCAACTTGCGTGCCAGCGTATAGCCCGAACCGTCAGGTTTTCGAGTATAATGCCACCCGGCAATCTCCGGTGCATTGGAAGTGGACCTCAAAGATGCCAAATAGGGAGCAAGGGCGGCAGTGTCAGCAGGATAAGCAACATGATCTCGGTGAAATCGGTCCAGTGCCGAAATGGCAATGTTGGCTGTCTTGGCTTCACGGGTAAGGCGAGGATCGTAATCGCCAGCTTTGTACGTCGTCCTGAGCCCTCCCGGCCAGGGGCTAAAGAAAAGCAGCCACACCGCCAGGCAGCAGAACACGAGCAAACTGCCCAGCACACGTAAAATAAACTTGGTTCCGATGCTCATCGGGGCAGATTCACAATGTAGGGGTCCATCAGCAAACCACCATCACCCTCAGTCGCTTGGCATTAGCGCCGCTTGACCTGCTGCACCATATATCTTCCATGCCCCGGTTCGCAAGCGCCCAAATCCGCCCAAACCCCACGAACGTGTAGCCGGTGCCGTGGGCTTGAATTGGGCCGCGAAGGCCTCGGCTCAACGCAGACAACCGCCCTGGGTGCCGCCGTGATCGTTGCCCAGATAGACCAGGTAGGCGGCACCGGCCAGCCGCACGAATGTAAACGCCGACGCGCTTGCGGCCAGGATGGCCGACAACCCGAAGGTGGCGGCAACGGTGTGGACCGCGCAGCCTGAGCCGATGCCCAGCATCGACGCCACGCCAGCCCTGCGCCCCTGAGAAATGCTGCGCCCGACGATGTAGAGCGTATCCGGGCCGGGCATGAGGTTGAGCAGCAGGCCGCTGGCCACAAAGAGCGGCAAGTTCTGGGTTCCGAGCATGGCGTCTTCTCATGAAGCCATCGGCAGCGCGAAGTCGGGGCTTTGCACGTGCCGGATGTAACCCTCCGCCTGTTTGTGGCCACTCTCAAGGCCCCGCATCCGGGTGACCATTTCCTGGAGCGCGTAGTACCTGTCCGGGGTCTGGCTGGCGTGGGCGTAGCAGGCCGAGCGCTTGAGCGGCTCCGTGGCGGCAATATCGACGTAGTGAGTGGGGGCGAACTGAACCGTGTCCTCCCCGTTGGAAACCTCGTAGTAGTAGAGCGCGAACTTCTTCCCCATACGGAGCCACGCCTCATAAACCAGCATCGAAATCGCCCGATGGTCGGCGTGGTTGTCGATGGGCCAGTGGGTGAAAACGACATTGGGTTGCTCGGCCTCCAGGAGGCGTCGGAACTTCTCGTAATGGGCGGCATCAACCATCGCGGCACCGTTAATCTGTCCCGCGTAAGCAGGGCGGGCCTGGAGAATCTCGCAGGCTTTCCTGGCCTCCGCCATCCGGATTGACTTGGCATCTTCCAGCAGCGGGTTTTCGGGCCACTCGCCCCGGTTCAGGTAGAGCAGAACGACCTCGTGGCCCAGTTCCGTGTAGCGGGCGACGGTGCCGCCGCAGCCGTATTCCGGGTCGCCGGGATGCCCACCGGTGATGATAACTTTGAGCTTGGGCTTCGTGTTGGGCGCGGTTGTGCCGGGCACTGGCTCGGCTGCGGCTGCCGCCAGCGGCAGGCCAAAGGCGACGGTGGTTCCGACGAAGCTGGCTTTGCCCAGCATGTCGCGGCGCGAAATCGTTTTCATGTGCTCGTCCTGGATGCTATTGCGACAAGTATGCGACCGGAAGGGGCCGACATCAACAGCAGTTCACCCTGCCACTTCGGTTGACGAAGGCCATGTCAGGATAAAGAATAGGACCGTGGAACCGACCTACACCGACACCCAAGGCCAATACCTGGCCTTCATCTACTACTACACCAAGATCCACGGCGTGCCGCCCGCCGAGGCCGACATGCAGCGGTACTTTGATGTCTCGCCGCCCTCGGTCCATAATATGGTCCTCACGCTGGAGAAGCGCGGGTTCATCACGCGCACGCCGGGAGCGGGCCGCTCAATCCAGCTCCGGCTGAGGCGCGACCAGTTGCCGGAATTGGTGTAAACGCCAAGTTGACTGGGTTGGATAGGTTGCCAACGTGCGACCCCCGCTCGCCCCAGTGCCCAGCGGTGGTTGGTGGGAGAGAATCCCGCACCGCCCAGAACCCCATCAGGAGCCGGTCGCCTGTGCTGGGCAGCGGGCCGATGCGTCGCTGGCCACGCGCAGACCGACGAAGCCCGGGATGCCTAACACGCGCTGCTGCGCCCACGCGTCGACCTGGAAGGTTTGACCGCTGGTACGGTGGACATGCGGCTCGCGGTCACCCAGCCCAGGTACCTTGACGATGCGCCGGACGGCGGGGCCGAAAGCCGCGAGCGCGTCGAGCCGCCTTACCTCGGAGCGCCAACCTGCGCTGCCCGCGCCCGCACCAGCA
>Ga0316217_10003611_pt1 | contig 17408 bp, 14 predicted proteins | sample 1anoAmetaG_FD_203633 | JGI IMG/M metagenome (GOLD analysis project Ga0316217, IMG submission 203633) | Freshwater microbial communities from Trout Bog Lake, Wisconsin, USA - 1anoA | ecosystem: Environmental > Aquatic > Freshwater > Lake > Hypolimnion/Profundal zone | place: USA: Wisconsin...
AGAATACTTAAATACAGTAACCCGAATAGCAATACCATACTTGATTATGGCTTTGACCCTACTAATGCTAACTGGACATCGCAGATTGAAAGTAGTATCAGCTCTGTTAACGACTTGCTTACGTATACCCAAAATACCGGTTGCTATCTGGGCAACGGTGTACCGGGTGGCAAGTATCGTGGCGGCGGCAGCTTTGCCATGTATCAATCTGAACGCAGCAATGCATTACCGGTAACACTTTTGTATCTGCAGGCTAATCCGGTTAATAACCAATACATCAATGTAAGCTGGTCCACTTCCATCGAAATTAATAATGCCGGATTTTATGTAATGCGTAGTACTGATGCCATTCATTTTACAACCCTTGGCTGGGTGCCTGGCCATGATAATTCAACCACGCCGCAGGTGTATTCTTATAATGACTATGCGGTTGTTCCTGGCTTAGTATATTACTATAAGCTGAAGCAGGTTGACAACAACGGGCATTATAATGAAACTGAAATTGTTGAGGCGCAACTTACCGGTGCCGATGTATTTGCTGTAAGCGATTTTGTGCCAAACCCTGCCCGTAACCAATCAAAGGTTATTATAACCTGTTCAACGGCGCAAACTATTGAGGTAAGACTTTTTGATATGCTGGGAAGGCAAATGTCTTCAAACTCATATGATCTTTCGCCCGGCGAAAATAACGTAGACCTTAATGTGCAGCAACTGGCTGATGCCACATATTCGGCCATGATAAATGCCGGTAACAGAACCTATGCACGAAAGTTGGTTATTACAAGGTATTAACGGCCACGCCGCAAATAAAAATGAATAATGCAGATAGCGGGTAGCATGGCTCGCATTTATTTTTATTCGCGGAAATACAACTCCCGACTGGCTTTCCGAAACAAGAAGAATTAACCTGGCCAACGATACATTTTTATACTCCGATACTTATCCTTTTCTAACCCCCATTGCTAAACTGACAGGCAAAGCCGGGGTACTGCGCGGTTATGAAATTTTTTTGACGATTCGAGGTTACCTTTTTAGGGTTTTGGTATTTACCATTAAACACTAAAATTTTTTTATGAAACCACTACCGCTATTTTTTGCGCTGACATTCCTGGCAGGAATTTTTGAGGCCAAGGGGCAGTCATATGACCCGGCCGAACTTATTAAATTCAAGCAAGACACCATTGGGCGGGTGTTTATCTCAAAAATAAAATCAAACCAGGTATACATTCCTCTCGGGTTTAATTCATCCGAGATCAGGGACCTTTCGGCATACAATGAAATTAAGGATTACACCATTCTTAAAGTCGAACTGATTTATTCCAGTTATAAAAAGCTGGAAAACTTCGACCAGCCGGTTTTGAACGCCGAGCGTTTAAAAGTACTGAAAGCGGCAGCGCCCGAACTCTTCAGTAGCTCATTTACACGATGGAAGTTTACTGCGCAAACTGATTGTAAAAACGAAGAAGATGCCCGGCAGTTATTTCATGGATTTATCATTACATACAGGCCCGAAATGACCACCGCTTATGCGCCCAACCAATTCGGTTCTATAAAAAGAACTATTGGCAAATACGTTGACCCTGAATACGATAAAATAGTAAAAAACGCAAGTCTTAAAAGGGATGTGGCGCCTGAACCACTTCCTCCAACTATTGATTTGCGCGATTCTGTGGTGCTGGTTGTTCTAAAAAGAAATAAAAACTGGAAGGAGATGCCGGTAGTTTGCGATGCTACCGGAAGTATGGTTCCGTATATTACGCAAACACTCATATGGCTTAATTTAAATTTACGGGTTACCAGATCTCAGTACTTTACTTTTTTCAATGACGGTGATAATATGCCCGATAATTTAAAAGTGCTGGGAAACACCGGAGGGATATATATGGGAAACGTTTCGTGTTACGACTCAATCGAAAAGACCATGTTTGTTACTATGGCCAATGGCACAGGGGGTGATTCGCCGGAAAATAACCTGGAGGCCTTGATCCGTACTCAGGAAAAATACCCGCAGTGTAAGGAGCTTGTTATGATTGCCGATAATCTTTCTAATGTACGCGACATTGAACTTTTGCCCAAGTTGAAAAGACCTGTGCATATTGTTTTATGTGGTACACAAATGGGGATCAATGCCGAATACCTGGATATAGCACGGGCAACCGGTGGATCAGTGCATACCATTGAAAGCGATATCACAAACTTGATGGAGCTTAATGAGGGCGAGTACTTTACATTTAAGGGGCAAAAATTTGTTATTGATAAAGGGAAGTTTAAGCTGGTATACGGGCTATAATATTTTTAGGAGTCTTTTTTACCGGCAAAGGCCTCAGTCAATATTTTCGCCTTGCTTTCGCCCACCACCTCTTTTAATTCTTCGTACGGAACTGCTTTTAATTTCCTGATACTTTTGAATTTTTTTATCAGCAGCTCGAAAGTTTTTTCGCCGATACCATTGATATTGATAAGCTCTGAGCCAAGCGATGATTTGCTTCTGCGGGCGCGGTGATGGGTAATGCCAAAACGGTGCGCTTCATCGCGCATCTGCTGTATCAGTTTCAGCGACTCTGATTTTTTGTTGATGTAAAGAGGAACAGAGTCGTCAGGAAAATAAATTTCCTCCAGTCTTTTGGCAATGCCTACAATGGGTATTTTGCCATATAACCCAAGCTTTTCAAGGCTCTTGACCGCTGCACTTAATTGCCCCTTACCGCCATCTACTATAATAAGGTTGGGCAGGTCCAGGGCTTCATCCAGTAATCGTTTGTAACGCCGGTAAATAACTTCTTCCATCGATGCAAAATCATTCGGCCCCTCAACGGTTTGAATATTAAAATGACGGTAATCTTTTTTTGCAGGCTTTGCTTCTTTAAATACTACACATGCACTTACCGGGTTAGTGCCCTGTATGTTCGAGTTATCAAAGCACTCTATATGCCTTGGTAACTCGGTTAAGCGCAGGTCTTCTTTTAAAGTTTTCATTATTCTGAAAGACGGCTTCTTCTCTTCAGGTGTCATATTCTGTTTTACGCGCTCTTCGCGTGCATACTGGGCGTTCTTTACAGCAAGGTCTAAAAGCTTTTTCTTATCGCCTGCCTGTGGCACAGTTATTTTTATCTGCTCAAACGGAAACTCAATTTCAAACGGAACAATGATCTCGCTGGCAGTATCTCCTTCATTTAAAGAGTGCTCGCTGATGGCGCGTTGCAGCAGTTCTTCCTTCGTCTCTTCCAGCACCTTTTTTACTTCAGTGGCATGGGCTCTCACTACAGTGCCGTTGGCAATCTTCAAATAGTTGATAAAGGCTGCAGTATCGTTTTCAGTATAGCCGTAAACATCAATGTCAGTAAGCTTGGGGTTTACTATGGTGCTCTTGCTTTCGTAAGTGCTCAGCAATTCTATTTTCTGCCTGAACTCCTCTGCGCGTTCAAACTGCAGGTTGGCGGCATACTCGTTCATCTTACCTTTCAGGTAATTTTTTACCGAGCCAAAATTACTTTTCAGTATGTTTCTTATTTGCTGAATGTTCTGGTCGTAATCTTCTTTTGTTTGCAGTGCTTCGCAAGGGCCCAGGCAGTTTTTGATATGAAACTCCAGGCAAACCTTAAATTTTTTATCGCCGATATTTTTGGGGGTCAGGCTCAGGTTGCAGGTGCGCAAAGGGAAGATGTTCTTCATCAGATCCAGCACAATTCTGGCATTATACATGCTGGTATATGGGCCAAGATACTCTGAGCCATCTCTGATAATACGGCGGGTAAAGAACACCCTCGGAAAGGGCTCGTTTTTAATGCAGATGAACGGATAGGTCTTATCGTCCTTCAGCATTACATTATATCGGGGTTGATACTTTTTTATCAGTGAGTTTTCCAGTAAAAATGCATCCTGCTCAGTATCTACAATTACAAACTCGATGGTGCGGATGTTGTGTATCATCCGTTTAATACGGTTGCTGTGGTCGTTTTTGGTGAAGTAGGAAAAGACCCTCTTTTTAAGATCCTTGGCCTTACCTATGTAAATGATATCGCCGGTTTCATTCATGTATTTGTAAATACCCGGTAAGGATGGAAGCGTATCGCGGTAAGCTTTAAACTCTTCGGTGGTCATTCGGGCAAATTTATATGGAATTGAGCTGATTTAAGGGCCTTAAATCGCTTATTTAAGTAACAAAACTCGTTAAAACCCGCTTTTTAAACTTAGAATCTCTATTTTTGCGCCTCAAAAAATGGAAACTATGACTGCAACAGAAAAGTTTACCGGCGTTATAGCCGCCGCAATCAAAAAAGCGCAGAACGATAAAGTATATTTCGAAGAGATTTATAACAATACTGAACTGCCCGTAGCCAAGAACGAATTTCTGTTCTTCGTAAAGCCGGAAATTACCTTGCCATCTGATTCTATCCAGTTAGAAAAGATTCTTGACCTGGTGCAGGATAAAATCGAAGAATTTGGTTTAAACATTCACAACATCAAATTGCTTTCGGCTAAATACCTGAAAGAGCATAACATTATAGCACAACACTATGGCGTAATCAACAAAATTGCAAGCAACGCAGTTGAGAACCTTTCAGAAGGTGCTAAAGAAAAATTTATCGAGTTTTACGGTAAGCCTATCAGTGAATTTAAAGTATTGGGTGGTATTGAGTTTTTAGAGCAATACCCTATGTTCAATGCACTTTCAATTGACCTGGTTTGGCAGAATGTTCCTACCAAGAAATTAGCCGGTGGTACCTACTGCGCTGTTTTAAAACTGGATAACGAAACTGTTCACCTTATAAATGGTTTCCACTCGCGCCAGTTAGAACATTTTACTGAGCATGGAAGAAGCATAGTAGTGTTCACATTATCAGGTAACTTATCATGGGCTGATGCTCGTGGTAAATTTATTGGTGCAACCAATCCTTCAACAGCTACTCCGGGTAGTTTAAGAAGAACTTTCTTAGAACTGAAGGATGAATTAGGATTAGCTGAGATCTCGCAAGGCGTTAATGGTGTGCATTTATCTGCAGGGCCGGTTGAGGCTTTGATTGAATTATCAAGATACAATTCGAACTTCTCAGATAAAACCCATAGCAAAAACTTTACCGATTACTCTTTCGGTAAACAACTGCAGGCCAACTTTACACCCGCACAGGTTGAAACTATCCTGGCTAACGGTAACGTTGATGTAAACGGCAAAGCAACTTCTATCTTCGATTTAACTGAAGAGAAAGACAGTGATGAATCAATTGCAATTTTGAAGAAGGCGCTGTAATAAGCGGTTACTAATAAACAGAGCGGTATAGAGATTGCAAAGGCAGTTTTTATACCGCTTTCGTTTTATATCAGCTCTGTATACTAGCTTTTTAAATTCCGGGGGATAATAATATTATTATGAAGCCACTCGGCCTCCTCCTGAGCTGATAAGGGGCTGCCAATCCTACTGAACGATGTCGAATTTGTATAAGGTTTACTGTCGCCCCAATAAGGCCCAACTACACCTCTATTCCATCCATCTTTTGCGGCCCAGTGCGGTTCATAAGTTTTAAATTTAAAAACGTGATAATGTAATATTTCTCCTTCTTTTTCGAAAGTAACTTTTTGGTCATATTCAATTTCATCCGGACTTTTCCCGAGTTCAGTTGGGAATTCCAACCAGCGGACCAATTTAGCTTCGGCCCCACTTTCCACAGTAAAGAATTCTTCCGGGAAAAGCTCAGATTTGTTGTATTCTTTTAAGGCGTTAAAGGTAAATTCTCTTGTTAATGGGTCCTTTGCAAATTTGTATATCATGTCTGATGAAAGTTCATTCTTATTTAGAGCAGTATATAAGGGCAGCATGCGTTTTAATTCCGTATTTGCCCTTTTATGCTGAGCTAGCTTCACCGCGATAAGTCTGTAAAAGATAAATAGCGCTAATAGAGCCACAACAGCAGCTATAATCAGAAGAACTATATTCATTTTTAACGGGATTTTAAATTCTTGACCTAAGATTGCATTGTAAAATAATTTTGTAGCCTGTTCTTCTTGCTCTTTCGAGTGCCAGAAGGAGGTAAATTACTGAAATTTCTAAACTTCCCCTTCCCACTCCCTGTAAAACTCCTCCAGATATTCAACCATAAAATCATGCCTCTTTTGTGCTAGGGCTTTACCCGTTTCGGTATTCATTTTGTCTTTAAGCAACAATAGCTTTTCGTAAAAATGGTTGATGGTAGGTGCGGTAGAGTTTTTGTATTGCTCCTTCGTCATGTTCAGGTTAGGCTTGATATCGGGGTCGTAGAAAGCGCGGTTTTTATATCCCCCATAACTGAATGCCCGGGCTATACCTATGGCGCCGATAGCATCCAGACGGTCGGCATCCTGCACTACCATTAATTCTTTTGATGTCCAGGCCTGTTCAAAGTGGCTGCTTTTAAACGACATGTGCTTAATGATGTTCACCACGTGCGCTGTAACATCGTTACTTACATGTATGGATTGAAGAAATTGTTCTGCCTTACGCGGGCCAATGGTTTCATCGCCGCCATTAAATTTAGAATCGGCAATATCATGCAGCAGCGCAGCCAGCTCGACGGTAAGGGCATTGCATTTTTCCTTTGCTAATATCTTTTTACTTGTTTTCCATACGCGATAGATGTGCCACCAATCGTGCCCGCCCTCTGCGTTGGCGAGTTCTGCTTTTACATAAGCTACAGTTTGTTGTATGATCTCTTGGTTGTTCATACTATTCAAACTCGCTGCCCTTATCTCTGCCGTTTTTTCCTTCTGAAAACTTACCGCAGTCCATTTCAATAGTAAGTTTTTCCTTGGGCGGTTCGAAGGTGTGTTCAGGGTTTATTTCCTGTTTAAAGTGAAGGCTGTCAGTATATACTTTCTGGAAGAAGTGGGCCCATATCGGCAGCGCCGTTGTAGCACCCTGCCCGTTTTCCATACTATGGAAACGGATGTAACGGTCATCGCAACCAACCCAGCAACCGGCAATTAAATCAGGCGTGCAGCCAATGAACCAGCCATCTGAATAGCTTTGCGTGGTGCCGGTTTTGCCGAAAATATCATTCATTAAATGAAACTTGTAGCGAAGCCTTACTGCGGTTCCCCCCAGCACTACATTGCGCAGCAATTCGTCCATTACATAGCAGGTTTGTTCATCCAGCGCTTCGTTTTTATTGGCTACAAAATCCTGCAGCACATTACCGTTACGGTCTTCAATACGTGTAACAAAAATGGGTTCAACGTGTGTACCTTTATTGGCGTAGGTTGTATAAGCACCCACCATTTCCATTAATGAAATATCGGCCGAACCTAAACAGATAGATGGCTGAACCGGTATATCGCTCTTAACACCCATAGCCTGCACCAGCTTAACAACAGGCTCAGGCCCTACCTCATGCATCAGGTACGCCGTTACGCAGTTAATCGAATTGGCTAGGGCCTGCTTTAAGCTTAACGTGCCACCGTACTTGCCATCGCTGTTGTGCGGTGTCCAATCCTGCAACAGGTGAAAGCGCGGGTCGCCTTTTTCAAACGTTACCAGTTGATTGGGAACACGGAAGCATGGCGAGTATCCTTTATCGCGTATGGCTACGGTGTAAACAAAAGGCTTGAAGGTTGAACCTACCTGCCTTTTGGTGTTGATGTTTACGTGGTCGTACTGAAAGTATTTGTAATTAACCCCACCCGCCCAGGCACGGATAAATCCTGACTCAGGGGCTACAGCTAAAAAACCATTCTGCAATATCATGCGGTGATAGCGGATAGAATCGTAAACCGACATCAGCGTATCTATCTCCTCACCGGGGCCGCCGTTATAGCTGAATATGCGCATCTTGATAGGCGTTTTCAATATCCGGTCTATCTCTTCTTCGCTTTTGCCCTGGGCTTTTAATTCAATGTAATGCGGGCATCTTTCATATATGGCTTTCCACTCGGTTTTAAAATCCTTCCATGGGTCTTTGCCTTTCCAGTATGCAAAGAATAGCTTTTGCATTTCGCTCAGGTGTTCTCTCTGCGCCTCTTCAGCATACCTCTGCAGGCGCGAGTCGATAGTGGTGTATATCTTCAGGCCGTCTTTATAAATGTTGTATTTACTCCCGTCTGGTTTTCTATGTGTTTCGCACCAGTCTTTTAACCACAGGCGCAGGTATTCTCTGAAATATGGAGCCTCACCTTCGGTTTGTGTTTCCGAGTGAAAATCCAGCACTATAGGAAGTTTCCAGAGCGAATCTCGCTGACGCTTGGTTATAACATCGTAGTGGTACATCTGGTCTAACACTACGTTTCTTCTTTGTAATGAAGCCTTCTCGGTTTTTTTACTGTGCGGATTGTATTCGGTAGGTGCTTTAAGCATGCCTACCAGTACGGCGGCTTCTTCAATTTTTAACGAGTCAACCGGTTTGCCGAAATAAACGTTGGCAGCAGATTTAATACCGAAAGCATTATCGCTAAAAGGCACCGTATTGAAATACATGGCCATGATCTCCTCTTTGGTATACGAACGCTCCAGCTTAACGGCAATGATCCACTCTTTTAGTTTTCTGAAAACCAGTTGCAGCTTACTCAGGTGTTCGCGCGGAAAAAGGTTTTTAGCCAGCTGCTGGGTAATAGTACTACCACCACCACCGCCTTCGTGTATAAACAAGCCTTTAATTACGCGCATTAATGCACGAAGGTCAACCCCGGTGTGGTCAAAGAAACGGACATCCTCTGTGGCCAGCAGGGCATTGCGCAAATTGGGGTTAATGTTTTCGTAAGCAATGTTGCTGCGGTTTTGCAGGTAGAATTTACCAATGGTAACATTATCGGTTGAGATGACTTCGGTAGCTAAGCTGCTGTTGGGGTTTTCAAGCTCTTCAAAGCTGGGCATGTAGCCCATTTTACCTTTGGCTATGAGGTAAAACACAAATACCAGGGCTATGATACCAACGGAATACAATACCCAAAAAGACGCAATGATTTTTTTATTCGATGACATGTTAGCGGCTCAAAAATAAAAAGAAATTGAAAGGGCAGGCAGGAACCTTATTTCTTATAAACTCGGTTAAAGAACTTGTTGTAGGTATCTACATCTTTTTCTGAAATAAGGATGCTGTAATTAGGCATCGAAATAGCAGTAAGTGCATATTGGTCGGGCTTCATATCATTAAACAACTGTGTTTGGGTTACAATCGAATTGTAGTAGGCCATAACATCATCCTTACTCTTAAACTGGCGCACTGCTATAAGCTGGTTTTTTGCATCCAGTAACGATTGTTTGGCAGTAAGCCTTTTATCGGCGAATTGGGTTGAGTTGTATGCGTTTATTTTAGCAAGGCAACTCATAATGGCACTTTTAGGGGTAGACGGGTCTTTAATGTAAATAACAAATAGCTGCACCGCATCATCCGATCGTTTGTAAATAGAGGTAGTATCTTCAGGTACTATATCCGGTGCGGCCGCTGTGGCAGCACCTTTTGCTGTAGTGTCTTTACCGCTTGCAGCCGATGCAACAGCCTTACCTGCTGTAGTATCGGGTTTCAGCTTACCTTGTTTAATGGCAAGGTCTTTGGCCTGCTGCATTTTTTGCAACATGGTAAGTTCGGCATCATCAGGCTTGGCTGCATTTGCACTGGCAACAGGTACCTGCATTGCACCATAAATTGCATTCAACGAATCGCGGCGGGTGGTATCTTTGCTCAAATCAACCTGTGGCAGCTTCGATTTATTAAGCAACTGTAAAAGGTCGGTAGCACTTTTTTTAACCTGTGCATCGCTTACCTTATTAATAATATTGTTCAATGCCTGCACGTAATCGCCCAACCTGTTCTGTTTGCTCAATATCAAAGCCTGTAACAATTGAAATTTAGCAGCTAGGGTGTTCGGTTTAAAAAGCGTGTTGCTCATTTCAATCTTATACCAGGCAGAGTCTAAACGGTTTTGCGCGTAATCTGTATAGGCACTTTCAAAATAATCATCAATAGCTTTTTCTTTCAGCTTGGCCTGGTTTACATAGTTCGGGTCTTTCAGCACTTTGGCAATTACACTTTCGGGGTATTGTTCAAGTATCAAGGCCTTATACTTTTCTGCCATATCGGGCTTTTTAAGCTTCATGGCAATCAGGTACAGGTTGTAGTAGCTCTCCAGCAGTAGTTTGTGTTTGGGCACCCTGGCATTCAGTGTTTCAAACATATCCTGTGCTTTGGGGTAGCTTTCAAGCCCATCTTTATATATAGTTCCGGCATTATAATATGCATCTACCATCCGGTCTATCGACTTCGCCATTTTTTCGGGCGTGGTAGGTATGTTGGCATACATTTTCTCCTCTAAAGTGCCTTTAGGCGCCTGCACACTATCCTTTTTGGCAGTGGCGGTGTCGGTTATAACAGCCGCTTCATCTTCGGCTGAGTTTGATGAGTTTTTATTAGCACGGCGCCAGTCTTCTTCCAGGTTACGGTTACCCCATTTTTTTACAAAGTCGTTATAGCCCTGTGCACGGGTGGTGGTGTTGTAAAAATACCAGCTGCTGCCGTTGGTGTTCTGGCTTTGCCCGTTAGGCCCGTTAGGATTTTGCAGGCCCTGTTGTTTGGCCAGTTCGGCGGCGGCTTTTTTATCTTCTTCTTCTTTTTGTTTGCGGGCAATGGCGGCTTTAATAGCTGCGTCAATATCAGCCCGCGGCAGGCTTGCCAGTCTTTGTAAGCTGTCTTCTTCGGCAATTATGTTCAGTTGCTTAACCAGGTTATCCAGCACCTTATCTCTTTCTTCAACAGCCCGGTATCCTTTTTCGTTCTTAGCCATAAAGCTAAGGGTTGAATCATAAAAGAACTTGGCAGGTACGTAGGCCTCATCAGCATAATCAAGATCGGCCAGTTTTAAGAACGAAATGCCCTTTTGCTCATTGCTTTTTGAATATTTAATAGAGTTATGCAAAAAGCCACGTGCCTCAGGCTTATTGTTTTCTGATAAAGAGATAAGTGCAAGCTCGTAATATACCTGGTCCCAGTAATCGCGGTAGCGGTTTTGTTTAGCCATTTTAGCCAGCAGGGCACGGACCTCGGCATTGTTGCCTGCATTACCGCGGGCCAGTTTAGCCATTTTAATTTTGGCGTAAAACTCCATGTCGTAATTAGGGCGGCTTTTTAAAACCAGCTTGTAGTTTTCAATGGCCTTAGCATTGTTGCCTGTCATCTGATAGCATTGCGCAAGCACAAACAAAGGGCGCACGGTAAGCTTCTTTTTCTTTCTTACCTTATCGCTTTCCAGATACTTTTCAAGCGGGGTAATAGCACCGGCGTAATCTTTTTTGGTAACCCTCAGGTCAGCTTCAGCCAGGTTCAGGTCGTCATCGTAATTCTTGTAAAAGTTATTGTCGCTTCTAACATAAGTAACAATAGCTGATGCCTGCTCGTATTTGCCCTGGCGGGTGTAGGTCTTTATCAACCAAACCAATGCCTCTGACCGCGCCGGTGTATGTATCCATAACGAATTTTCGGGGCGGTTATCTACCTTCTCTAAAGTTTTGGTGCCATCGGGGTTAACTATGGTTTTTACCTGCGGCTTAACCGTGTTGGGTTTGCCCGGCACGTATTTGCCTACCTTCTTTTTAAGGCTCTTCATCACCTTTACATAATCAACCCCGTTTTTAAACTGGGTAGTAATATATTTAAAGCTGTTGGCGGCCTTGTCGTATTCGCCCTTCAGGTAATTGGCTTCGCCAATAATCATAAAGTGGTCATCGGTCCAGTTACTGATGGTGTGCAGCTGTATAGCCATGGTTGAACGCTTGATCAGGTCGTCCAGGTCGCTGGCATTGGCGGCAAACTCTTTGGGGCTGCTGTAAAAGTAAACGGGTATTACCGAGTCGAACTTGTCTTTATGGGTCTCTTCCGATATGGTGAGTATGCTCTGTATCTTGTCGTGCGTGTTAAAATAGGCGTTATAATGCGAGGTTATATCGGCATTGGCCTGCGCAGGTAAAGTGGCATGATTGGTTGTTGAACAACTGTATATAAGCAACAGCAGAGCACAGAAAGAAAATATTAATACCTTTGGCAACTTCAATTTCATCAATGGTTTTAGGCGAACAGGCATTTAACACCGAAACAACAAAAATATTTCGTTTTGCTTAAAATAAAAGTAAGGTTGTTTCGGGCGGCAAAATAGGGGAAATAAGCGATATAAATAGTTTGAAGTAAAGATGGCAGAAAGGATAAAGAGAAGCCCGAATAAAAACCTGAAGAACAAATTCAGGTTCGTGGTCCTGAATGACGAAACATTTGAGGAGAAAGTATCGCTTTCTCTCAGCCGCAACAACGTTTGGGTGTTTTTGGGCGTGGTTAGTTTTACCCTTATCTTTTTAACAGCCGCAGCTATTATTTACACGCCGCTTAAATATTTTATACCCGGTTTTGGCGATTATAACTACCGCAGCCAGATATTACAGCTTCAGTTTAAGACCGATTCGTTACAGGATGCGCTGGAAGCCAGGGCTTTATGGTTAGATAATATAGCCAACGTGGCAAGCGGTAATATTGATACCACCCGCCCCAAAGCCAATGCCGGCGGTAAGGTAGATAAATCGAAAATAAAGCTGGATGAGGTAAAGCCGGTAGACCAGGAACTGCGCAAACAGGTTGAGGATGAAGACAACTACTCGCTGAGCTACGCCGCTGCACAAAACAGCGGAACCGTTGATGAGGTAAAGCAAATGCACCTGATGGACCCCGTTGAAGGCTACGTTACCGACGAATACGACAAACAAAAAGAGCATTTTGGTATTGATATTGCCGCCAAGCAAGACGCACCCGTTAAAGCCGTTTTAGATGGAAAGGTGATTTCTGCCACTTTTACCCTCGAAACCGGCTATGTTATTGAAATTCAGCATAAAAACAACCTCATTTCAATGTATAAGCACAACTCAAAGCTGCTTAAAAAGCCCGGAACCTTTGTTAAAGCGGGCGAAGTGATTGCTTTAGTGGGCAGCACCGGCGAGCTGAGCACCGGGCCACACCTCCATTTTGAGCTTTGGCAGGAGGGTAAGAGTTTGAATCCTAAGGATTATATCGTATTTTAGACCCCCGCCAGCCCGCAAGGCAGGCCCCCATTTATTTGTTAACCCCTTAAAACATTCGAATCATGTTCGGAAAAAATAAAGAGGAAGAAGCATCAGCGGCGTTACGTGTAATGAACCAGCTGGGACAAGGCACTACTATTAATGGTGATGTAAGCACCGAAGGCGATGTGCGTATAGACGGAAAGGTTGTGGGTAACGTTACCAGCAAAAGCAAAGCCGTAGTTGGCGCCACAGGCGTTATTGAAGGCGATATACTTTGCCAGAACGCCTATATAGACGGCCGCGTTAACGGCAATATTGAAGTTACCGAACTACTGATACTAAGCAAAACCGCCCTGGTAGTAGGCGATATTAAGATTAAAAAACTGGTAGTTGAAGAAGGAGCCAAGTTTACAGGCAACTGCATTATGGGCCTTAGCATAGCCCGTACTGATAGCGAAGATAAACCTGTAGCCAGGCCTAAATATGCATCTGCAGCAGTTTAGAGCCGTGAGCTTTGGGCTTTGAGCCAATAGCAATTACAAAGAATTTGAAGCCAGTGTAACCTTACATTGGCTTTTTTATTGATGGGTTAACTAAATTTAAGAGAAGAAAATTTATGGCCGAAAAAACCAGCCCCAAAAAGCCCGATAACAGCTACCTGCGTTACAGCGGCATTGGCTTTCAGTTAGCCGCCACCATAGGCGCCGGTGTGTTTATAGGTTACCAGCTTGATAAATGGCAAAAAACCACCCACCCTTATTACACCATAGCCTTTGCCTTTGTGTTTTTTGTAGTAGCGTTTTATGTGATGTTTAAGGAGTTGATGAGGAGGTAGGGTAGTGGGCCTTAGTGCCATGTCTCCCTTCACAGCCGCCTATCTCCTTTCCTGCTTTGAGGAATGGAGATAGGCACTATAAGCATATCACTCTTGAAGCAGCGCAACGCAAGCTACAGGGCACGCAAGTATATAAATGCAGTATTTTAACTGATATAGAAAAGACCTTAAACCTTAGTTCAGCTCAAACAGATCAGAATAGCAGAGTTTTAAAAACTCGTATTCTTTGCGGTGCATGGCTACTATCCAGTCGTAATCGCCATAGCCGCCGTCGTGGCTAAGTATCAGGTTTACATATTTGCTGCAAAGTTCGCTGCGCTCGCGGTAATAGCGGGCCCAGCGGTTCTCTCGCTTCCAGGGTGTGTGGTTACTGCTTGCGGTTTCTAATTCGGTGGTAAGGATTGGGGTGTGCACAAGTGCATCAGGGGTAACTAACATGATATTTATTTTTTTAATTCCTTTTTTTAAGGGCCGCAAAAGTATAAATTACTTTAATAAAAAGAAAGTGCCGTATGCTTATTGGCTTTCTTTGGCAGCATTTAAGGAATTAACTAACCTGTGTTAGTTTGGGCAGGGGTTTATCCTAAGTCGAGGTCTTTAATGGCCGCAACGTAATCAAACCGCTCCAGCAAACCGGTATCATACTTGCCACTGCGAAACTCTTCGTTTTCCATCAGCGCCAGGTGAAAGGGGATGGTGGTCTTTACGCCTTCAATAATAAATTCGTGCATGGCACGCTGCATTTTTACAATGCATTCTTCGCGGCTTTTGGCACGGCATATTACTTTGGCCAGTAACGAGTCGTAATAAGGTGGTACGGTATAGCCTGCGTATATGTGGGTATCAACACGCACGCCGTAACCTTTAGGGGTATGAAGTGCGGTTATTTTACCAGGGCTGGGTGCAAAGTTATTTAAAGGGTCTTCGGCATTTACACGGCACTCAATGGCATGCATCTTTTCAGGAAAATAAACCACGCCCGAAATAGGGGTGCCTGCGGCAATCAGTATCTGTTCTTTTATCAAATCAAAATCCATTACCTCTTCCGTAACGGGGTGTTCAACCTGTATACGGGTGTTCATTTCCATAAAGTAGAAGTTCTTGTGCTTATCTACCAGAAACTCGATGGTGCCCACGCTTTCATAGTTAATGGCTTTTACTGCTTTTACAGCAGCTGCGCCCATTTTTTTACGTAAAGCCTCATCAACAAAAGGCGAGGGGGCTTCCTCCACCAGCTTTTGGTGGCGGCGTTGTACTGAGCAATCGCGCTCGCTCAGGTGGCAGGCTTCGCCGTATTGGTCGCCGGCTACCTGTATCTCAATATGGTGTGGTTCCTCAATAAATTTCTCCAGGTAAACAGCATCGTTACCGAACGATGCGCCTGCTTCGGTACGGGCCATGTTGTAGGCCTTTTCCAAACCGGCCTCATCGTATACCACGCGCATACCTTTACCACCACCACCGGCAGTTGCTTTCAGTATTACGGGGTAGCCTATTTTGCCGGCTATTTTTTTAGCATCGCTTATATCATCAATCAGGCCTTCGCTGCCGGGTATGCAGGGCACACCGGCTTTTATCATGGTATCTTTAGCGGTAATCTTATCGCCCATAGCACGCATTTGTGCAGGGGTTGGGCCTATAAACTTTATCTGGTACTTGCCGCACAGTTCGGCAAACTCGGCATTCTCAGCCAAAAAGCCGTAACCGGGGTGTATACCATCGGCATTGGTTAGCTCGGCCGCGGCCATAATTGCCAGCATGTTCAGGTACGAGTCTTTACTACGGGGGCCGCCAATACAGATAGCTTCATCGGCAAAGCGCACGTGCAGGCTGTCACGGTCGGCAGTTGAGTAAACTGCAACAGTTTTAATGCCCATTTCTTTACAGGTCCTTATTATCCGCAGGGCTATTTCGCCACGGTTGGCAATCAATATCTTCTTAAACATTTGTTATTCTCCCTTTTCAATCAGAAATAAAGGCTGGTCGTACTCAACCGGCGAAGAGTCTTCAGTAAGCACTTTGATAATTTTGCCTGAAGGCCCGTCAAACTCAATTTCGTTAAACAGTTTCATGGCCTCAATAATGCATAATACATCTCCGGCTTTAATACTGTCGCCCACCTTAACAAACACCTCTTTATCAACGCCTGGTTTGCGGTAAAAAGTGCCCACCATAGGCGAGCGGAACGTTATCAGGTTTTCGTTAACGGCTTTGGCCGGGGTTTCCTTAACCATGGGTGTTTCCTGCTGAACGGCTGCAGGTTTAGCTGCCGGTGCTGCTATTGTTTGCGGTGCGGTTACGTATGTTGGTTGCTCAGCGCCTTTATTTTTAATGCTTACCGAGAAGTCGCCCTCTTTTACACTCAACTCGCTGATCTCTGATTTTTTAACCAACTTGATCAGTTCCTGAATAATTTTTAAATCCATAGTTCAACTTTTGTGAGATAAAAAAATCCCGAACATTGCTGAATCGGGATTTCGAAAGTAATTTTTTTAGTTAATAGTTAATAGTGATTTTTTGCCACTAAGGCACTAAGAACACTAAGCAATACAGGTTTTTAAGTTGGCTTTAATCATTAAACTTTGTGCCCTGGGCCTTTATGGCTAAGGCTGTTTGTATTTATTTAACTGCTTTTACACGTTCAACATACTGGCGGGTGCGGGTATCAACCTTTATTTTTTCGCCCTGGTCAACAAAAAGAGGCACGTTAACGGTAGCGCCTGTTTCTAAGGTGGCGGGTTTGGTTGTGTTGGTAGCTGTATCGCCCCGTACACCTGGCTCGCTGTAAGTAATTTGTAATACTACAGTGGCAGGAAGTTCGCAACCTAAAATCTGGTTGGTTTCTTCGTGTATAATAACCTCGCAAACATCGCCTTCTTTCAAAAGGTCGTTGTTTTCAATCATTTTGCCTTCAATAGTTATCTGGTCAAAGGTCTCCTGATCCATAAAGTTAAAGCCATTGTCATCGGCATATAAAAACTGGTGTGGTTTTCTGATAACCCTTGCCGTAGTAATATCATGCCCTGCCGGAAACGTATGCTCTAATACCCTTCCGCTGCGTAAACTCTTCATTCTGCAACGTACAAAAGCATTGCCTTTTCCGGGTTTAACGTGTTGAAATTCAACAAATTGGAATATGTCGTGGTTCCACTCAATACACAATCCGTTTTTAATATCTGCCGTAGTAGCCATAATAGTTGGTTAAATTTTTAGGACTGCAAATATAAGCAGATTACCCATACTGCCAATTTCGGGGCAAAGCCTCTTTTAGGGCATACAATCGGGCAGCCTGAAGCCCTGACCTGCGCATGTAAATTATTTTTGCTGCCATAGCCGGCAATTCGTATTTTACAAATTCACCAAACCCACCACTAGTTATGAAAAGAGTTTTTCGTGCCGCCGGATTCCTTGTGCTTTTCGTTTTAGTTATTGCTTTGGCTTTTGTAGTGTACCTTCAAATTTCGGGCATACCAAAATATGAGGTTGAGAAAGTTGATTTTCCGCAAGTGCAAATCACTCCTCAACGGATTGAAACCGGAGCTAAAATAGCTTCGGTGCAATGTATCTATTGCC
>Ga0316217_10003612_pt1 | contig 17407 bp, 9 predicted proteins | sample 1anoAmetaG_FD_203633 | JGI IMG/M metagenome (GOLD analysis project Ga0316217, IMG submission 203633) | Freshwater microbial communities from Trout Bog Lake, Wisconsin, USA - 1anoA | ecosystem: Environmental > Aquatic > Freshwater > Lake > Hypolimnion/Profundal zone | place: USA: Wisconsin...
TCGTAGAGCTAGCGGGAACCATGAATGGCTTGCGCGCCCGCTCGGGCAGAGCGCAGTAGGTAATCCATATTCCCAGCGTGGCCAGAATTGCCGCCTCATAAACGAACTGCAGGGGAGCCGTCAGAGAGGTCTTGCGAGAGACCATCAACGCAAAGATGAAATCGTTGCCTGACATCAGTCCAAAACCGAAAGCAATTCCAAAGGTTAAATCGCGTATCGAGAGGCGAAGAGCATTCATGCTCAGGCAGAGGAAGCCCAACAGGCAAATTTCTACAATGCTCACCGAACGCATCAGCGCGTTGCCAACCTCGGGAATAAACATCACTCCCTTGTGCGAAAAGGAGATGGTCGAAAAGGCCAGCAGAACCGATGCCAGTGCTGCCCAGCGAAAGGCAATGAGCCCAAACTTCATCAGGCCCGAAAAACTTGAGAGGGCCGAGCGAAATACTTCCATGCAAACAAAGTACAGCAGCACGGCGCTGGCGATGTAAATAGCCCAGTAGGAATAGAAATAAATCGGGAAGCAGAGGTTGTGGAACCAGTGCCCAGCCTGACCATAAAGGAGAAAAATAAATATTGGCGCGGAGGCCACACGCAATGCCAGGTATGCGCCCATCGCCGGAAAGCGCCGATCCAGATCTTTCGTCCAGAAAAGAAAACAGAGCAGCGACCAGAGAAATAACTCCGATACGCTCATCAAAGACATCGCGGCCTGCGAAGACATAACCGACCTGCCATTCTTAGAACTCTCTAAGAATAGCGCCAATTGCCCTGCGGCTCAAGATAAAAATGTAAAATCACGCCCCAGTTGGAGCTGATACCGGCTTTTAGTTGCCGTTTCCGCCGCCGCCTGGCTCGGGCGGGCAAATGTATGGGCCGCATTCCGGAACCGGGAATGTCGAGGTCGCCGACTGGTGGCTCGGAAGAACTGTGGCGGACTTGGGTGTAACGGCGGCTGCGGCGGCGCTGGCAACGACAACAGACAGGACGAAAACGCGGATGGCGACTTTCACGATGGTAACCTCTTTTTAGATTTCAAATGGCAGGAGTTGCGCTCCTGTACACACAAATGGTAGGAAATTTCGCTAATTAAGTCCAGCGAATTCAAAAATATATCGAAAAAATATTGAAGACGGTTACTTCAGTACTCAAAAATATCAAAAAAGACGAATAGGTTACCTCCGTTCCTACCCCTCTTTCCCCTTCTTTTTGGCCCTGTTCACGTGGTAAAATAAGCTCAGTAAGATTTGATTGAAAGCCTCGGTCTTTCAATCGGTTAGACCCAGAAATCACGGCCCGGAAGCTCCTCCGAAGCTGCGCCCCCGGTTAGCCCGAAGCGAAAACATTACGAACGGAACCCTATGGCGACTGAACCTCTGAATGCAACACCGCTCCCCGACGATAACGGCCACTATACCGGCGAGAACATTAAAATTCTTGAAGGCCTGGAGGCTGTTCGCCTGCGTCCCGCCATGTACATCGGCTCGACCGGCGAAATGGGTTTGCATCACCTCGTCTACGAAGTGGTGGACAACTCCGTCGACGAAGCGCTGGCCGGCTACTGCAAAAAAATTGATGTCGTCATCCACGTGGACAATTCAATCACCGTGGTCGATGACGGCCGCGGTATTCCCGTGGACATGATGCCGCTTTCCAACGGCACGATGATGCCCGCGGTGCAGGTGGTGCTGACCAAGCTGCATGCGGGCGGCAAGTTCGACGCATCCACCTACAAAGTCTCCGGCGGACTGCATGGCGTGGGCGTCAGTTGCGTGAATGCGCTCTCGCAGGAGTTCAATGTCGAAATCTGGCGCGACGGTTACACCTGGGAGATGGATTTCAGCGCCGGCGATCCGGTGAGCGATCTACGCAAGGCCGGCACCAGCAAGCGCCGCGGCACCAAGATTCATTTCCTGCCGGACAAGACGATCTTTGCCACCACCGAATTTAACTACGACACGCTGGCGCAGAGACTGCGCGAGATGGCCTTCCTCAACAAGGGCCTGGAGATTACCCTCACCGACGAGCGCACCGCTGACTCCAAGACCGGCGAAGCCCGGCGCGCGGAGTTCAAGTACGCCGGCGGCATCGCCGAATTCGTCAAGCACCTCAATCGCGGCAAAACCGTGCTGCACGACAAGCCGATCATGATGGAGGCAATGCGCGACAACGTCGAAATCGAGATCGCGCTGCAGTACAACGACAGTTATTCCGAGACGGTTTTCAGCTTTGCCAACAACATCAACACGGTCGATGGCGGCTCGCACCTCTCCGGCTTCCGCACTTCTCTGACTCGAACCATCAACGCCACCGGCCAGTCACTGGGCCTCTTCAAGGATTTGAAAGAGAACCTGAGCGGCGACGACGTGCGCGAAGGACTGGTTGCCGTGGTCAGCGTCAAGCTTTCGCAGCCGCAGTTTGAAGGCCAAACCAAGGGCAAGCTCAACTCCGACATCGCCGGCACCGTGCAGGCATTTGTCAACGAGCGGCTGGGCGCGTTTCTGGAGCAGAATCCGCCAATCGCCAAGCGCATCATCAACAAGGCCATTGAAGCCGCGCGCGCCCGCGAGGCCGCCCGCAAGGCCCGCGACCTGACCCGCCGCAAAGGCGCATTAGACGGCGGAGGATTGCCCGGCAAGCTCGCCGATTGCAGCGAGCGCAACCCCGACCGCTGCGAAGTGTACCTGGTGGAGGGCGAGAGCGCCGGAGGCACAGCCAAGCAGGGCCGTGATCGCCGCTTCCAGGCCATTCTTCCCTTGCGAGGAAAAATTCTCAACGTCGAAAAGGCTCGCTACGACAAGATGCTGGGCCACGAAGAAATTCGCGCCATGATCACCGCCTTTGGCTGCGGAATCGGCAAGGACGACTTCGACGTTTCCAAGCTTCGTTACGGCAAAATCATCCTGATGACCGACGCCGACGTGGACGGCTCGCACATTCGCACCCTGCTGCTGACGTTTTTCTTCCGCCACATGAGCGAGCTTATCAAGCGCAACAATATTTACATTGCGCAGCCGCCGCTCTTCAAAATCAAGAAGGGCCGCTTTGAGCAGTACATCAAGGACGAGCGCGAGTTTGTTAAAGTCATGGTCAACCGCGCCTCCGAGGGCATGATTGTGCGCCATGGCGAAGAGGCCGTCCGCATTGAAGGCGCCCATCTGACCCGCTTCATGGGCACGCTCAGCGAGTACCTCGATTTTGTCGAGAAGGTGGACAAGCGCATCCGCAACGAGAAGCTGACTGAATTGCTGGCCCGCGCCGAACTGATTCATCGCGCTGATTTCGCCTCCAAGTCCGAAAGCGAAGTTCCGCCCAAGCTCGCGCAGTTGCGCGCCGAGCTGGCCGAGCGGACCGAAGAGTTCGACTTCAAATCATTGGGCGAGTTGCTGGAAGACGAGGAGCACCACACATGGTCGGTCAGCTTTGTCGATGCGCAGGGCGCCGAGCGGCGCATTGACTGGACGCTGGCCTCGAGTCCAGAGTTCCGGCAGATGATGGCCAAGTACACGCTCATCAAGGAATTTCTGGAGCCTCCCTTCCTCATCGAGTACGCAACCAAAGCTGCCGGCGCCGGCGCCGAGGCCGAGGCTGAAGACGCGGATGCCGAAAGCGCCGAAGCGCAGGCGGAGGCCAGGCAGGCGCGCCGCACCGCGCGCATCTCGCGCGAGCCCGTCGAAAAGCAAACCGCGCGCGAACTCTTTGCCTACATTGTCGAGCAGGGCAAAAAGGACTACTCCGTGCAGCGCTACAAAGGCCTGGGCGAGATGACTTCGACGCAACTATGGGAGACCACGATGGACCCCGAGCGCCGCACGCTGCTGCAAGTCAAGCTGGAAGACTTTGTGGAAGCCGAGGAGATCTTCGCGACATTGATGGGCGAAGATGTCGAAAAGCGCCGCAAGTTCATCGAGGATAATGCGCTGGACGTAAAGAACCTCGACATATGATTCTGTGACCGAAAGTCCCTGCGCCGTGTGACCACTTTTGAGGATGGTCACACTTTAGCTTGTGACCGCGCGGCTGTCTGTCTTCCGCATTACAGAAAATCGAGCCAACCGGCTTCCAGCTCTATCCAGACCTTCAGGCCAAGGCAGGCCATTGAAATTTCTGCCATTTATCTGGCATTTCGTTGCGTTTTGTCGTAGAGTTACGCCATGTCCCTGGACTATCACGATGTTTGCCGGGCGTTCGGAAAAGATGAGTTTTTCCCGTATTTTCAGCCCCTGGTGGAACTGAGGTCCAGGCATCTTATCGGTTTTGAAGCACTTGCGAGATGGAACCATCCGCTGCTCGGCCCTATCTCGCCCGACTCCTTTATTCTCATCGTGCAGCAGAGCGGGTTCATCAATTCTCTTACGCGAAAGCTGCTGGAAAAGACCTTTGCGGCGGCGCCGTTGTTGCCCAATATGTTGCGCCTGTCTATCAATCTTTCTCCCCTTCAACTGGTGGATGAGTCACTGCCCAGCCAGATTGCGGAAGTGGCGGAGCGGGATGGCTTTCTTTTAGAGCGGCTAACCATTGAGATGACGCAAACCGCAATGCTGGAAGATCTTGCCAGCGCACAATCTGTGGCGTCTGAAATGAAGGCTATGCATTGCAGGCTCGCGCTGGACAACTTTGGCACTGCCCACTCCAGCCTTTTCCAGCTTCAGGCGCTGCCCTTCGATGAACTCAAATTAGATAGATGCTTTATCCACGCAATTGCTCAGAATCGGGACTGCCGAAAGATTGTCTCTGCGCTCATCATCCTGGCAAAGAGCATGGAACTGGTCACCGTGGCCGAGGGCGTTGAAACCGAGGAACAAGCCGGCATCATGTGCGATCTTGGATGCGATCTGGCGCAAGGCTGGCTCTTTGGCAGGCCCGCCGCTGCCGAGGATATTCCGCGCCTGATCTCGGAAGCGGCAGGCTGCTGACGGGCGTCAGCCCCGGTCTTTGCGCTTCATTGTGAAACGTCTTTGCCTTTGTCCGCCATGCGCGCCACGCTGAACTGCGCTCCGGCAAAAAGAATCAGGCCGGAAATATATGCCCACATCAGGAGGCCGACCGAAACATGGAACGGGCCGTAGAGATCAATCAGATGCATATGTGGCAAAAGTAGCTCGACAATGTACTTGGCAACCAGCCAGATGATGCCGGTATAGACCGAAGTGCTCATCACATGCCGCCAGGGAACTTTGCGATTCGGTAGCAGCCAGTAGATGGAAAAGAAGAACACGATCGAAGCCACGCCTGTGGTTACGGCAAGCAAGAGAAAACTGGTCCCCTGATACGTAATGTGCAAGACAAAGTCGATGAAATTGATATTTGTCTGGTGTACCAGGATCACGGTCAGCATGTCGCGCGCGCCCGTATTCAGCAGGATGCTGCTCATTCCCAGCACCACCATCAGAATCGCCAGGCCGAATGCAATGACCTGATTGTGCAGGTAGTTGCGGCTCTTGGTCACGCCCCAGGCCTGGTTCAACGCCACCTCCAGGGGTAAAAAAATCCCCGTGCAGGCCACCAGAATCATGATCAGCGAGAAGAGTTGCACTCCAACGTGCGAAGCGAGAATAGGCAGATTCCGGGCCATGAAATCCTGGTCAACCGGAAAAAAATAATTCACCATGGCGATTACTACGCTCTTCATCATCGCCGAATTGAAGACCTTATCAGAAAGCGCGTAAAGCAGCGCGATGAACGGTATAAAAGACAAAATCGCGTTGGCCGCCACGCTGAAGGCAAAGGTATGCACTTCGCTGTCCAGCAGGTAGCGAATAAGTGCTGTGCCGTCCTTTCGCCAGTGATACCACTTGGATTCAGTTGCAGGCGCGACTTCATCGGCAGCTCGAACGACATCGATTGCCGCACTGTTCTCCACAATAACGCCAGAAAGATCAGGCACGTGTTACTCCTTCTCAGAAGGCAAAACCATCCGCTGCCGAATTTGCTCGCGAAAAAAATTCAGGATGATTGCTGATACTAGGATATCCGGTAAGGGCTAAGCTTAGCGCAATTTTTCCAGCGCCCAGCGCGCCGCCGTGCGCAGCCCATCATCCGCGGATTCGCTCCACATCTCCAGCCGCGCGGCAAACCGGCGCAGCCCGCTGTTGCCCATCGCGATGGCAACATTGCGGCGCAATCCCCAAAATCCAGCCCGGCGCACCGGTGAGCCGTTGAATCTTTTTTCAAACTCCGGCTCATCGAGTGATGCCAGCCAATCGAGCGCCAGGTTCACCAGTTCAGGCCGCGGCGCCAACTCCGTGTCGGCGCTGATGGGCGCCTTGCGATTCCACGGGCACACATCCTGGCAAATGTCGCAGCCAAAAACCTGCCTCCCCATGCCCGCCATCAACTCCGGCGCAATAACTCCGCGATGCTCGATGGTCAGATAAGAAATACATTTGGCCGCATCCATCTGGTAAGGAGCCGCCAAAGCTCCGGTGGGGCAGGCCTCCAAACAGCGGCGGCAGCTACCGCAGCGATCCGGCAACGCTATCGCAGCCCCATCCGTCTGCGCCTCAAGCGAAGTCACCAGCACTGCAAAAAATCCATACGACCCCAGCTTGGGATGAATCACGCAGGTGTTCTTGCCGGTCCAGCCCAGGCCCGCTGCCTCTGCCAGCGAACGTTCCACCAGCGGCCCGGTATCGACAAATGCCCGCGACTCAAATGCGCCGAGTCGCTCATGCAGGCCAGCCTCCACGATCTTCATACGCTTCAGCAGCACCTTGTGATAGTCGCTCGGCCGACGCACGCCACTCGAATCCGTGCGACTCGACCACGCGTAGCGCGCAATCCATCCTGCTCCTTCGGTTGCCGGATCTGTCGAGCGTGGCTGCCGGCTGTTGTAGTTGGCCAGGCAAACCACCACCGAGCGCGCCCAGGAAAACGGAATCCGCGCCCGCGACCGCAGCAGACTGCCGTTTTCATCTGTGCGTTTCAAGTAATCCATCGTGCCCGCGCGCCCCGCCTGCACCCACTGCTCGAAGCGCGCTGCGTCGCGCTCTTCATTTGCATAAGGAATCGCAACCAGGCCAGCTTCGGCAAAGCCGGCTTTCACGGCCAGCGGGCGCACAAGTTCAGCAGAGAGACAGGGATGCGCCTCCTCTGCGGCATTGCGAAACTCGCGCGGCTTCTCCAACTGCGCCTCCGCTCGCCCTATCGTCTGTCGCAAAAAACAGGGCATGCAAAGAGTATCTCAAGCTGTGCGGCGCTAGTGTTTCTGCTAGAATTCACTGCATCCAATTGCGTTAGGGCGTGGGCTTTGCGGCCCCGAAAGCGGTCCCTGTTTCCGTGGAGGAAAAGTTCATGTGGAATCGTCGCTTGCTGTCGCGCCTCCTGCTGGTTTGCCTGTTTGCGCTTTCCGCCATCTCAATCCGCGCGGGCGCCCAAACCAACTTTGGCCCGGTGAATCTGGGCAGCAGCGCGACGCTTAATGTGAATGTACCTCTTTCCGGCACGGCAACACTGAGCAACGTTGCGGTTCTCACCATGGGTGAGCCAAATCTTGACTTTTCCAACAGCGGTGGAACCGGCTGTGCCACCGGAGTAGGAATCACCAGTTGCACAGTGCAGGTGACCTTTGCGCCGAAGTTTACGGGCTCGCGCTATGGCGCGGTGGTTCTGATGAGTGCAGGCGGAGTAATTGGAACGGCGTACCTGCAAGGCACAGGCATCGGCGCGTACACGGTTTTTTTACCGGGCTCGGAAAGTACGATAGCCTCTCCGGTTGGCTGGCCCAGCGGAATCGCGGCGGACGGCAGCGGAGATCTCTATTTCAGCGGCAACAGCTCCCCATACCTGCTCTACAAGGAGGCGCTTTCAGGGGGCGTCTATACGCAAAGTGTCGTACCGGCCAGTAATATGGGCGATCCCTACGGAGTCGCCGTTGATGGCGCCGGCAATATCTATGTCTGCGACTCCGTTCATTCTCGGGTGTTGAAAGAAACGCCATTTGCAGGCAGTTACACGGAGAGTACAGTCGCCAGTTTCCCCGCAGTCTACGGCGCGGGTCCGGTCGGAGTCGCTGTGGATGGAAGCGGAAACGTCTACATCTCCGTCGGCGCCGCAGCCGGCATCGTGTATAAGGAAGCGCCGACCGCTACCGGCTATGCGCAGAGCACAGTCGTCAGCGGCTTGCCCGCTGATGCCGGTATCGCTGTGGATGGGAACGGCATCGTCTATGTTGCCGTAAATGAAACAGGCGGCTGGATCGATGTGGAGACTCCCTACGCCGGCGGATATACGGAAAGTACGATTCCAGTCAGCGGCAGCGGCGTTCCGTTTGCCGTCGCTGTAGACAGTAGTGGCAGCCTCCTGATTGCTTTTACTAACAGCAGCAACGACATTGGCCATATCTTCAAGGAAGCGGTGACGGCTGGCGCTTACCAGCAGAGCACGATTGCGACAACAGTATTAAATCAGCCTGAAGGGGTCGCCGTAGATGCCCCCGGCAATATCTACATAGCCAATTCCGGCTATGACGAGGTTTTGAAGGAAGCGTTCGCCGATTTGCCAAGCCTGATTTTCGATCCGGCGAACGAGGGCATCGCCAGCAGCGATAGCCCGCAGACAGTCAAGCTGGTGAACGCCGGCAATTCTTCACTTACATTTTCCGCTGTGACTTATCCGACTGACTTTCCAGAAGCCGCAGGAGTTGCGGGAGACTGTACCACGAACACGGTGCTTGCCGCTGGAGCATCCTGCACGCTGTCTATCGATTTCATTCCCACGGAAACGCTCGGCAACTTCCTGCTTTCCGGGGTGCGCGCCGGAAGCGTGACGTTTACCACCAGCACTCCGGGCAATGGCTCTGCGCAGCAGTCGGTTACCGTGAGCGGAGTGGAAACTGCGTTCGCGCCAATTTTGCAAGTGGCTACGCCTGCGTTTTCACTGGCCTCGGGCACGTACACAACTGCTCAATCGGTTTCCATCTTCGACGCAACCGCCGGCGCAGTAATCTACTACAACATCAACAGCAGCACGCCGCCCACGACCAGCTCGACCCTGTACACCGGCCCACTTACGGTATCGACGACAGAGACCATTCAGGCAATCGCCGTGCTCTCCGGCTATTCCGATAGTGGAGTTGCGTCAGCAACCTACACTATCAATCCGCCCGCGCCCGGCTTTTCCGTCTCGGTCTCCCCCACTTCGGTTTCCGTTGCCCCGGGATTGAGCGGAACAACCACTGTCTCTGTGACGCCGCTTAACGGATTCAACGCGGCTGTTTCCTTCAGTTGCACTTCTGGTTTGCCCTCCACGGCGACGTGCGGTTTTTCTCCGTTAACCGTAACGCCGGCCGGCGCAGTGGCTTCAACTACTCTGACCGTATCCATGCCCGCAACAGCAGCGGCGACTCGCAGCAATGGCCTGCCGCTGATTCCGGGCGCGACGCTGGCCGCGGCCTTCTGCGTAATTGGATGGAAGAGGAAACGCTGGCAAGTAATGTTGTTGCTCGCCTTGAGCCTGTGCGGCCTGAACCTGCTGACCGGATGCAACGACAATATCTACAACATTCATAGCGCGAGCCCCATCCTGTCGACTGTAACCGTGACCGCGACTTCAGGATCGTTGCTTCATACAACGACGTTTACCCTCAATATCAACTAGAGACTTATACCGCCACTCGCGGAAGTCGCCCAGGAATGGAACCCTCATCCCCTCGTACGCGTATTACCTTCCAGCGTGTTCATTTGCGGACGGTTGCAAGCGCATACGAACACCGCAAGAGGCGGAGGTAAATCGGAAATTGCTCCTATCCCCTGCATTTTCAGCAAATTCCTGCTTCTGCAACTTGGCTGCGCACGTGCAGTCCTAAAAAACATAGGGCCAGCGCTTAATGCGGGCACACCCAAAATGCTCGGGTCCCCTGGGAGGTTTTCTTATGGTGATGAATCTGAATTCAATGCACGCAGCGGCGCTCAATTTTGGCCAGCCGGCTGCTGTGACCGAGTTGGTCCGGGGCAGCGAGAAGGAGTTTTTAGACTGGCTTATGCCGTTGGTGAACCGGCAAAATGTAACGCTCGATCTGGGCTCTGTCGAGCGCATCGACGCAGCAGGCATTGCGGCCCTGGTTTCGCTCTATGCGAGCGCTTGCCAGGCCGGCCATAAATTCTCCATTGCGCACCCCTCGCCGCATGTGGCTAAAATTCTGGAACTGGTGGGTTTGGAGCGGATTCTGCTGGCCAATCGTGCGGAGCGCATGAACGATTCCAGCCTCAGTTTTGAGCAAACGGCCGCTTGAAGGCGCTATTCCTTCTGTAAAACTATGCTTTTATAGCGATATTTTGCCTCAAAATGCAAAAATATGCTCGCCGCAATGAGACTTGGATTGAGTGCCGTATTGATGCGACGTGACCTTCAACACAGGCAACTGTATACTTAAAACGATATTCGTAGTAACGACCGATCAATCCCGCGCAGCGCAGCCCGATGCCTGGAAGACGCGCACGCGCTCAGCCAAAAACAGGACTTTCCGCTTGAAATGCTGAGCCGCGTCCACGACCTTCTCTCCCGCTTGCCGCTTGCGCAATTTTAGATACGGAGGCTTTAAACCATGACGCAGGGCGTTCTGGATCAGGCGTCTGCTGGACAAGCAGGCAAGACCTCAACACAACACGTGTTTTTCTTCGGCGGCGGCAAGGCCGAGGGCAACGGGCAAATGAAGGATGTGCTGGGCGGCAAAGGCGCCGGACTGGCCGAAATGACCAACGCCGGGCTTCCGGTGCCTCCCGGCTTTACCATTCAGACCGAGGCCTGCCGCGAGTATATGCGCGGCGCGCTCAGCCCCGCGGTCAACAAAGAGATGTACGCCGCCTTGGAGCGGCTGGAAAATCTGCAAGGCCAGAAACTGGGCGAGGGGGACAATCCCCTGCTGGTCAGCGTGCGCTCCGGCGCCAAGTTCTCCATGCCCGGCATGATGGACACAATCCTCAACCTGGGACTCAACGACCAGGCCGTTGAAGCCCTCGCCGTCCGCAGCAACAATCCACGCTTTGCCTACGACTCCTATCGCCGCCTGATTCAGATGTTTGGCGACGTAGTGCTCGACGTTCCCAAGAAGAAGTTCGAGCACATCTTCGACGGCGTCAAAAAGAAGATGAAGGTCAAGTTCGATTACCTGCTTCAGCCCGCCGCGCTCAAAGAGATCATCGCCGAGTACAAGAAGCTGATCAGGAAAGAGACCGGCAAGGACTTTCCCCAGGCTCCGCTGGATCAACTGGTCCAGGCCCGCGACGCCGTATTCCGTAGTTGGATGAACGAGCGCGCCAAAACCTATCGCCGCATCAACCGCATTGATGACTGGCTGGGCACAGCAGTCAACGTGCAGGCCATGGTCTTTGGCAACCTGGGCGATAACTCCGGCACCGGCGTTGGCTTCACGCGTAATCCCGCCACCGGCGAGCACGCTTTCTTCGGCGAGTACCTGATGAACGCGCAGGGCGAAGACGTGGTCTCCGGCGTCCGCACGCCGCTGCCCATCAGCGAGCTGGAGCGCACCATGCCGAGCTGCTATGACCAGCTCAAGGCCATCACCGGCAAAATGGAAAAGCACTATCGCGATATGCAGGATTTCGAGTTCACCATCCAGGATGGCAAGCTCTATATGCTGCAAACCCGCAACGGCAAGCGCACCGGGTTGGCCGCGGTTCGCGTGGCCATCGACATGGTCAAGGAAGGCCTCATCACGCAGCAGGAAGCCATCCACCGCGTCGAGCCGAATCAGTTGTACGACTTCCTGGTTCCCCGCCTGGTAGAAAAGGGCGAGAAGATTGAAGTCCTCGCCACCGGCCTGCCTGCTTCTCCGGGCGCGGCTGTCGGCCAGATCGTCTTCACCGCTGAAGAAGCCGTCAAGCAGCACGCCAGCGGCAATTACCCGGTCATCATTCTTGTCCGCGGCGAAACCACGCCGGAGGACATCGCCGGAATGGAAGTGGCTGCCGGCATTCTCACCTCGCGCGGCGGCATGACCTCGCACGCCGCTGTCGTCACCCGCGGCATGGGCAAGTGCTGCGTGGCCGGCGCGGGCGACTGCACCGTCGACGAAGCCAAAAAGGAACTCCGCGTGAAGGGGCACACCTTCAAGCAGGGCGACTGGATTTCGCTGGACGGCACCACCGGCCGCGTCATCAATGGCAAGCTCAAGACCCTCGATGCACAGCCCGACGATCCCGATCTGGTTACCTTCATGGCCTGGGTCGATCCCATTCGCCGCCTGCGCATCCGCGCCAACGCCGACATCCCTCGCGACGCCAAACAGGCTCGCCTCTTCGGCGCGGAAGGCATCGGCCTTTGCCGCACTGAGCACATGTTCTTTGCCGAAGACCGCATCGAGCACATGCGCACCATGATTCTCGCCGACAACGAGAAAGATCGCCGCGCCGCGCTCAAGAAGCTTCTGCCCATGCAGCGCGCCGACTTTGTCGGCCTCTTCAAGGCCATGGAGTCGCTGCCGGTCACCATCCGCACCATCGATCCCCCGCTGCACGAGTTCCTGCCCAAGCGCGAAGATCTCATGGTCGAGATTCAGCACCTGGTAGACACCAAGCCCCGCTCGCCCAGGCTCAAGGAACTGCGCTCGCTGCTCGGGCGCGTCGAAGAGCTGCACGAGCAGAACCCCATGCTCGGATTGCGCGGCTGCCGCCTCGGCATCGCCTTCCCCGAGATCACAGAGATGCAGATTCGCGCCATCATCGAGGCCGCCGTTGCGGTCAAGGTCAAGGGCGGCGATCCGCATCCCGAAATCATGATTCCGCTCGTCGGCTCCATCGAGGAAATGCGCAACCAGTCGGCAATCGTTCGCCGCGTGGCTGAGGAAGTCTTCGCGGAGAAGGGCGCCAAGGTCGATTACATGGTGGGCACTATGATCGAGCTGCCGCGCGCGGCCTTGACCGCCGACCAGATCGCCGAAGAGGCCGAGTTCTTCAGCTTCGGCACCAACGACCTGACGCAGACCACCTTCGGCATCAGCCGCGACGACATCAACCAGTTCCTCCCGGCCTATATGAAGGCGGGCATCTTCAAGCAGGACCCCTTCGCCACCCTCGACCAGGCGGGCGTCGGGCAACTGGTGAAGATGGCCACCACCAAGGGACGCGGTACGCGCCCCAACCTCAAGGTGGGCATCTGCGGCGAGCATGGCGGCGATCCCGAGTCCGTCAAGTTCTGCCACAAGATCGGCCTCAACTACGTCTCTTGCTCGCCCTTCCGTCTGCTCACGGCTCGTCTGGCCGCCGCGCAGGCAGCCCTCGAGGAGAAGATGGCCGGTTCCGCCCACACCACCAGCTAGTGTTCTGAGTCCGTAGTTCGCAGTAGTCAGTAGTTCGCAGTAGAACAACGGCTGTCATCCTGAGCGAACGGGGCCCCAGGCGTTCTCTTCAGTCTGGGGATGGTGAGTCGAAGGATCTGCGGTTGTATTTCAATGAACTTCCAACTCACCACATTAACCCGGCACTCGCCGGCTCAAGCAACAAGGGCGTAGCCAATCGGCTGCGCCCTTGCCGTGTCCGGCCAAACCCTTGCAGATCATTACCCCCTGTTCGCGCTCAATCATAGGATGAACAGGTTCAGACCTGATGGCCTTTGATGAACACTGATTTCTGACCCTTTGACCCCAGTTTTTAGGCGCCCCCTAACCCCCCGGGGGGTATAATTTCGCATTTTCTGGCTATTTCCTCTCCGCGCGCCAGCCTTGCAATGAATCTGCAAATGATCGTCAACGGCGGCAATTGCGCGTATATTTGGTTAGCCGTTAAGCGGCGGATAGGAGAAACCATGAAAAAGCTTGCTGCTTTTATTTGCGCCTTTGCCCTATGCGGAGTGGTGTTTGCGCAGGCGCGCGCCTACAAAGACGGAGAAGACGGGGTCAATCGCACGCGTCCCGGAAACATAAAGGTACAAATCAATGGTGTCAATGTCGCGGGTGTGCACTCCATTGAGAATCTGAATGCGTATATTGCACAGGCCAAAATGCAGGAGACGCAGAGCAGCATTTCTACTTACAAAGATGGAGAGGACGGAGTCAATCGTACGCGTCCAGGCAATCATAAGCCGGGCAAGATTGTGCTCAGCAAGGATTGGTCAAACACGCTGGAGTGGTACAACTGGCGCAAGGCGGTGCTCGACGGCAAAACCGATCGCAGGTCCATCTCCGTCATCTTCCATGACGACGCAGGCGTCGAGACAGGCCGCATGAACTTCTACAACTGTTGGCCGGTCAAGCATACGATGCCGGCAACGGATGCGAAGAATTCAGGGCACGCCACCGAGACAATTGAGCTGTCCTATGACTGGCTCGAATGGAAGAATAAATAGCGGAAACGTGGTCCAATCCAAACTGTTCGCCGTACGCGCGGATCAGAGAGTCGGCCTTTGATTCCTCGAAACGAGAATTTTGATGAAATACTTTGGCTTTGCAGCAGAGCACGACTTCACCGCTTGCAAAAAATGCATCCGGAGCCGCCCGAAGCAGCAGGGCACGACTTCCCAGCTTGCGAAAAAACCCGATTCGGAAAGAGGCGGGGTTTTACAGGCCGCGGAATAACTCCATGATGGGCATGTCTTGTGTCAGGGCACGACTTTAGTCGTGCCGCAATGCCTGATAAGAAAGGCCGGGCTTTAGCCCCGGAGGGAGGCTCTTCGGGGATTTCACACGAAATCCGGCCTTTTTCCGCAGCCTGTTTTGCCCCGGAGGGCTGATTTTTTGATTTAAGTTAGATTTTCAACAAGTTCCGAGGGCATAGCTTGCCGGGCTCTCGCGAAAACTTGCCGGAAGCAGCAATGCGGCTGGTCCGCAGCTACTTCCACACCGGGTTGTAGGGCCAGCGCGTAGGCCGGTGGTAGATGTACTGAACCACGCGAGGATGGCTGCCGCGGTTGGGGCTGCTGGCATGGGGCAGCGCCTGATGCCACAGCACCAGGTCTCCCGCCTTGCCGGCGATGGGGATCAGGCCGGGATGGCTGAAGATCGCCTGACGGGGATCTGCCGAAGGCGGCAGGCTGGCAAGCCATGTCTCCAGAGTGCGATGAAAGCCGGGGATACAGCAAAATGCGCCCTGGTCGGCCGGCGTGTCCGTAAGGTAAAGAATTCCCTGCACGCCAAAGCAGTGCGGCGGGGCAATCGTCATATCCCAGTGGAGATAAGGGCCGGGAAATGTCCAGCCGGGGCGCTCGGGCGGGTTGAAGCCGCCCTGGTCAATGGTGGGCCACAGGTCTTCCGCTCCCCACAACTGGGCAAATGCCTTCACCAGGCGGGGCGCGTTGCGGTTGGCACAAATGGCTGGATGGTGCAGCAGGGGAACCCAGATGGTTTTTCCGTATTTGCTGGCGTACCAGGTCTCGGGGTTGGCGGGGTCGGCATCGAGAAAGGTAAAGATGGCGGACGCCGCTGCCTCGCGAGGCCCGGGCTCGACAGCGTCATGCAAAACAACGTAGCCATGCTCATCCCAGAAGTCCAGCTCTTCCGAGGTGAGGCCGCGGACGCCGTCGAGGGAGCCGGCGGGTGAAGCCACCGGCTTGCCGTCAAGAGCGTCGCGCAGGCGGTTGAGGCGCTCCGGGGCCATGGCGCCCCCGTTGGTTTCCAGAATCCACTGCTCAAAAGACGCGAAGCTGGGCTTTTTCGCTCCGTGCAGCACGCGATAGGTCTCAAGAAGATTAAGGCCAAGGCCGGAGAGAAGGGTGTTTTCCAGATCCCATGGAATGCGGTCTGCGCGCGGCGCGGCGTGGGCGGCGGCCTGCTGCCAATAGCGATAGAGGAGAGGGATGCCGAACTGGCCGGAATCCGGTGGCAATTCGTTCTCGAAGAGGGCTGGTTCCAGATTGCTCATGGAAAATCACCTGCTGGCTGAATGGTGTAGCGCATACTCCAATCCACTTGCCGCGGACTTCACGCTCTAGTAAATATTAACGGTAACCGTGCCCATATCGTTTGAAATTCAATACTCGAATTCCCGGGCGCACAATTGAAAATTCTGCCGCTGAATCGTCGCAATGTAGTTCATGGGATGAAAGCCGCCCTGGAATTCAACCGGGGCAAGTCGATGGCTGCCAGGCAACAATCTGGGATGGAAGTGGCCGTAGAACGGGTTCAGTTGTGCTTGGGTTGAGAACAAAGAAAGATCCGAAAGCCCTTGCTTCCGGATATGAATCGTGCTTGGGAGACTCCCTCATTGAGCATCTGGCCGAAAACGACTATTTCATCAAGCTGGGAGAATTCATGCGATTTGTTGCTCCTCTCCGGCAGGCGATTCGGCCTTAATAGGCTGGAGCGGTGAAATCCGCGACGCGCTCGTGAACTGTAAAGTGAAGTTCACGGCCTTGGAAAAGTTCGACATCTGGAATGAGGGAGATACCTTACCGCCTCTTTCCCGCTGTTCGAGACTGCAAGGCTGGTGCGTTGGTGATTCAATAGATTCTCGCCTCCCGTTCTTTGCTTGTTGTGACAATCGATCGGACGATGGCGAAGAACAGCCCATTGTTACCAGGACGTCGAGGACACAAGGTAGGGTGGACCAGCCTCGCCGTTAACTTTGTCGGTTCTGATCACAATCTCCAGATTCTTGTCTTCCCAATCGGCTGGAAGCTTGTTGAGAAGCTGATCGAGATATTGCGGAGAGACCGTGAACTCGCTTGCGGCCTCCGTGCCATATGTACCGAGACCTGCAATCACCATTACGGCGCCATTGGTGGTCCTGTCGTGGTAACGCGCAATCAAGGCGTAATCGCTGGTGCTGGTATTGGTGTGCTCATAATTATGAGGGTCGCTCCACGCAAAGCTATTGGGATTCTCTCTGTCCTGTATCCTCGCCGGCGAGCTGAAATCAAAACGGAAGCGCAAAGGATCGGTCAAACGCAACGTCCAGGAATTGCTCAGGGCGCCGATCAGAATCACTGGACGCGAACGAAAGTCCGTCAGGCTGACCTCGCGATCATCCTTGATCCGATAGGCTTTACCGTTCGCTTGCAGAAAACCGGCCATACGGGCGAGCGCCAGCGCGCTGGATATCGTGACGTGATGGTACGGCGCCCTCAAGTGATCTGTCTCGGCGGCGTCCACAGGCTTGACATTCGGCGGCACAAAATCGCTGGTGCCCACGACGATGAGAACGGAATCAGGCGATTGAAGGAGGGGAGCCCAGAGCTTGTCTTTAACCGTGTCATGCGCCGCAAAAGCCTTGTGGTAGGCGTAGACTCCGCCTGCAGCCAGCGCTGCAACAAGAGCCATTGCGCTCAATATGCCGATCATCAAACGATGCCGGCCTGCTGGAGCCTGGTTTCCGCTGGAAGGGAGCTGCCCAATCACAGGTTCTTGCGGCGCTTCTGCGATTTCCGGTTCCTGCATAAAAAACTTCGGCATGTAGGTGCCGAGCGGCAATTCGATCTGCACGTGCGAACTGTTGCCATTCGCATGATAGTACTGGGC
>Ga0316217_10003613_pt1 | contig 17405 bp, 11 predicted proteins | sample 1anoAmetaG_FD_203633 | JGI IMG/M metagenome (GOLD analysis project Ga0316217, IMG submission 203633) | Freshwater microbial communities from Trout Bog Lake, Wisconsin, USA - 1anoA | ecosystem: Environmental > Aquatic > Freshwater > Lake > Hypolimnion/Profundal zone | place: USA: Wisconsin...
AGAACCATAGTTACATGAATGTAGACGTTCGATGGTGAAATATTTCTCAGGACAAGCATTTGGCGTTCTTTATAAACTGAAAGTTATGTCGAGAATGACCAATTAATAATTAAACGATGATGCTTTTTGTTTGCTTTTCGTTCCACATTAATAAAATTTTAATGGATTACTCATCGAATGTTCTAGAATTCTATAACTAGAGAAATATCAACCAATCCATTCAAATAAATCCCCCGACTTAATAAACCAATCCAACTCGTCTCAGTCGATTCGATCCAGAATGAGCCAACTTCCGGCCACGGTCATCCCCCCATGAATAACCTATTGAGATTATTCTATGATTATTAATACAAAGATTTGAAATAAAATGAGAAGTTGATGGGAAAATGACGAGGACAATTAAAAGATGGTTTGAGCACTCAGAGAAGGGTCAAGCAAGTGCAAGATATGTGAATCAGGGGAAAATAAGATTCTTCGTTATCCATTACAGATATACAAATTTTTTTATTTTTTTTGTTTTTGAAAGAACAGGCCTCTGTTCATCGATTTCCAGCTAGACTTCGATGGTTGTAAGTGAATAAAACTTCTAAGTTTGTTCCATTTGTATAAGTAAGAAGTGACGTTTTATAGTGACTCTGATCTCTCTCTTATAACTTATTATTTTAAGTCGTCAAAAGGCTATCAACTCAAGCATGTAGCCGGATCCAACTGATCAAAAGCCTTCTGCCCCTCAGGCCAAGAGGATATACCCTCCCTTTAACCGTTCCTCTGCTTCCTTGCGAGAAGTCCTCATTCACGATATCCTCAACTCCCTCATAGCTGAGAATACTGAATAGATTGTTGAGCTGTACACCACTAACAAGCACACCGAGGTCTACAGCTGTGGAGATTTCTTTAAGACACTTGTTTAGCTTCTCAACTTTTTCGACACAGATGCATGTCAGCAAAAACTAATTAAAGAGACCTTACAGAGATTGCTGACAATCTAGTAAGATAAGATCCTATATTTGCAGCTAATCCCCAAAGAAATATTCTGTTAAATCAAGAAATTCAACCCGATAACTTTTGAGAGAAAGTTGAAGAAAGCCGAGGCCAAAAAAGAGCTTGCCCTGATCAGCAACTATGAAATCTAGCATAACACTAAAGGATTCGCATAGCTGACTCTCCAACTGTGCACCTACTTCAATGACTAAAATTTAAAGTTGGAACAGGTGTGGCTAAACATTTAAAATTTAGTTGGCAAATTTTAGATCGATTCTTTCAAAATCAACTAGATTTTGGTAGATCTCCTCCCTTCCATAAGCAGTGATTAGAAGCTATATGAAGTCATCAAAAAGTTTTACTCCGAAAACTTTTTAAATCTAATAGTTTCTAGAATGTTCGGCAATCCGAAAAAGGAAACTCTTATAAAATTCTGTGGAACTATACCTGAGCTAATGTTCAAAGAAGATGATGAGCTTTTTGGTTTGCTTCAACCTTAATTCAACTTCAAATACTTGAGAACCTTTAATACTATTCTAGGAAATTAGCAAATGCGAAAAGATTTTCAAAAATTTTTCACCTAATCTGGTCTTCTACTGGTGACTAGATAAAGAGAAATTATGATATAACTCGGCTAAATTCTAGAAAAACCTCTAGAGAAACAGATTGCTGAAGCTTCAGCCTCATTACAGACTCATTAGAGGATGAAAAACAGGAGAAACTAGCTCCTGCACGGTCAACTAATAGGATCCAGTCAATTTATCTTGATGAACTAAAAATTGAAATCAAACTAGTTTCCTGCCTTCCGAAAGCTTTATGACTAGCTAATCCCTCAGAAGATAACTATTACGCTTTCGGTGCCTCTGATCAAGACATTTTGTAAAATTATCCAGTGGATGGTTGACCCTTTCCTCGAGAAATATTCTGAGAGACGATTCTTTAAAGACTGTAAGGCCTCCTCCTAGCTATCATTCAAATCATTCAAACCAGGTTACTTCAGGCAAATAAAACATGTGACTCTAGACTTCATGAAACAGCTTGAATAAATCTTCTACTATTTAGACATCTATGTTGGTTTCTGCCTGACTACGTTTTCAAAAATTTGCAAGGTCTTTCAAACCTTGCTCTCCGATGAGGACAACCTGAAAGGAATTAGAAATGGAAATGAAATAAAAAAAAAGATAGAGAATATCATTCAGAATTATTTGATCGGAGCTATTTCCTTAAGTGATGAAAACCCTGTGCCTTCGATCAGATTATCAGAACTTATCAAATTGATGCCTCAAAAAACCAGGTTTGACATGTATTCCGCCTATATGAAGGATGTAATGTTCGTAAACTTGCATCTAGCCCACACTTTTTAGATGATTGGGAAGGCCCAAGACTCCTATCTGAGCAGATTGCAGTTCAACCCTTCAGCTTAGCAGCTTGATCCTTTGCTCAGAATTCAAAGGAGCCATACTTTTCAAAGCTTGTATAAACTTTCGAAGATGATGCTAAATAGGTTCTTTGATACCTTTACCCTTAGCATAGTTTACGTTATTTGGCATTCTCCATGGATCACAAGAGACCTCATGCTTCACTGCTGTCTTCAAACATTGCGCAACAACGAGCACGCACTCATGAAGAATTACGATTTGATAGATGATTCCTATCGAGTTATCATCAATTTCTTATACCAGTTGTACCGAAAAGACAAAGATCTACAGCTGGACGTTTTCTTTTAGGTTGCCCTTGCCAGATTGAAATAAAAGATTCCTTAGCCTCCAGCAACTTCGATGATTGTGCCTCACTACAACAAAAGCTTTTACTTTTTGAAGCTAATTAGTAGCATGTTGGAGAAGATTTCTCCGATTGTGACTGACGCAGTCATAACAAACAAACAAGACAGGTATGAGTACTTTGCGCTAGGCTATTTTATGAGGTTGTAGGTATCTTAGAAAATGCAGCAGTACAAGAGATACATGATCTTTAGGAAAAATTTCTATAAAACCCTCATCAAGACATACGAAAAAGAGGACCGGCCTTTCATTCTTGCGTTTCTTTCGGCCTTGAATGTCCATCTGACTCTACTAAACCGTTACTACCCCAGACACCAGTAAGATGGCTCTAAAACCTTGAACAAGCATGGAAAGGCAATAGACTAATGCATAGCTGCTGCAAATCATTTGGTCAAGATCATAAGTATTGAGGAATGTCGTTTATATAGGTAGCCTATGTAAAGACCTATCATTAGACTCAGCGTGATTGAGCGTGATCGAGTCTTTGAATTGATGGCTAGTGGACACATCTAGTTTGCTTCTGGATGCAATTATTTACGTTAGCTTCATAGAGTCGACTTTGAGGGCAATAAAAACTTCTAGTTTAAAAAAAAGTGGTCCATAGCACTAAAAAGATACGCAGATCTACCTAAAAAATCTTAATAGCTGAGATATTTGATTGATAGTGCAAGGGTCTGGGCTTTTTTGACATCGAGTTTCTTTTTCAACTTCTGGCTTAGCTCCATGAAGCATATTTATCCTTTGGAAACTCTTTACATACAGAAAATGGATGAACTCTCTGCCAAAAAGAAGGACAAAACCATAACGTAATAACAGGCATAACAATTAGCTTTTACTACTAAGCTTATTGATGAAGAAAAATCAGATTCAGCGTACGGCTACTAATTTTTTCACAAAAATAATGTATTGGGGCAACCTCCAAAGATGTAAGTTCCTAAAGATTTTTCAGCTTTCTTAGCTAAGGATAGGCACAAAACGGCAGGATATGAAAGGCAGGCGGAGTAAAACTTCAAACAGTTTATGAACCTTTTCTTTACTTATTGCCTTCTGCCTCGAATGGTAATTGACCCTTGTGAAGCCTATTTTTGCTCAAGGTATGTTTCCAAAGTTATTAAATAGAACAAGTTTCCTGAAAGAAAGTGCTTTTAGACAATTTTTACTTGTGTTTAAGCTGCAGTAGGCTATGTCCAGTTCGCAACGGAGAAGTAAGCTTCTATCTGCCTTCCTATCTTTGTCAACGATCTCTTGAAGTCATTCAAAAACTGGGATAAGGTTGAAGTGTTCTCTGCTAAAATCCTTACTGAACTTGGTATCTAAAAACTAATAGGAAATAACTACAACATTATTTTGAAAAGATTTCTGAGCAGTTTCACTAAAAACTTCACAGCTAACTTAACTGTCCTCAATGATGAGCCCTATATCTGCCGAAACATCTTGTTATTTCTTGACAAATCTTAGAATATCCCACTAACTCTGGAGCAAGCAGAAGAACTCAGATCCTACTTGAAGAAAGTTCAGTAGAAGCTCAGCAATCATCTGAGTATCAATGCGTTGTGCCAAAAAATTTAGACAAATTTGAAAAATAAGATGGAGACTCTACCAAGCTTGGATTTGCTAACTACTCGTGAAAAATCTAAAACCGAGAGCACAACAGTTAAGGAAGAGATACAGAGGCCAGCTTCTTTGATGAAACCAACTGTAACCGAAAAGGAAGTTCAATTTTTCAGCAGTTTACAAAAAAAAAAGACACAAAAAGAAAGGGTTGTGATCGACCTGGAAGCAACTTAGAAACCTCCTTCAAAATCTTCAAAAGAGCCTATTGTCAAAATATAGCCTAAAAAGTCTGGCCAAGGTCGTCTCTGATGCAACAGAAATAAATTAAATTATCTTGAATTGTCAGTTGCAGGTTATGTAGGTATTAAAGGACACTTTTGCGTCCTTAGCTAATTTAGATTTGTTTCCAAACAAATTTCAACTTTTGGGAACATTCGCTTTATCAGGTAATATTATGTTTTTGAACTTATTCAACATCAACTTCGACCTCTTCACTAATTCGATTCCAAACTCACTTCGTGCCATTCAGAAGTGTATTTTTACTTCTCTGAATCGAATTTCACGCGTAGTCTTCATATTTTTTCAACTATCTCACATATCCATTCATCCATTCGTAAATTTCATTCCACGTCCTCAAGCTAGTTTTAGCTTAGGGCATTTGGACATTATATAAGTATCAAGAGTACTTCTTCTCTATATATTGCCATTTTATATCCTTTCTATTCTCGAGTAACATCTTCTAACTCCATATAACTTATCATATTCAAGCTCAAATTTATATTTTTAGCTAGACTTCGATGGTTGTAAGTGAATAAAACTTCGATCTTGCTTTCATTTGTATAAGTTAGAAGTGACGTTTTATAGTGACTCTGATCTCTCTCTTATAACTTATTGATTTAAGTCGTCAAAAGGCTATTGATTCAAGTATATAGCCAAATCAAAGTGACCAGAAACCTTCTAGTACTCAGGAGCAACAGTTTGACTCTTCTAAAGACAACGCTCTACCCGACGAAATATTGAACTTCCTCATCGCTGAGGCTAGTGAATAGGTTATTGGACTGTACGCTAATAAACAGTAGGCCCAGGCCTGTGAGGATTCCACTAAAAACATAGAATAAATACCCCATGGTGGTCTCTGATTCTGCAATCAATCAATTAAATTATTTTAATTTTGCTTGCAGATCATGTAAGTATTAAAGGATACATTTACGTCCTTAGACAATTTTAGATTAAATTCGATTCATCCATTCGTAGATTTCATTCCAAGTCTTGAAGCTAGTTTTAGCTTAGGGCATTGGGATACAACTAGATATAGGCTTTGGTGAACTATCTAAGATAAGTAAAAACCAAATCATTGTTTGGAAATCCAAAAGCCAACCTAAGTAATTCTAGCATCTTGGCCAAGCCTTCGAAAACCTCCAAAAAAGCCAGAAAAGGACTATCCGTATTCCAGATTGAACTGGAACTCATCTTTTTCTTGACTGCCGAAGTGATTTCCCTGTCCAGTCCACGTTGATAACCCAACTGAAGCCAAATATCCCTGTGGAGAAAAGCTGCCAAATATTCTGCTGATGTAATCTCCAGGTTGCACTTCCCACTTCATTTCTGAGTTGGTGGAGTTTCCGTAAATTTTGCTCTATTGTCTTGCTTGATTTGCTAGTAGGATAATGCAGATACCTGAGATGTATCTGTTTTAGTCGAAGTAGGCTTTCAAGCCTAGGATGATTCCGTTTTATTGGAACATTGTGTCTATGGGGGTGGAATAACCCATTGACACCTTTCTCATTTTGCCTTTCCACTCTCTTTCGTCTTTGCCTGTGTCTTTTTGTTGTTGTTAATTATGATTAAGCAGTGGCTAGCTTTTGGATAGCTCATTTTACTAGTTTTTTAGTTAACCTTCATCTTAAATCTCCTATAGTTTTAAAAAATTATTGGAAGATTAGAGTAGTTTTGTATCTTCTTCTCTAACGCCAGTCAGCTCATACTTTTTTATCTACAGATCCTTCAAAAGTCTTGTGAAGGTTTCCAGCTGAATGAGTAGCTGCTTATGCAGATTTTCCCTCTCCTTGATTTTCTAATTGTTCAAATTTTTCTGCTCTCTGATATTTTTGACCTGTATACGTGTGGCATCTGTCTTTTTAATAGCCTCATCATAGTTTTGCTTCTCCTTCTTTAGTTCTTCTTTGATCTGCAGAAAATCCTGTTAGTTGGCCTCTTTCGGCTTTTAGGGCTAAGGCTTGTCTAACTCCAGCTCTTCCGCTTTGAACTTTCTTATCTTTTTTTCAAGAGATACGAGATAAGCCTGCTGCTTTTTGAAGTCTTCCTCCCTTTTTCTTTTCTTCTTCTAGATTTCTTTGAGTTTGTCTTTGAAACCCTTTATTTCTCGTTGGTAGTCACTCATCTTCTGCTTGAGTTCAGCATTTTCCACATCTTCTTGCATAACTTTATCATAAGCTGGCTACCTTTTTCCTGCAGCTTCTTCACATTTTTGATGCTTTTGAGCTGCTATTGAACTTGGTTGATCTCATGGTCCATATAGGCAATCATGTTCTAGGTGTTGCGCAATCTTTGTTACGGCAGTTATACTTATCATAATTTTCAGGTGTATCCTCCTTTCCCTTCAATGTTTCCACCTGCTTTTTATACATGGCTATTTGCTTATACCCGTTTTCCAGCTATCTCGTCAAAGCTTCTGAATGCTGAATTTCTTACTGCTTGGAGGATTGAGCGGACTTTGGCTGAGATCCATAGACAAAGTTTTTTTCTTGACAGCAGGCAATTTGAGCTTTTAAAGCTTTTAGTTGAGTTTTTCGTTGAGCGACTTAAGTTCCTTCCTCATTTTCTCATTCTTATAGTAAAGTTACTTGAACTTGTTGACTCTGAATGTGCGATTAATTACTTATCGTCGTTGTTGTCAGCTTGGCTTGAATCTTACTAGTCTTTTTATGTTGATATTTATAATGTTTTGTTAAGTTTTCTGCGGTCGTTTTTACTGTTATTAAGGCTCACGTCCAATGTGCCATATCGGCTTGTCATCGTCAATAATTATATTTAGATAAAATTGGAACGAACTAAGAACAGGCTTGGAGATTTCTTTAAATATGGAATCAAGTCTAATCAATTGAGGCATAATTAACAAAAAACGAATCATAACAAATTGTCCACTAATTGCAAAATCCATTTTGTTTTTGACTGAAATTGCAGCTATGCCTTAATTGAACCAGCATTTTCTTTTTAGCTTATTTTCTTGTCCTTTTTCTTTCGATGTCTATCTTATCTTTTTCGCTTTTTATATCTTTTGGATAAACTTACCCAAATTGTTGACATTTTCAACACCTTGGCTCAGTTTGCTTTTGATTCTCAGTATCGGTTTGCTGTACTAAGTTGTATGCTAATTGAAATTATTATAATTGTGTAACTATTGAATTGCATGAGCCATTAGAAAAAAGACGCCAAAAGCTATGGTCTGGCCTAGAGCCAAATACCGATTCCTTCATATCCGCCTCAATACGGTTAGATTATGTTGGCCAGCGATGAGTCAAAAGGAGGCCTGATGACAATCCCATAGTCAAAAGGAAAAAGAATAATCGGGATATCCGGAGGCAGCAAAAAGCTTTTCATTTTCGAATAAGAAAACTGTAAGCCAAATAATATCTAGAGGCTGAGAATGTGGTCACAGCTTTGCATCCATAAAACGAGGATTATCTTTAGTATAAGGGCGAAGAGATATTGCCTATCAATGATATCGTTTTGGCTTTGGAGGGGAATAAGATTAATGAAATCAAGAGTGGCAAAGAACACAATATCATCATGACTGACCAAGGTCTATTGTATTCCTTCGGGAAAGGCAATTTTGGCTCTTTGGGGCTTGGAGGCACAGTTTTTGCACCAGCTCCGCAGCAGATTACCAAGCTAAGAAACAAAAAGATTGTTTCTGTTTCGTGCGGTATGTTCCATTCACTAGCTTTGAGTGACATTGGAGACGTCTATAGTTGGGGCAGAGGGTTTGAGGGTCAGCTGGGTCTGCTAGAAAATATCGAATCCATCAGTTCACCGCAATATATCACACACTTTTTCAAATATGATGACTCAAAAGATATAAAAATGCTGAGGAAAACCCCAATTATCGCTATTTCCTGTGGATCTTACCATTCAATCGCAATCGATAATGAAAACCAGATCTACTGCTGGGGTGAAGCGAGATTCGGTCAAACTGGCAATGGTAAAAAATCAAAAGAGACCATTCCCAAACTGGTGAAGATTGAAGTAAACGTATTTCTTATCTTATCAAGGGCCAACAGAAAAAAATTGTAAAGGCAGATGGTGGATTCGGACATACACTTTGTTTGACCTCGGAAGGTGAAATCTTCGCATGGGGACTTAATATTAAGGGCCAGCTAGGGTTAAATGATCTACCCTAGAATATGAAATCTTAGCAGAATCACCTAAACTACGTCAAAGCAGCATACAGACCAGTCCTTATCAAAGAATCACGAGATAAGACCTTCCTTCCCAAGTTTAAAGAAATCTCCTGTGGTTTTACAAGTAGTTTTGCTTTGGACGATGAGGGAAATGCTTGGGCTTGGGGTGGAGGCAACATAGGCTTCAAAGATGTACTTACAAATAGACTTAGAAATTTTTGGAGAGAGGCCCAGTCAAGATAACTGAAACAACCTAAAACAAAAGATTTACCAAAGTTTTCGCGAACTAAAACTCAATGATCCTCTTCTGCCCACTATCTCCACTCTATTTCAAGCCAGCACTTGTCCCATCAAGTGGAAAAACCGAGCTCACGTTTTTCGGGAACGGTTTTGTGAATACAGGAAGCCAAAGTGCACGTTTTTCAGTTGAGGAGGATAAGATTTAGGTTGAGTTGTAGTATGATGAAAAAACCAATACTTTTTACTGCAAGACTCCAGTCTTCTAGAAGATCAATAAGAAATACACATATCCTGTGTTGTGCAAGGTTTAGATTAGTCTAGATAAAAAAGAGTACTATAATTACGAGAAACCTCTGCTCATATACTGTAACTATCACTTTATGCAGCTTCCAAGCTCCAGATTCAAAGCATAGAACCTAATTGTGGTTCTGTTTTAGGCGGAAGCCTTGCAAAACTTTATATGCCAATTCCTCCACTATTGCTTGAATACATAGACAGCATCACTGTAGGCTTCAAGAACACAAAAGCTTCAAGTGTGGCCAAACAAGAAAAGGAGACAAAACTATAAACTAATGAAGATTGGTATTGCACTGAAGGATCATACTAAAATGAAGTCATATCTTGCAAAATTCCCAATATTCCGCATTTCAACCATTAGAATCCCTTTTTTATGATTGATGTCAGTCTAAATGGGCAGGATTTCACCTAATTTCCCCATACCTTTAGGTACTATTTTATTACTTAAACGAGTGTTGAGCCCAACGAAGGAGAGGATGATGCTTAGCCTTCATCTAAAATAAAGGGTAATGGGTTATTTGATACTCCAAATAAGCAGCTCAGAATTACTTTGGATTTCAACTATAAAGAAGCAAAGATAAATTGTTAAAGAAAAATAGATATCAAATGGAATAAAGCTTAGAAGTATTTCTAGTTCAAAATGCCGAAACTTTCGTGGATTATCGGAGACCACTAACTTAAGCCTGATTTCCTCGAAGAAGCACGCAAGCAGCCTTGTATCTTAAGCGTGATTTTGGGAAAAAATGAAGTAATTTAGGTGGGAAAATACGTATTTAAGCTACCTCCACCTCCACCTGAGCCAGAATAGGATAAAAAAGACGCCAAGAAAGATGGCAAAAAAGGAGCCAAAAAGTGATTATCTAGAATTATGTACAAAAGCATGAAGCTGTTAGCGAATAATAGATATTATACTAAAATCAAGAAACTAAATGAATTTACTTGGGGTTGTGAAATTTTTAAATAATGCTTTTGTGAGTATCGATGACCATGGATTCTTTTGACTAAGTATGTTAAGACTCTGACTTAAAGATAGTCTTTCCAACTTTATTGACCAAGTAATTTAGAGACTTTCTTTAAAGAGTCTCTCTCAAAAACCGAGTCCTTTGTTCGCCATCCAGTTTATTCAACTCCTATTGTATAGTGCTATCGATTTCGTACATCTCAAAGAGCTTCTTTTGCTATGCTTTGGATTTTTATGATAGGCAGTTACTTGATTGTTTCATATTTGTGGTGATTTTGTTCAAATATTTGCTGAAAAACTGCTACTTTTGCCTCTGCCCAAAGGAAAAGTTGGCGTATGAACGTAGTTACTGCGTTAGGTTGTTTTCTCCTCCTCTTTTGTCGATCTTTTTTTTATTTTTTCTCTCATGGTCGAACTAACGCATCAAATGATTTTCATGGTTGGAATCGAATATGCTGTTAAATTCATCTTCAATGGTGGCATTGACTTGCTCACTGTCCTCAAAAATGATGTTAGTTTCCTGAGGCTGGACCAAACATTGCCCAACTACATAGTTAGTAGTGTTAAAATTATTGATGGCTGCATTCAATTTTTTGTCGTTTTCTTTGTAGCCAATGTTCTTGTTATTTTGCCAATCTTTTTGTGTCTTTTGGTCGAGTTATATTGATGTTTTCTGTTTTTGGTGGTTTTCATTCCGATCTTTGCGTTTTAGGCGCTGGATTGAGGTTTTATTTGAAGTTTTTGTGTGCTTGCTCTTGCTTCTTGATTGGCTTTCTTGCAGTAAAAATGACTACTCTCTCATTTTTTTGAGCTGCTTGATGGAAACTTTGGGTTGTGGAATCTCTGAGGCGCTTATTTTGCCCTAAAACTGGTCAACATATGCATCTCTGCAGCAGTTAAAAAACAAAAAACTACTAGAGGAGACATGCTTGGCTAGGAACTTTTGAGAGGAGCTAATTTTTGAATTGTTTTGGTTGTGCATTGTCTTAAACATTTTTTGAAAGTAAGCTAAAGAGGAACTAATGCTTATTAATAAATCCAATACTAAGCAATGGGAATATAATTTTATCGAGAAGTTTTTTCATCATATAACTACTTCAATCAACTCAATCTTCTTTCTCAAAAGACTGATTACTCCCAAATGTTTGAAACGGCAATTGATCTATAAACTTTCAAAACTTAATGTCTGAACAAATTGTCATATCAAACTTATAGCTGATTAGTTAAGGATATATGATATGTTATGAAGATGTTAGTTAACTTTATTCGTGATCACCACAATAAATTTCTTGCCCACCAATTCGGTTAGCCATTGTTGGAATCCATGTTCATTAGGAATTTACGAGTTTACTCCCACAGCAGCAGAATCATTGAAAATGCCAAGCCCGGAATGCCCAGAAGGAAGAAAGGCAGATGTCTACATTAATTTGCAATTACCTTCCACCGAACACCCCATTTACGCCAGGAACGTACAAGAAGAACAGAAATAGAATGGTTTCGAGAGTAACACCTCCGAAGATGTGTCTGTTGACCGCTGAAAAAGTAAAAGACGTCTGCTTTATAAATGATTTACTTTTCTTGACTTGCAGGCGAAGACGTTAGACCATTGGACCATCACAATCGTGACGAAATAGCCGGATTGGGCGTAAAATACAGCTTCAACTGTGTACGCTACTGGAAAGCCAGTGATATTGCTGATGGTACCTAGTACATTTGACGGGAAGCCAATGGCCTGCGCGTATGATCCATTAACGTTCTTCAGATAGCATCCTCTCAAATCCCAGAGATTGTTTGTGGTTGCCAGCCAGTTCGGGAAATTGGTTGAATAAGTTGCATTACTGGCATTTGTGGGAATATAAGGATTTCCAAAGGTTGGACTAGCTGCATTGAAGGTGATATTGGCGTTGAAGTTATAGTCAGTCATGTTAGTCGTAGGATTGGTAGGGACTACAGCAGGCACAGAGAGGAGGAAGAAGATGTTGCTGTAATCGAAGCCATAGACTTGCATTATTACGAAGTAGGTGAAGAAACCACCAGCAGTTGCGATCTCCCCCATTTGGCCGTAAGCGTGGGTTAAAAGTCTGCCGGTCACCAAATGTTCTGACTGCTTTCGAGGTTTTCTAGTCATTACGTCGACCTCAGATTACTCATAGGCTAAGGCCAAAGCTGGATAGATGTCGGTCCCGACACAGATGATAAGCATGAAAATGTTGGAGAGAGGGAGAGGGAGCTGGATGATAACTAGGGCTACGAAAGGCCAGATCTCAGTCATGTTTGAGGTGAGCAAATAAACGATGGTTTTTTTCAAGTTATCAAAGATTTTTCTGCCTTCTTAAACTCCGTCAACAATTGAGGCGAAGTCGTCATTGAGCAGAATCATGTCAGCAGCATCTTTGGTGACATCTGACCCACTGATACCCATTGATATACCGATATCGCCTTGCTTGATGGCAGGAGAATCGTTAACACCATCACCAGTAACACCAACGACGTGACCTATTGTTTGACAAGCCTTCACTATCTGCAATTTTTGGGCTGGAGTTGTTCTTGCGAATACGATTTGAGGTTTCTTCACCCAAGATTATAGGATCTGGTTGCCTACTTCTTACCCATCCTCAAAGGCTTTGACAATCATGTCTCCGTGAATGACGATCGCATTTGCTTTTTGCAAAGCTTCTTCTGGGGAGTATCCAAGTTCCTTCAAATCCTCATTGGTTTTTAAAGTGACTATTCCGATTTGTTTGGCAATGGCAGCTGCAGTAGGTGGCTGATCTCCAGTGACCATAATAACCTTAATACCTGCTGACTGGCACTTCTTGATCGCAAAGGGTACAGTTTCTTTAGGAGGGTCCATGAGGGAGATTAGTCCAACAAAAACGAAATTTTCCATGGGGAAGTTGAAGTTTTCAGGGTTAGAAGTGTTGAAATTGTAGCCCTAGTGGTACTGTTCTCTGTTTAGGGGAAGCATAGCGAAACCCAGTACTCTTTCTCCGTTTTTACCAAATCTGAGATTCACACCATCGAAGTTCTACTTGTCTTGTTTGTCGATTTGTTTGTACCTGCCTTCAAATAAAATCCTTCCGCAATACTTCCAAACTTTCTCAGGAGCTCCTTTTATATAAACCACATAGATACCATCTTGAGTTTATTGCCTTACAATGGACAGTGCATATTTGTTGGTTGAATTGAAAGGCATCTTGGCATCAGATTTGTCTTTGCATTTGGCTAGTGAGTAAAAGCTTCTTGTTTTTTAGACATCTTAGATGGGTTGGTAGAACTTGACCAAAGCTGTCTCTGAGGCATCGCCTATGACCGAAGCTTGAGCGTATTTGAAGCATGGGTCTCTAAGTGCTTCTGGTGAGATGTCGAAACGAGCCTAGCTGCAGATCATTGCGGTGTGATGAAGGAATTTGAAAGAAGGGTCTTCAGTGTCATATTAGTATTGAAAATCAGGTCCTTTGATTTATTTGCTTTGCCCCCTAACAATATTGCCATCATACCATAGGTTCTCCACAGTCATTCTGTTTTGCGTGAGAGTTCCTGTCTTGTCTGAACAAATGCAGGAAGTTGAGCCTAGAGTCTACACGGCTTCCAAATTTTTGACCAAGACTTGCCTTTCGGATAATCTTTTTGCTGTGATAGCGAGTGAAATGGTGATGCAGGCAAGCAGACCTTCTGGAACGTTGGCTACCAAAATACCTATTCCGAAGATCAGGCACTGCAGAGCTCCATACTTGACGACGAATAGTGCCAACAGGAAGAAAATAACTCCCAACGAAATGGCAATAACTGTGATGATCAGCACAAATCTGTCAAGCTACTTCCTCAGAGGTGTTTTAGCATTGCCACCAGTTGCTGCGAGGTCAGCGATTTGCCCCATAACAGTGTTTGCTCCGATGTTGATCACTATGCCCCTTCCTCTTCCCTATTTACACAAAGTGCCGAAAAATGCAAGATTTTTTGTTTCAAAGGGTTACTCAGGGTGAGAGCACTCAGTAGATCTTAACAAAGGCTCCACTTCGCCCGTTAGAGGAGAGTTGTCTACCTTCATTTAGGTGGAAGAGATGATTCTGATATCAGCTGGCACCTTTTCTCCACTGATGACTTCGACGATGTCTCCTCTCACTAGCTTCTAAGCAGGAATTTGGGTCATCTTACCATCTCTGAAACATTTGGTGCTGGAGGGGAGCATATTTTTGAAGCCCTACATAAGTGCCTCTGATTGAGATTGCTGCAGGAAGGTGATGACTCCTGTAATGAGGATAACAATGATCAAGACGAACGCCAAGTAGAGGTTGGGCAGGTTGCCTTCGGGTTGGACGATATAGGTGATGATGCATAAAATAGAGCCGACCCAGAGCAGAATGGCGAACCAGTTTGTGATTTACTTGAGAAACCTTATCCAGCCAGGCGTTTTTTATTTCTAGGGGAGTTTGTTATCTCCTTCTTCCTGGTTCCTCATTTGTGCTGCAGCTGCGGACAACCCCAGCTCTATAGTAGTCCCGAAACGCTCGAGGAGCTCTTATAGAGGGATTTTATGCTCATCCATGCTTTGGATCTTGTCAGCCTTCTCATTCATCTTCCTCTCCTGCAGCTCTTTCTCATCTTTGGGCAACTCTAAAAATCTTAGCGGATTTACATTTGTGTACATGGACTGGGCGCGGAACATTAGGATTGAGCCCTTTGGAGATCCTGGAAGTGCGCCTAGACTTTTCCACGACAACTTCGTTTTATCGCCTCATCTTCATGCCCTGAAAAGTAGCGGCTACGAAAGAGGAAGTCCTTTTCTACTTGACTTCGTATTTTCCAAGGGAGCCTCTAGGTATTTCCTGCAATTAATATTCTACCTTCATGTTGTTTTTGTTACTCATTGATAATAAGATATAAATATAACAACAACTTCTCCTTGGGAAATTCAAGCAAGTTCATTTGACCCCTGGTGAAAGCAGTTGCAGGCTTGAACGGCCAGGAGTGAGGTCGGAAAGTTGGATGCTCAAGAAGATATAAAGGGTTGATGAGGGTTCGGCATACAATTGAGTTGAATCAACATTCAACAAGATTTGTATTTATGTTATGGCAATTTCGGACTTTAATAAATTTCGTCTTAGCATAGAATAATTCAGGTTTGCATCACTTGGATTCCACAGACTGCCATATCTTTTAGAATAGCTTCGGATAGCGCACATCTATCTCGCCTAGTTTGTCCAGCAGGGTCTGGATTTATTTGTTCTCTTTGAACTCCTCCTTCAGAATCTATACCGAAGTGGTGGTTTCCTTAGGGTTCAGAAACTCAGGGTTGATTTCTTCCGTGCTTCCTGAACTGGCAGTTTTTAGCTCAACATCTGCGATTAGTTTACTCAGATCCAGTTTGTCGCTTTTGTTTAGCTAAATCGCATCAGTTTTGTTCTCCCCTCTCCGTATTTCAGATTAGATGTCATTGAAAAGAGAGTCAAGTTATTGAATGCCTGCACTTTCTTCAGTGGAGACGTGTTTGTCGGTCCTTTCTTGGTTTATTTTGTTGAGGTACTACTCAAAGGTTATCTAAAGCTACTCAGTATCCTCTTAGATTGAGTCTACGAAGGTTTAGGCTTTCCTTGATTTGAGGTTTTGGAGATGTTGCTGCTCTGCTTTGTAGATTTGCGGCTAGGTATCAACTTCGAGTTGATTCATGATTATTTGTGCTGAAGTCATGCCTAGAATGTTGGTGTACTCCTTCCAGGTTTTGAAAATAGACAGCAAATCCTCAACTTTGGTTTTGAGCTAATTCAACCTAAACCCCTAATCTTCCTTTTCTGCCTGGATGGCCTGCAACTTCTGCGCATATTTTTAGTTCTCCCTCAGCTCCAGCTCCTCCACCTGCTATTGCGAGTACTCTGTGTTGTTTCTGATGCGGTCGAGTTCAATCAGATGTTTTTGTTTGAGCTAGTTTTCTCTGTTGCGCTTGAACTCTGCGATTTTGCCTCGGAGTTAGAGATAGAGAGGGATCATAAATTTGTTCTTCTAGCGGATGGTCTATTCGTTGCTGGTCAGTTTGTGCACCTGGTACAGATCGCCCAACTCATACGCCAGCGCCTCAGCGAACAGCCTATAGTAGTACTCCGAGGAAGCAACGTACTCTGGGAAGATGGTGTCCTGGTTGAGCCTGGTGTCTGCGTTTTGAGAGTTGAACCAATAGTGGGTGCTTTAGTGCTCCATGATCTTGATTATTCTGCTCCTGTTGATCTTCCTGACATCCTCGTCGTGGAGGTGCTTGTTGAGTCTGGAGTTGAACTCCTCATCCTTCTGGCTCCACCTGTTCCAGTTCTACTGCAGCCGCCAGGCGTCGGTGAAGATCTGCTTGCGAAAGGCGCATTCGTTCTAGAAGTGCATTTTGCGCATGGCCTATTTGTGCTACTATAGGTATTTGTCCTCGATTTGGTTTTGGTAGTCTACAGCCTCCAGGTGGATGCGTTTGCGGGTTTAGCGCAATTTGCTTTGGTAGGCTATGTAGGATTTGTCGATGGCTGAGAGGACGCGGGGCTTTCTGAGGTGGTAGAAAGCTTTGATTCGAAGCATTATCATAATTTAATATTTAACATTAAATAATAGACGGTAACAGACTCAACTAATCATGGCGAGCAGAACGGCCATTCCCAGAAATCCGATGCTGAAGATCTTGAAGACTCTCTCCAGGGTGGGACTGATCGACGCCTCCGCCATTCTCGGGTAGAAAGCCAGTCCGAACAGCAGTCCGTAGGCCAGGCCGAAGAAATGCACGAGCGCAGATTGGCTGAATCCCACGATCATTATCAAGGTCATGAAGAACATGAAGAAGATTACGTAGAACTGCCCTTGGTACACTGTTCTGATGTAGTCGCAGTGGATCAGAAGGGCAGCGAACTCCACCCCCACGCATGCGCAGAGCACCCCGCTGAACCCCAGCACCCGTCCGTTCATCGTGGCTACGGCCAAGCAGTTGGCAGCAAACCCCGAGACGAATGCGAGGACAATGCTCCACCTCCAGCAGTATTAGAGCTCATACATGACAAAGATGGCGAAGATGAGGTTCATCACAATATGTCTATAGCTGTGGTGCAGAAACATACTGGTGAACAGCTGATAGAAGTACTGCTTTTCGTGTTTGAAGAGTGGGATATCGAGCAGGAATTTGTCCATTTGGGTGGGGTGCTG
>Ga0316217_10003616_pt1 | contig 17397 bp, 17 predicted proteins | sample 1anoAmetaG_FD_203633 | JGI IMG/M metagenome (GOLD analysis project Ga0316217, IMG submission 203633) | Freshwater microbial communities from Trout Bog Lake, Wisconsin, USA - 1anoA | ecosystem: Environmental > Aquatic > Freshwater > Lake > Hypolimnion/Profundal zone | place: USA: Wisconsin...
CGGGGGAGGTCATCGGCGATTCCGGGAGGGGAGGGGGTGTCGGGGCATCCGCTCGGGATGCAGACCCGCCACTGTCATCGAATATGCCGCCGACCGCGTCGAATGGCAAGGATTCATTCGCGTTCGGGAGTCGCAGGATTAGGAAAAATCAAACGATATCATATGCATATGATATCGTTTGCCTGAAGTGTTCTGTCGTGCCCCGCCCACGTCGTCATGCCCGGGCTTGTCCCGGTCATGACGGGCGGCCAGGCAGCGACGCCGCCCTGCGTCAGGCCAGGCGGCTTTCGCCGGGGAATAGCGTCCCGCGCCGCCTAAGCCCCGCTCTTCCGGCTCGCGCCAAACCCCAGCTCCGCAGCCGTCCAGACGAGCACCGCGAGGGCGCCGAGGTCGAAGACATACGTCAGCCATTCCGGCATCGTCCCCTCCGAGCGCGGCTGGAACCAGTTCGCGGCGGCGGCCAGCAGCAGGGCGAAGGGCGCGAGGCCCGCCAGTTCGCCCGGCTTGCCGCGATCGGCGAAACGTTTCGCGCTGAGAAAATATTGCGCGACGGCGCACAGGAACAGGACGAAGGCGTAGGCGAGGAAATAAACATGCACCGCGATCACCGACGGATCGATGAACGCCTCGGTGGCGAGATCGCGCGGCTTGCCGGGCGCGATCGCGACCGCGATGGCGGTCAGCGCCAGCGCGATACCGACCGGACCGAGACTGGCGCGCGCCCAGGTCGCCCGGCCGATCAAGCCCTCCGTCTGGCGATACAGGAACTGAAAACTCGGCTTCGCCGACGAATCCGTCATCAGTCTCTCAGCAATTCGTTGATGCCGGTCTTCGATCGGGTCTGCTCGTCCACCGTCTTCACGATCACCGCGCAATAGAGCGAGGGTCCCGGCGTCCCGTCGGGGAACGGCTTGCCCGGCATCGAGCCGGAGACGACCACGGAATAGGGCGGGACATAGCCCACATGCACCTTGCCGGTGGCGCGGTCGACGATGCGGGTCGAGGCCGAGATGAAGACGCCCATCGAGACGACCGAGCCCTTGCCGACGATCACGCCCTCCACGACTTCGGAGCGGGCGCCGATGAAGCAGTCGTCCTCGATGATGGTCGGGTTCGCCTGCAGCGGCTCCAGCACGCCGCCGATGCCGACGCCGCCCGAGAGATGCACGTTCTTGCCGATCTGGGCGCAGGAGCCGACGGTCACCCAGGTGTCGACCATGGTCTTGGAGTCGACATAGGCGCCCAGGTTGACGAAGCTGGGCATCAGCACGGCGTCGCGCGCGACGAAGGCCGAGCGGCGCACGATGCAGCCGGGCACGGCGCGGAAGCCGGCGGCCGCGTAATGTTCGGCCGTCCAGCCCTCGAATTTCGAAGGGACCTTGTCCCACCAGGTCGCGCCGCCGGGTCCGCCCTCGACGATCCGGTTGTCGTTGAGCCGGAACGACAGCAGAACCGCCTTCTTCAGCCACTGGTGCACGCGCCAGGATTTCGGTCCCTCCTCGCCCGCGATCTTCTCGGCCACGCGCGCCTCGCCGCTGTCGAGCAGGGTAAGCGCGGCCTCCACCGCATCGCGAACTTCGCCATGCGTGTCCGCGTTGATGGCGGCGCGATCCTCGAAGGCGTTTTCGATCAGGGTTTGCAGAGCGGCGTGCGACATGCGGAACTCTATGGCTGGCGGGTTGGATGTCCCTTCGGCGCGGCTGGTTTCCCCGCTCGGCGCGGGAAAGTCAATGGCGTCGCCGCCGGGCGTCGTCGCAGCGCCCTACTTCGCTTTTTTCTTCTTCGGCGCGCCGTCGCGCAGGCCCGCCGCCACGCTGTGAGGCGCGCACCAGCCCGGCAGATAATTCGCCTCCTCCGACTTGGCGAGGTCGAGGGCCGCGCGCAGCGCCGTCTCGAAATCACGCTCTATCGCCTTCGGCTTGATCCGCAGGCGCAGGAAATCCGCCCAGACGAATTCCGAATAAGGCGTCGCATCCTTGGCGAAGCCGCCGATGTTGCGCAGTTCGCCGGCGAGCGAGCGATAGGGGTCGTCCGCCATGCCCTCGATGGTCTTGGGCAGGTCCTTGTAGTCGCGCCGACGGCCCCGCGCGTCGAACGGGTGCGTCCAGCCGTGATAATCCATCATGTTCCAGAACGTGCTCTCGTCGAGCTTGTGCATGTCGGCGACCACGGTGACGAAGACGCTCTCGACGCCCTCCGCATGCAGGGCGCAGGCGAGGTGGTGATGGTCGATCAGGAAGGGCTTTTTCCCCGGACCGACGATCACCGGAACCATATGGCTTCCGAGGAACTGCTCGAGGTCGTCCGGCTTGCGCTCGCGCCAGCCGTGGCGTTTGGCCTCGACCTCGCGCATGCCGACCGTCATCTGGGTCGGGCGCAGGCTGAGCACGGGCGTGGCGTGCAATACGGGCTCGCGAAGGTGAAAGCTCATGGAAAAACACCGATTTGGCGGCCTCGGCGGGCCGCTGGGCAATTTTACAGCCTTAAACGAGCGCGGCGGGAAACAAAAGCGGGGCGGGGCGGCCGCCCGGGCGGGGAAATTTGACCCCTTCGGCCAAATCATGTTTTGTCGCGCCCAATTTCCCGATTTCCTCAGAAGATGAGACCGTCGCCATGCGGCCCGAGCGCTATAATGTCCGTGAGTCCGAGCCCCGGTGGCAGAAGATCTGGTCCGACCAGAATGTGTTCGCGACCAAGGGCACGGACGCCCGGCCGAAATACTACGTTCTGGAGATGTTCCCCTATCCCTCGGGTCGCATCCACATGGGCCATGTGCGCAATTACGCGATGGGGGACGTCGTGGCCCGCTACAAGAGGGCGCGCGGCTTCAACGTTCTTCACCCCATGGGCTGGGACGCCTTTGGCATGCCGGCGGAAAACGCGGCGATGCAGAACAAGTCGCATCCGGCCAAGTGGACCTACGCCAACATCGACACGATGCGCTCGCAGTTGAAGTCGATGGGTCTCTCGCTCGACTGGTCGCGCGAGATCGCCACCTGCGATCCCACCTATTACAAGCACCAGCAGCGCCTGTTCCTCGATTTCCTCGCCGCCGGACTGGTGGCGCGTAAGAAGTCCAAGGTGAACTGGGACCCCGTCGACCATACCGTGCTCGCCAACGAGCAGGTAGTGGACGGACGCGGCTGGCGCTCCGGCGCCATCGTGGAGCAACGCGAGTTGACGCAGTGGTTCCTGCGCATCTCCGACTATTCCGAGGACCTGCTCAAGAGCCTCGACGGCCTCGACCGCTGGCCGGACAAGGTGCGGCTGATGCAGCGCAACTGGATCGGCCGCTCTGAGGGTCTGCTGGTGCGCTTCCCCATCGATCCCGCTTCGCTCGGCAAGATCGACGGCCACAGCGAACTCGAGATCTACACGACGCGGCCGGACACTCTGTTCGGCGCGAAATTCATGGCGGTCGCGCCCGACCACCCGCTCGCGGCGGCGGCAGCGGCGCACGATCCCAAACTTGCCGCCTTCATCGAGGAATGCCGCAAGATCGGCACATCCGTCGCCGCCATCGAGACCGCGGAGAAGAAGGGCTACGACACCGGCGTGCGGGTCGTGCATCCCTTCGATCCCGACTGGCGCCTGCCGGTCTATGTCGCGAACTTCATCCTGATGGATTACGGCACGGGCGCCATCTTCGGCTGTCCCGCGCACGATCAGCGCGACCTCGATTTCGTCAATGTCTACGGGCTCGGGGCGACGCCCGTGGTCTGCCCGCCGGACGTCGATCCCGCCACGTTCACCGTCGACAAGGTCGCTTATGACGGCGACGGGGTGATGATCAATTCGCGGTTTCTCGACGGCCTCACCATCGCGGCCGCGCGCGAGGAGGTCTCGCGCCGGCTCGAGGCGACCGCGCTCGGCAACCGGCCACAGGGGCGCCGCCAGGTCAATTACAAGCTGCGCGACTGGGGCATCTCGCGCCAGCGCTACTGGGGCTGCCCGATCCCGATCATCCACTGCGAGGCCTGCGGCGTCGTGCCCGTCCCCGTCGCCGACCTGCCGGTGCGCCTGCCGGACGACGTGACCTTCGACGCGCCGGGCAATCCGCTCGACCGCCATCCCACCTGGAAGCATGTCGCCTGCCCGCAATGCGGCGCCGAAGCGCGCCGCGAGACCGACACGATGGACACCTTCGTGGATTCGTCGTGGTATTTCGCGCGCTTCACCGATCCGTGGAACACGCAGGCGCCGACGGACCCGGCCGCCGCCGACGCCTGGCTGCCGGTCGACCAGTATATCGGCGGCGTCGAGCACGCGATCCTGCATCTGCTCTATTCGCGCTTCTACACGCGCGCGATGAGCAAGACCGGCCATCTCCACCTGGCCGAGCCCTTTGCCGGCCTGTTCACGCAGGGCATGGTCGTTCACGAGACCTATCGCGACGCGGAGGGCAAGTGGATGGCGCCGTCGGAAATCCGCATCGAGGGCGACGCCTCCGGGCGGCGCGCCTTCGCGCTGGCGGGCGAGGCGCCGATCGAGATCGGCCCGATCGAGAAAATGTCGAAGTCGAAGCGCAACACCGTCGATCCCGACGAGATCATCTCGACCTATGGCGCCGACACCGCGCGCTGGTTCATGCTCTCGGACTCGCCGCCCGATCGCGACGTGATCTGGACGGAGGCCGGCGTCCAGGGCGCTTTCAAGCAGACGCAGCGCCTTTGGCGGCTCGCCTGCGAGATCGAGCGCGTCGTCGGCGCCTCGCGCCCGGCGCGGCCCGCCGCCTTTTCGCCGGCGGCCGCGAAGATCCGCCAGGCCGCCCATGCGGCGCTGGCCAAGATCGAGGACGACATCGAGCGGCTGCGCTTCAATGTCTGCATCGCGACCATCTACGAATTCGCCAACACGCTCTCGACCGCCATCGGCGCCATCGAACAGAGCGAGGTCGCCGACGACCTGCGCTACGCCTTCGCCGAAGCCGGCGACATGCTGGTGCATGCCTTCGCCCCGATGATGCCGCATCTGGCCGAGGAATGTTGGGCGGTTCTGGGCCACGACACGCTTCTGGCCCGCAGCCCCTGGCCTGCGGTCGACCGCTCGCTGATTGTCGACAGCCATGTGACGCTGCCGGTTCAGGTCAATGGCCGCAAGCGCGCCGATCTGACCATCGAACGCGACGCCGACGAGAAATCGGTGATCGCCGCCGCCTTGGCGCTCGACGCGGTGGTCCGTGCGATGGATAATAAGCCGGCCAAGAAGGTCATCGTCGTCCCGCTGAGGATCGTCAATGTCGTTGTCTGACCGGGCTCGCGCCCTCGCCGCCCTTTGCGCTCTCGTCGGTCTGAGCGGCTGCTTCCAACCGCTGTATGGGGACGCCGCGAACCCCGGCCTTGTCGAGAAACTGCGCGAGGTGCAGGTCTCGCCGATCCCGAACCGGATCGGTCACTATCTCTACGACGACCTCATCACCAACCTGAACGGATCGGGCGAGACGCCGTCGACGAAATACAAGCTCATCGTGACTGTAACCAACAGCACGAGCCTGCCGACGGTCGAGTCGCAGATCGCCACGGCCTCGTCGGCGACATTGATCGCCAATGCGACGATCAAGCTCGTCAAGGATGACGGCGAGAAAGTGATTTACACCGGCGTGGCGAGCGCCGTCGCCCCCTACGACCGCTCGTTGCAGAGCTTCGCCGACATGCGTGCGGGGCGCGACGCGGAGATTCGCGCCGCCCGTTCGCTCGCGCAGGACATCGAGCTGCGGGTCGCGGCCGCTATCGCGGCCAATCCCTGAGCCGACGGGCTTCGTCACGCCCCGGTCATGCGCGCCGTGTCGGTTTCGGCTAGCTTCGCAGGGAAGCGATTCGTCGGGCGCCGCGCCGCCCGAGGCACGGAGGCGCAAGGCCATGCCGAGACTGTTCACGGGAATCGAGATCACTCCCGAGGCTGTTCAGTGTCTCGCTCTCGCGCGCGGCGGCGTTTCCGGCGCCCACTGGATCGATCCCGAGGATTACCACGTCACGCTGCGCTTCATCGGCGACGTCGACGCCCGGACCGCCGACGAGATCGCCGACCATCTCGAGGAAATCCGGCGCGCGCCCGTCGTCATCGCCTTCGACGGCCTCGCCTCCTTCGGCGGCGACAAGCCTCGCGCGCTCGTCGCGCGCATCAAGCCGCATCCGGCCCTGATGGACCTGCAGGCCACGCACGAGCGCCGGCTGCGCCGCCTAGGCCTCCCGCCGGAGACCCGCAACTACCACCCGCATGTCACGCTCGCGCGCTTGCGTTCGACCTCGCCCCTGGCGGTGGCGGATTATCTCTCCTCGCGCGGCGGTCTGGCGGCCCCGAGTTTCGAAGCGTCGCGTTTCGTGCTTTACTCGGCGCGGGAAACCTTCGGCGGCGGGCCTTATCTGGTCGAGGCCGCCTATCCCCTGCGGGCGAAAGTCGATCATGGCGTTTGAAATCGACGCGGCGCGCCGCCGCGTGAAACTCGATCCCCGAGACCCCTCGTTCTATCAAAACCCCTATCCCGCCTATCGCGCCATCCGCGAGGCCGCGCCGGTGTTCTTCTGGGAGGGCTATGGCTTCTGGTGCTTCGCCCGTCATGCCGACGTCTCGGCGCTGCTGCGAGATCGCCGCTTCGGCCGCGACGTCCTGCATGTGGCGAGCCGCCAGAGTTTGGGCTGGCCGGAGCCGCCCGCGCATCTCGAGCCCTTCAACGCCATCGAAAGACATTCTTTGCTGGCGCTCGAACCTCCCGAGCACACGCGCCTGCGCGGTCTGGTCAATCGCGCCTTCGTGTCGCGTCAGGTCGAGCGGCTCGCGCCGGAGATCGCGGCGCTCGCCCACCGTCTGATCGACGCCTTCGCCGCCCGGGGCGAAGCCGAACTGATCGCGGATTACGCCACGCCGATTCCCGTCGCGATCATCGCCGGCCTGATCGGCGCGCCGATCGAGATGGGGCCGCAACTGCTCGAATGGTCGCACCGGATGGTGGCGATGTACGAGTTCGGCGTCACCCGCGAGGTCGAGGATCGCGCCGCTGCGGCGTCCGCGGAGTTCGCCGCCTTCATCCGCGATTGCATGGCCCAGAGACGGCGCGCGCCGCGCGACGATTTGCTGAGCCGTCTCATCGAGGCCGAGAGCGACGGCGGCAAGCTCAGCGAAGATGAAATCGTCACCACCGCCATTCTGTTGCTCAATGCGGGCCACGAGGCGACGGTGCATGGCATTGGCAACGGCGTCAGGGCGCTGCTGGAGGCCGGTCTGCGGCCGACGCCGGACGACGCCTGCATGGACGAACTGCTGCGCTTCGACGCGCCGCTGCATCTCTTCACCCGATACGCCCTCCAGGACATGGACTATGCCGGCGTATCGCTGAAGACCGGCGATTCGGTCGGTCTGCTGCTGGGCTCGGCCAATCGCGATCCCGAGGCCTTTGTCGAACCGGACGTCCTCAATCCCGCGCGCAGCCCGAACCCGCAGGTCGCCTTCGGCGCCGGGATTCACTTCTGCGTCGGCGCGCCGCTGGCGCGGCTCGAGATGCGGTTGGCGCTGCCCATTCTGTTCGAGCGGCTGCCGGGGCTGCGGCTCGACGGTTCGCCCCGCTATCGCGACGGCTATCACTTCCACGGCCTGGAGGCGCTGCGAGTCCGGTTCTGATCGGCGCCATTTCGCAGTTTTGCAGAATCGGCAATTGCGTTAAAGTCATGTGATGCGGCGGAGTGCATGACATGACTCAATCAAGTGCGGCAGTGACGGAATTGCCTGTGGCTGCGATGCGCGAGCCCCGTCCGGAGAGTGCGGCGGCGGCGCCCGACGACAGCGACCGCAATCCGATCTTCGATGCGCTGGTCTCGCCCGAGGGCGAAGTCGCTGGCCTTGTCGCCTATTCCCTCTACAAGCAGAACAAGCGGGCCTGGCTCGACGATTTCGTCAAATTGACCGGCCGCCATCCGACCGAGGCCGAGACGCGCGCCTACATCATCGGCGAGAGCACGCAGCGTCGGCTCGCCACCTACCGGCAACTCGCCGAAACGACCCTGAGCGGCAAGTCGCCCTCGACCGGAGGCGTTCGCCGCATCGGCGCGGCGGGCTGGATCGGCGTGGCGATTGTCGCGGCGCTGGCGGTCGCGCTGCTCGGCTTCGCGCTGCATGCGGCGAATGTGCCTTTCACGAAGTGATCAACGCACCAGCGTCAGGCGTCGCGCCGCCCGCGTGACGCCGGTGTAGAGCCAGCGGGAACGGTGCTCGCGAAAGGCGCCGCTTTCGTCGAACAGGATCACGTCGTCCCATTGCGAGCCCTGCGCCTTGTGGACGGTCAGGGCGTAGCCATAGTCGAACTCGTCCGACTCCCGCCGCACCGGATAGGGCAGGTCGGCCTCGGTCCCCTCGAAGAACGCCTTCAGCACCGCGACCTTGGCGAGCGAGCGGCCGGGCTCGTCCTCGGAACGCACGCTCATCTTTACGAAATCCTTCTTCAACCCGCCGAGTTCCTCGACGCGCCACAGACCGCCGTTGATGAGCCCCTTGGTGCGGTCGTTGCGCAGGCAGACCAGCTTGTCGCCCGCCACCGGCAGCGTTTCGGCGATGCCGCGCAGGGTCCGGATGCGCTTGTTGTAGAGCCGGCGGGTGCGGTTGAGGCCGATCAGGACCTGTTCGGCCTCCAGCACCAGCGGCGCCTCGATCTCGTCGCGGCGGATGACGCGCGTTTCGCCGTAGACGCCATAGGGAATCTCGCCGCCGGCGCGCACGATCTCGGAGAGCCGGATGATCGGATTGTCCTCGGCCTGTCGATGGATCTCGGTCAGCATCACATCGGGCGCCGTCTCGGTGAAGAAGCCGCCGCCCTTGACCGGCGGCAATTGCGCGGGATCGCCGAGCACCAGGATCGGTTTGCCGAACGACAGCAGATCCCGGCCCAGTTCTTCGTCCACCATGGAGCATTCGTCGATCACGATCAGGCTGGCCTTCGAGGCCGGACCGTCATGGTTGAGCTTGAAGGTCGGCGCGCCTTCCTCGCCCTCGCTGGCGCGGTAGATCAGCGCGTGGATGGTCGAAGCGCCGGCGCAGCCCTTCGAGCGTAGCACCAGCGCCGCCTTGCCGGTGAAGGCGGCGAAGGCGGCTTCGCCGGACGCCGCCTCGGCGACATGCCGGGCCAGCGTCGTCTTGCCGACGCCGGCGTAGCCGAACAGCCGGAACACCTGCGGCTCGCCGGCCTTCAGCCAGCGGCCGACCTTGTCGAGCGCCGCCGATTGCTCGGCCGACCAGCGCGGCGTCGCCAGGGCGACGGCGGACTTGACCGGGGCGGCGGCGGGCGGCGGCGCGCTCTCCTCGGTCGCGGCCTCGGCCTTCGTCTTTTTCAACCGGTCGAGATCGACCTCGGCGCCGCAGCGCGCGCATACGGCCGGGCGTTTGCCGAGGTCGTAGAACTTCGCCCCGCAGGCCTGACATTGTCGTTTGGTTCCCAGCTTGCCCATGAGGTCCCGTGCGCCGCTCCGCCGCCTCTTTAGTCCGATTCGCGCTCGGGGGCGCGCCGTTCAGACTTGATTCAACCTTTCGGCGCAACCTGCGGGCGGTCGGCCTGGGGCGTCCTGTCGCTCCGCAGCAGACTTGAAGACGGCGAACCGAACGCCATATTCCGAAGGGTCGGCGCCGCTTTAGGGGGCGCCGCCAGGGTTCGGAATAGGCCGGGCGTGCGGTTCGAACAGGAAGCCGTCCGGCGGAGCGCCTTGAAGGAGGGCTTCGATATGGTTCGTGTGTCCGCGCTGAATTCACCGTTTCTGCTGGGCTTCGACCAGATCGAGCGCGCTCTCGACAAGGCGAGCCGCTCAGCGAGCGATGGCTATCCCCCCTATAATATCGAGCGCATCGCGGCCTCGGACGATGCGCCGGAACGGCTGCGCATCACGCTGGCGGTCGCCGGCTTCTCGCGCGGCGACATCGACGTCACGCAGGAGGAGAACCAGCTCTGGATTCGCGGCCGGCAGCAGGACGACAAGACGCGCGACTATATCCACCGCGGCATCGCGGCGCGCCAGTTCCAGCGCAGCTTCCTGCTGGCCGAGGGCATGCAGGTGCTCGGCGCCGAACTTGCGAACGGGTTGTTGTCGATCGATATCGCCCGGCCGCAACCGGAACGTGTGGTGAAAACGATCAAGATCAACGCGCGCGATTAATTGAATGCGCGAACGGGCAGGGTCCCCGGACGGCCTGGAAAGGAGAGCAGCATGACCAACGCCAACGAAATCGAGACCGCCTTGACGCCCCAGGAATTCGCCCATCTCGGCGACGGGGCTATCGCTTATGTCAAGGCCATCAACTCCGAAGACGCGACCCGCCTGTTCCCGCAGGCCGCTTCCGTTCCGCCCGGCCTCAAGCTGTTCGCGCTGGTCGGCGCCGACGGCAGCCCGATCCTGCTCACCGACTCCAAGGATGCGGCGCTGGCCAACGCTTGGCAGCACCAGCTCACGACCGTCAGCCTGCACTGATCCCGGCCGCGCGCCGCCCCTCGGGGCGAGCGCCGTGCCTCCGGAGGCCGAATCGTCTAAGACAGGCGCGGATCTCCCGAGGGATACATGCGCGCCTATCTCGACCTCCTCCGCGAAGCCCTCGAACAGGGCGTCGTCAAGAATGACCGGACCGGCACCGGGATAAGGTCGCTGTTCGGCCGCCAGATCCGCTTCGACCTCGCGCAGGGCTTCCCGCTCGTCACGACGAAGAAGCTGCATCTGAAGTCGATCGTGCATGAACTCATCTGGTTCCTCAACGGCGAGTCCAACATCGCCTATCTCAAGGCCAACGGCGTCTCGATCTGGGACGAATGGGCGGACGCCAACGGCGATCTCGGTCCGGTCTATGGCAAGCAATGGCGCTCCTGGGCGGGCGCGAATGGCGAAACTTTCGACCAGATCGCCTGGGTGGTGCGGGAAATCCAGCGCAATCCGAATTCGCGCCGGCTCATCGTTTCGGCTTGGAACGTGCCCGACATCGAGCACATGAAGCTGCCGCCCTGCCATTGCCTGTTTCAGTTCTATGTCGCCAACGGCAGGCTTTCCTGCCAGCTCTATCAGCGCAGCGCCGATCTCTTCCTGGGCGTGCCGTTCAACATCGCGAGCTACGCGTTGCTGACGCACCTGGTGGCGCGCGAATGCGGGCTCGATGTCGGCGATTTCGTGCATACGATGGGCGACGCGCATCTCTACAGCAATCACGAGGCGCAGGCGCGCGAGCAACTCGCGCGCGCGCCGCGCCCCCTGCCGCGCCTGAAGCTCGCGCCCGCCCGCCCCTCGCCGCGCGGCGCGCTGTTCGATCTGAGCGCCGACGACATCGCCTTCGAGGGTTACGAACCCTGGCCGGCGATCAAGGCGCCCGTGGCGGTATGACGGCGGCGCGCATCTGTTTGATCGCCGCCGTCGCCCGCAACGGCGTCATCGGCGGCGAGAACCGGCTGCTCTGGCGCCTCTCCAGCGACCTCAAGCGCTTCAAGGCGTTGACGCTGGGCAAGCCGCTCGTCATGGGCCGCAAGACCTTCGCCTCCATCGGCAAGCCCTTGCCGGGCCGCGAAACCATCGTGGTCACGCGCGACGCCGGTTTCGCCGCCGAGGGCGTGGGAATCGCGCGCAGCGTCGAAGACGCATTGCGCCTCGCGCGCGACAGGGCGGCGGCGATGGGAGTGGACGAGATCATGATCGGCGGCGGCGGAGAGATCTACGCCCAGACCCTCGCCATGGCCGAGCGCCTCTATCTCACCGAAGTCGACGCCGCGCCCGAGGGCGACGCGCGTTTTCCCGCCCTCGATCCGGCGCTCTGGCGGGAAGTCCGCCGCGAACCGGGCGAGCGCGGGCCGCGCGATGAGGCGGCCTTCGAATTTGTGGAGTGGCGGCGCAGGGCGTGACGCGCCTGCCCGCCCCCTCACTTAAATATCTTCCCCGGATTGAACATGTTCGCCGGATCGAAGCTCGCCTTCACCCGCCGCATCAGATCGAGCGCCACCGGCCCGTGCTCCGCGTCGAGGTAGGGGATCTTCTTCTGGCCGACGCCATGCTCGCCGGTGCAGGTGCCTTCCATGGCGATGGCGCGCAGCGCCAGCCTCTTGCCGAACGCCTCGGCCTTTTCGATTTCCTCGGGGTTGGCCATGTCGATCAGCGGCTGGACATGGAAATTGCCGTCGCCGACATGCCCGACGATGGGCGCGATCAGGCCGGTATCGGCGATGTCGCGCTGCGTCTCCTCGACGCAATCGGCGAGGCGCGAAATGGGAACGCAGACGTCGGTCGCGAAGGTCTGCGCGCCCGGCCGCAGCGTGCGGATCGCCCAGGCGACGTCGTGTCGCGCCTGCCAGAGCCTGCTGCGCTCCTCCGCCTGCGTCGCCCAGGCGAAGACCCCGCCGCCGTTGGCGGCCGCAATCTCGCCGAAGCGCCGTGATTGTTCCGCGACGCCGTCGGGCGAGCCGTGAAACTCCACCAGCAGCATCGGCGCCTCCGGCAGCCCCAGCTTCGAGTAGGTGTTGCAGGCCTTCACCTGCAACGCGTCGAGCAACTCGATGCGCGCGATGGGAATGCCCGACTGGATCGTCTCGATGGTCGTCACGCAGGCCGAGCGGACATCCGGAAACGTGCAGTGGCCGCCCGAGATCGCTTCCGGCTGGCCGGAGAGTTTCAGCGTCACCTCGACGATGATTCCCAGCGTGCCCTCCGAGCCGACGAACAGCCGGGTGAGATCGTAGCCCGCCGAGGATTTGCGCGCCCGGCTCGCGGTGCGCAGATAGTCGCCGCTCGCGGTGACGATTCCGAGCGAAAGCACATTGTCCTTCATGGTGCCGTAGCGCACGGCGTTGGTGCCGGACGCGCGCGTCGACGCCATGCCGCCGAGCGTCGCGTCGGCGCCGGGATCGATGGGAAAGAACAGCCCGGTGTCGCGCAGCTGCGCGTTGAGCGTCTTGCGCGTGATGCCGGGCTCGACCACGCAATCGAGATCCTCGGCATGAACCGCCAGCACGCGGTTCATCTGGGTCATGTCGATGCTGAGGCCGCCGAACGGCGCGTTGACATGGCCCTCGAGCGAACTGCCGGCGCCGTAGGGCACGATGGGCGCGTCATGCCGGGCGCAGATGCGCACGGCGTCGATGACGTCCTCGCGCGTCTGCGCGAACAGCACGGCGTCGGGCGCCTCGGTCGGCAGCCAGGTCACTGTCTGGCCGTGCTGCTGGCGCACCGCGTCCGACGTGGCGAGGCGATTGCCGAATCGGGCCGCGAGGTCCGCGTTGAGCGCCGCTGCCGCCGCGGGGGCCAGCTTGCCCGTGCGCCGGCGAATGTCTCCCGAATGCGCGCCGTCCATGTCCTTCGATCCTCCCGGCTGACGAAATCGCCCATTCCGGGCATATTGCCCGCAAAAGCGCGCCGGCGTCCATCCTTCCCCGGCGCGCCGGAGCGTCGTCATGGACTGGCTTACCGGTATGCGCATCTATGTGAGGGTCGTCGAGGCCGGCGGCTTCTCGCGCGCCGCCGACGATCTCGATCTGTCGCAATCCAGCGTCACCAAGCATGTCGCGGCCATCGAGAAGGCGCTCGACGCCCGCCTGCTCAACCGGAACACGCGCGGCGTCGGCGTGACCGAGGCGGGCGCTCTCTACTATGAGCGCTGCAAGACGACGCTGCACGCCTTCGACCTCTCGATGGACGTCGCGCGCGACGAGGGCGCGCACGCGCAGGGCCAGTTGCGAATCACCACCTCGCTCGCCTTCGGCCGGCGCGTGCTGACCCCGGCCGTGATCGAGTTCATGGCGCAGAATCCGAAGCTGCGCGTCGATCTTGATTGCGACGACCGATTTGTCGATCTGGTCGCCAGCGGGCGCGATCTGGCGGTGCGCATGGGCGCGCTGTCCGACTCTACCTATGGCGTCGTCGGCCTCGGCGTGAACCCCTGGGTGATGGTCGCCGCGCCCGACTACATCGCGAGGCGCGGCGAGCCGCACGAAGTCGTCGATCTCGCCGCCCATGCCTGCATCGTCTATTCCAGCGTGCAGGGTAACGACGTCTGGCGCTTTCTCGGACCCGAGGGGCCCTACGAGAGCGCGCAGCTCAACGCGCCGCTGCGCAGCAACAACCTTTCCGTGGTGCTGGCGGCGGCGCGCGCCGGGCTGGGGCTGGCGATCCTGCCGCATTACGTCGCCGCGCCGGCGCTGGCGGCGGGGGCGCTGCGCGCGGTGATGTCCCGGCATGAATTGCCGAGCCAGCGCATTCAGGCGGTGACGCCCTCGCCGCGCCTCGCGCCGCGCAAGGTGCAGCTCTTCGTCGCCTTCCTGAAGAAGCGCTTCGCCGGCGCCTGGTGGCTCAACGCCGATCCGCCCTTCGGCGCCTGAAGCCATTCCCGAATGGAATAAGCCTTATCGCCGCCGGCGTCTTTCCGACCGGCGCGAAAGCGGGCTTTGTCGTCGCAACGGAGGAGACGACCATGGCTCGTATGACAGCAGCGGAAGCGGCGGTTCGCGTTCTCGAACGCGAGGGCGTTCGCGACGTGTTCGGCGTTCCCGGCGCGGCGATCAACCCGCTCTATGCCGCGATGCGCGGACGCAATTCCATTCATCACACGCTGGCGCGGCATGTCGAGGGCGCGAGCCACATGGCCGAGGGCTATACCCGCGCCCGGCCCGGCGCCATCGGCGTCTGCATCGGAACCTCCGGCCCCGCCGGCACCGACATGATTACCGGGCTATACTCCGCCATCGCGGATTCCATCCCGATCCTCTGCATCACCGGGCAGGCGCCGCGCGCCCGTCTCTACAAGGAGGATTTTCAGGCGGTCGACATCGAGTCGATCGCCAAGCCGGTCGTCAAATGGTCGATCACGGTGCGCGAGCCGGCGCAGGTTCCCTATGTCTTCCAGAAGGCGTTTCAGTTGATGCGCTCGGACCGGCCGGGTCCGGTGCTCATCGATCTGCCCTTCGACGTTCAGACCGCCGAGATCGAATTCGATCCCGAGACCTACGAGCCGCTCGCGCCCGCCAAGCCGAGGGCGACGCGCGGCCAGATCGAGAAGGCGCTGGCGATGCTCCAGGGCGCCGAGCGGCCGCTGATCGTCGCGGGCGGCGGCGTCATCAACGCCAACGCCAGCGAGTTGCTGGTCGAATTTGCGGAGATCACCGGAATTCCAGTCATTCCCACGCTGATGGGCTGGGGCTCGATCCCCGACGATCATCCGCTGATGGCGGGCATGGTCGGCCTGCAGACCAGCCACCGCTATGGCAATGCGACGATGCTGGCGAGCGACTTCGTCATCGGCGTCGGCAACCGCTGGGCCAATCGGCACACCGGCGGCGTCGACACCTACACCAAGGGGCGCAAGTTCATCCATATCGACATCGAGCCGACGCAGATCGGGCGCGTGTTCATGCCCGAGTTCGGCATCGTCTCGGATGCGCGCGCCGCGCTGGAGCTGCTGGTCGAGGTCGCGCGCGAGGCCAAGGCCTCGGGCGCGCTGCGCGATCGCTCCGCCTGGGCCGCCGCCTGCCTCGAGCGCAAGCGCACGATGCATCGGCGCACCCATTTCGACCAGACCCCGATCAAGCCGCAGCGGGTCTACGAGGAAATGAACCGCGTCTTCGGCCGCGACACCCGCTATGTCACGACCATCGGCCTGTCGCAGATCGCCGCCGCCCAGTTCCTGCATGTCTACAATCCGCGCAACTGGATCAATGCGGGGCAGGCCGGACCGCTGGGCTGGACGATCCCGGCCGCGCTCGGCGCCCGTGTGGCCAATCCGGAAGGCGACATCGTCGCCATCTCGGGCGACTACGACTTTCAGTTCCTCATCGAGGAGCTGGCGGTCGGAGCGCAGTTCAATCTGCCCTATGTCCATGTCGTCGTGAACAACAGCTATCTCGGCCTCATCCGCCAGTCGCAGCGCGGCTTCCAAATGGACTATTGCGTCCAACTCGCCTTCGACAACATCAACGCGCCCGAGCTGAAGGGTTATGGCGTCGATCACGTGAAGGTTGTCGAGGGCCTTGGCTGCAAGGCGTTGCGCGTCACCGATCCCGACGAAATCGAGGGCGCGCTGATCGAGGCGCGCAAGCTCGCCCGCGTCTGGCGCGTGCCGGTGGTCGTCGAGATCATGCTGGAGCGCGTCACCAACATCGCGATGGGAACCGAGATCGACAATATCGTCGAGTTCGAGGATCTCGCCGCCGCGCCGCAGGACGCGCCGACGGCGCTCGCCGTTCCGCTCGATTGAGGAGATCCCGCCATGATCCGCTTTTCCGCCAATCTCTCGATGCTTTTCACCGAACACGCCTTTCTCGATCGCTTCGAGGCCGCCGCGAGGGCGGGCTTCACGGCGGTGGAATATCTGGGCCCCTACGAAGCGCCCAAGGCCGAGGTTGCGGCGCGCCTGAAGGGCGCCGGGCTCAAGCAGGCGCTGTTCAACGTTCCTTCGGGCGACTGGGCGAAGGGCGAGCGCGGCATCGCCTGTCATCCCGATCGCGTCGCCGAGTTCCGCGACGGCGTGGCGCGCGCGGTGGATTATGCGCATGCCCTGGCCTGCCCGACGATCAATGTGCTCGCGGGCATTCGCCCGGCGACCGTGAGCGTGGCCGAGGCGCATCGCACATTCGTCGACAATTTGCGCTTCGCCGCGCGCGCGCTCGGCGCCGTGGGGCTGAATCTGCTGATCGAGCCGATCAACACCTTTGATATTCCCGGCTTCTTCCTGAACCGCAGCGCGCAGGCGCTGGAGTTGATCGACGAAGTCGGCGCCGAAAATCTGAAGATGCAATATGACATCTATCACATGCAGCGCATGGAGGGCGAACTCGCCGCGACGATGGAGCGGCATCTGGCGCGCATCGGCCATATCCAGATCGCCGGAAATCCCGGTCGCAACGAGCCCGATATCGGCGAGATCAACTATCCCTTCCTGCTGCAACGGCTGGACGCGCTCGGCTATACCGGCTGGATAGGCGCGGAATACAAGCCCAAAGGCCGCACGGAAGACGGCCTCGGTTGGCTCAAGGCCTGGACGAAAGCCTGATCGCCCCCCTCTCACAAGGAACACGCAACATGAATATAGGTTTCATCGGCCTCGGCGTCATGGGCGCGCCGATGGCGGGGCATCTCATCGCCGGCGGCCACAAGCTGTTCCTGCATTCGCGTCGCGGCGCGCCCGAGGCGCTGCTCGCGGCGGGCGGCGTCGCTGCGGCGAGCGCGGCGGAGGTCGCGCGCCAGGCGGACATCGTCATCCTGATGGTGCCCGACACGCCCGACGTGGAGATGGCGCTGTTCGGCGCCGATGGCGTCGCGCACGGGCTTTCGCAGGGCAAGGTCGTCGTCGACATGAGCTCGATCTCGCCCATCGCCACCAAGCAATTCGCCGCGCGCATCGAGGCGCTGGGCTGCGATTATGTCGATGCGCCGGTGTCGGGCGGCGAGGTCGGGGCGAAGGCGGCCA
>Ga0316217_10003617_pt1 | contig 17389 bp, 12 predicted proteins | sample 1anoAmetaG_FD_203633 | JGI IMG/M metagenome (GOLD analysis project Ga0316217, IMG submission 203633) | Freshwater microbial communities from Trout Bog Lake, Wisconsin, USA - 1anoA | ecosystem: Environmental > Aquatic > Freshwater > Lake > Hypolimnion/Profundal zone | place: USA: Wisconsin...
AGAGACAGCAACTTTTGGCTTGTGGCTCTTCAGACATTATATTATGATACTTGTATAGCATAAAAAAATAGATAAATCATTAGCTTGGCCACACTCCAAACTCGATTTCATGCGAGTTGTAATATGTCAACTCACCCACAGGTACTCCCGCATTGAATTTAGTTACTATTTTTTATTTTTGGTTCAAAAAGATGGTACCAATTCCATGTAAACGATTGTCCCATAAGTTTCCGCAAAATGAAGCTTAGTTGAACACAAGTGGACAATCTTTGGTCATAGATTTCATGGATTTTAGGTAACCTTAACCTCGTAAGTAGCCTGCTACCCATTACCCTTCGTAAATGGAAACGCCATTCATAAACAAAGATCCTCTGCCGTGCCGCATATTTTATCTAAATTAGCCTTCATAGACCATGCCACTTCTGTAAAAAAGTCTTCCTCTCCCCCATCGCATCTTATTACGCTTCTATCCTTCATACTTTACTTCTTACTAAGGTAGCCCAGAACAAATAAAGTACTTCTAAAAGGCTTATTTAAGCTATTGCAAGAATTTGCGGAAAACTGATTTGGCTCCCAAATAAACAACTTTGGCATTACTTGAATTAGGATTCCTTTTTCCGTGACTTATCTCTTCAAGCATACGAGATGTCACTTTTATTTTTTACTTTGAAGTGGAGCTTTTAGCAGATTTTGCTTATTATCGAGAAGATGTTCTTTAAGATGATTTCCTAAGCTGTGTGTTTTCAAGGGGCTTGCTAGAAAAATAGTTTTGGGAATGCCTGTTTTACAGTGAAGGTTCAGTCTGCATTCTTTGGTGGTCCTTTTTTTTAAAAAATGACTGACTTTTTGGAGTTTCAAAGTTTTTGGTGCCTAAAATTTGATTATTTGTGTCCTCCATTCCTGTTAATTAACTAGAACTATTGATGTTTGATTATTAAGTGTAAAAAGTGGTTTTAGGGCGACTAAATGTCGTCCGTCCTTATTTCCTATTACTTTTATTGGACAGAAAAATCGTTTGGTTAGTGATCTATCTAAGAGGTTGAGTGGGTATGACTATTTTTTAAGGCTTAAGATTTTCGTTGGAGACAGACTTTTGTCTTTAACAATTATGTTGTTTTTAGGCTGCATAAGCTGAGCTTTCTGAATGCTTTTCCAAGAAGCTTTATCCAATCGTTTTCCTGAAGTTTTCAATAAAGCTTTTTGTTCTTTTGTGCTCATTTTTATTTGTATCTGGCTGAGCTTTGGGCTGCTAGATTTTAGCTGAACCTTCTTGGAGATATTTCGGAGGCAATTGGCTCTACTTTGGTGGAGAATATACCTAGAATATAGATTTTTCGCCTTCACAAATCTATTTTTCGTCTTCTCTACATTCTCTCAAAGTTCTCGCTGAAGAAAATGTAGCCTGCTAAGACTACTATTGGATTATCTATAGTTCAGCTTAGCTTTTAGCCTCCTATATTTTGATGGCCTATTACTCTAAGCTCTTTTCCAGTAAGTTTTTTAGGTTTTTTATCTCACTATTTTTGCACTAGAGTTACTTACTATAGCCAACCATAGCCTAGTTAATCATTTCCTTTAACTGGATCACTTCACTTCTCATCTTTTGCTGAACCTGCTTGCTTTTTTCGAGCTAAGCTTCCAGCAAAGATTTCTCCTTTGCTTGTCGATATGCCAAACTACTTATCTTCCCCATCCATTCTCGTGTACTGCCAAGCATCTCTTGCTTGAACAGCTAAAAACTCTAAGGGATAAGTGTGAGCTGTTTGCGAAGAGCATTGAGATGTTCTGTGGAGTAGGGAGGGTGGTACAGGAACGAAGATGATTAGTCACAGATGATTTGGGATAGTTTGGAGGGGGATGAATTCATAACGTTCAGTTTATAATGAGATAGCAGCCAAAAATATCAGTGGTATACATTGCTAGTAATTCCCTTTTTAGAAACCACCCCTCTTATTGCTTTGGAGAGTCCTTTGTTGGTGATGCTTGTGCTTTTCTTCTTCCAGAACATTTCAGTGACTTCGCCTTTGCCTTTGCTCATGCTTTCCCGAGCATCTCGTGAGTAGATCTCCCTGACGTGCTCAGTTTGCAGTCTCCTGTTCTCCCTTACTAGCTTGTTTACGAACACCTTCAAATCGTTTTCATCCTGTCTCTTACTCTTTTTAGTCCCAGTTCTATGCTCAAGTTGGCTGGAGGTGTCCAACCTGTATGGCGATTTCTGTTTAGCTGTCAAGTTGTAGACGTTGAATTTGCGTGGGTTGCTCTTGTTGGACCCCAGATTTTACCATTAGTGGCTCTCAGTTGATTCGCGACCCACTGAGCGCACATCGATTTGCAGTTGTTTCACTTGGGACAGACATTTGCGGGTGATTGGGTTGGCTGAAGTGTCGCAGACACCTTTGTGCTAGATCTTTTCAACTAGCGCATTGAAATCGATAGAATGATATCTTTTTTTCCTGGCTTTGGGCTTCATCAGCTGCTGGTCGAAAGAGCCAGAACAGATGTCAGCCTTGCTTTAGTGGCCCAATTTGAACTGCTTCTTGAGAAAAAGATAGTACATGGTTGTACATTAGTTTTTGACGTTGTACTCCAGATATCTTTTGGTGAGGGCTGGAGCGTAGCCTAAATGCTACATTTGCTTTACTATTTTTTAATCGATTGGGATTTTATCATAGCCCACGTTCAACCCAAAACTGCTGATTCTGGTGAAGTTGGTGAACCAAGGGTGCTACCTTATCCCTTTCAGACGCAGCCTATTCTCAGGTTTGACGTTGATGAGTCTGCTCAGCAAATCTTTGAACTAGGGTGAGACCTTTCTGTCGATGAGATAGATTCCGCTCTTGATTTTGCTGTAGAGGACGGAAGTGTTGTCATCTTCGAAGGGCAGTTTGGCCATAACCATGGTGAAGAGCACTATTCCCAGCGACCAAACGTCAGTCAGCTCTGGATCGTACAACTCTCCTCTTATCATTTCGGGAGAGGCATAGCAGGGCGACCCGCAAGCAGTGGTGAGTAGCTACTATTTTTTGTACATATTTGACAGCCCGAAATCGACTATCTTAATGCGGTTTTGGACATCAAGCAGCATATTCTAAGGTTTGACATCGCGATGGGCGACTCCCAACTGGTGCAAATATTAAAGCCCTGAGACAATCTGTGCGAAATAGTGGTGAGCCTCTTTCTCATTCTTGCTGCATATCCCAAAACTTACACTCTGCCGTCCATGATGTAGTCAAAAAACTCCCCATTCTGCGCATACTACATGATCATGAAGATTGTGTCGGGGGTTTCTATGACTTCGTACAGTTGAGCGATGGAAGAGTGGCGGACCAGTTTGAGGATGTGGAGTTCGCGGGAGACTCGTTCGACATCGGTGACGTCTTTGATTTTGTTTTTTTGCAGGATTTTGATGGCCACGGGTTCGAGGGTGTGATTATGGATGGCCTTTTTGACTTTGCCGAATGTGCCCTTGCCGATGGTCGCCCTTGTTAATCCAGACAGTACTCAATGCTGTAGCAGCTCAGTTAGGAATTCGTTGTTTTCATTATATATTTGCAGTTTATAAACTTAGAATCATGCATAGCAACTGCCCACCCCTACTCTTAGCCTAAGGATAGCCTTGAGTAATGGGAACTAAATGATGATGCTAATACTCGCAACAAACATGTATGGCACAGTTACAGCAGGGCAAATGATTCTTGGCTATGTTGGTCAATTAATTGAGGAATAAGAGAATTTAAGTTGATCTCTACCTACTTTATTGGATTCTACCTTTCTACTCAAATTACATGCAAGGTTAAGGCACATTAAAAATGATATTTTTGCAAGATATCTGCTTGATTATTTATGAAAGAATAGCTATCAATATTAATCACTTCACGTTGACACTATTTGGTCGGCCAGACATATTCCGTACTACAGCCAAATTTACTCATCCTTCGAACTTCTCCCCTAACCCTCCAAAGTCTCACCTTTCGCCTTGCATTCATCGCATAGTTTCTGCTTCTGAAGCCCATCGGTTTAGCTCTTCACTTGCTACATACTCATATCTGCTCCCTTTTTGCACTTTCCACACAAAAGTGAGAAAGTCCCATTTTTGAGAGACTTGTCACAAACCAGGCAGTTCTCAGACCTGTTGAGCAGTTGACTGAAGCACCTGACATGGTAGGAATGCATGCAAGAGGTGGTGAGTTGGATACTCGTAGTATGGCAAATACAACAGATGGTCTCGTTGAGATTTTGGTGACTCTATCTGAGCATGTTGGTGAAATTGGTAGAGATGAGTGATTTGGAAGTGATGGGCTCATCAGGTTGTGGCTGTGGCTAATTAGTAGTGCTGGGTTTGCAGTAGCAGTATATAGATATGGATATTGCGGCCAAGACGACTGCGGCTGACGTTGCGATTCCGATGATGATGGTGATACTTATGAAGCTGCCCTGTTGAGGGGTTGGATCTGTGCTGTTGTTTGTGCTACTGTTTGAGCTACTATTGGAGTTGTTGTTCGTGCTGTTATTGCTGGTATTGTTGTTGGTGCTGTTGTTGGTACTGTTGTTTGTGCCATTATTGGTGCTGTTGTTTGTGCTGTTATTAGTGCTATTATTGCTGGTGCTATTATTGCTGGTGCTATTGTTAGTGGTGTTATTAGTAGTACTATTATTGGTGCTATTATTAGTGGTACTGTTGTTGCTGGTACTGTTATTAGTGCTATTATTGGTACTGTTATTGGTACTATTATTAGTGGTACTGTTATTAGTTGTGTTGTTTGTACTATTGTTGGAAGTGTTATTGGTGCTATTGTTGCTAGTACTATTGTTATTCGTGGTGTTGCTAGTGCTATTATTAGTGCTGTTATTCGTTGTGCTATTGTTAGTGCTATTGTTAGTGCTATTGTTATTGGTGCTATTGCTTGTGCTGTTGTTAGTGGTGCTGTTACTTGTATTATTACTGGTACTATTGCTGGTGCTGTTACTGGTAGTATTGCTGGTGCTGTTACTGGTAGTATTGCTACTACTATTACTGTTGCTACTACTGTTACTGTTGCTATTGCTGTTATTGCTGTTGTTGATCTGCCTGCGTAATGCTATGAATACATTTTGACGAGGGAAGGAAAAGTTAGATAATTGAAAGACACATAATTATCAATTATGGTGGTGTTGATGGTGATGGTTCCGTTTTGTGCTTGCGAGTAGTAGAAGTTGAGAGCGTTGCCTCCCTGCCTGAAGTAGAACCCACTCAGTCCAGCCAAAGTATATAGCGTCGAAGAACTGTCCAGATCATTTGAGAAAGTTGCCCTGCTGAGGTTGGTGTAGCTGCTGCTGTCTCCTGAAACGTACACTGTGCCGTTGGAGTAGCTGAAGTAGGCAGTGTTCACGATGATGACCAGACACCGGTAGCCGCAGTTGAAGTAGCAGGAAGTGGAACTTTTGGAGTTGCCCTGGAAGAGGATGGAGTAGTTGAGGGTGGTGGAGGTGTAGTTGTTGACCACGAACTTGAAGCCGTAGCCGGCGAGGGGCGAGATGGTGCGGTTGATGCAGATGTAGAAGAAGGTGTATTCCATGAAGTTGTAGAAGGTGATCTGGCCGGTGGTGTTGAGGTTGTCGAGGGTGGCAGTGCTGGTGGAGTTGTTGCCGAACAGCTACAGCACCATGAAGTTGGGGGAGCCCACCAGCTTGTTGCAGATGGCCAGGTAGGTGATGGTTTGCAGCAGCGTGCCGTAACTGCTGCTGCTCACGCTGATCGAACTCTAGGAACAATTAAGAACACTCACTGCATAATCTAAGTAGGAGCCATTGATGTTTATCTGGAACGAACTCACGAACGAGTAGCACTGCAGCTGTGTCGAATTCACCAAAGCACTGTCGTAACTGGTTTTATAGGTTTGGTTGGAGAAGTAGAGAGTGGTCATGGGTAGGGTGAAAGAGCCAGTTCTGAAACTGCCGAGATAGGGGTTAGCGACATACTTGGGGTCCTGCTGCGATGGGCTAACCAGAAACAACAATATTATTATCGCCGCCAGCAGCATTCCTTGCTGTCCTCTTGCAAATATTATAATTTATCACTCCGGCCACCTACACTTTGGACACCTCGCCCCGAAATACACCATAAACTACGCCCATTGGCCGCTAGTTAGCTCGGGAACACCTCAATGGGAGTGAGTTAGGGCAGTGGGGGTTGGCAGTAGCATGAAACGCCTGCGATCAGGCTCAACTTCGACCATGCTCGATAACAGCCATAACTGGGCAATACAAAGCGGGAGCAATGGGTGCCATTACAATTAGCAATATTGCAAGCTATCAACCATCTAACAAACAAATTGATATGGGCTAATTAATGAACTAGTTAGGTTAAAGTGGTGAGTTGCACATCCAACTGTGACAAGTTAAGATGGAGCAGCTTGGGAGTCAGTTCGGTTGATTATCGTGAAGTAGTGGGTTGATCTGGTGACATTCTTGTACGCTTGATAATTTATTTATCCTATAATCCCAACTGCAATATACCACAGCTCAAGAAACGCAGTATATTTATTATGTATTGGTGCTGTTCACTACCTAGACATATCCAACTCTCTATTGTCGGCATTCAATAGGACTATTTATTACCAACTACCCAACTGTATGCTGCTTGCCTATGTCCCTCACATCCGACCCAGCTGCATATTTGCATGCTTGGCTCTCCCATCCATCATCTCCAGACGGTTTCAACTCTTATTTTTGACTAGCTTATTAAGAAAACAATCACGGCTTCACTCACAGTGGAGCATTAAGAAGGTCAGCATCACCATTTGCATCTTGGGCTTGCCTTCTTAGCTATTAATCCAGTTCAAACACCCATCTAAAATCCATGCTAAGCTGGATGGCAGCTGGATTGCTAAACGGCGAACATGCTACCTGTCTAATATTAAGCTGCAACCGGTTATTAAACGAGTGTAGTTATAAGCACATCATTTGTTGGATGGTGTTTGGAATGTGTGGCCCAACTATCCTGAGCACCCGAACAGCTGCACCTCTCAGCCCCCTATTTTTCAGCCCTCCAACAGAGCATCGCACCTTAGCTCTAAGTGCTGGCCATTTGAATTTAGACATGGGTGCTTAGAGACTAATCTACGCAGCTCGGCCTCCTTGGATAGTCTCTTGCCCTAGCGTTGAGCTACAGGCAGCTGTTTGGGGTAAGTTGCTTGCTGTTTTGAGTAATGCAGGCTATTGAAAATCAATTGCTTTTTGAATGAGCTGGACAGTTTGGGGAAAGGGGGCAGACTCAATAATCTAGCAGCAGTGCCCGAGAGTTAGAAGATGGCATGGAGAGGTAAGTAACTTGCAGCTGTGTTTTGATTGATTTGTGCAGGAGCATTGGTTATTGCTTGCAGATTCAAAAGCATCAAAACCCAGCAAAAAAATAAATAAGCAACACAACTTGATTCGTCCAAATTTCCACGCTTCTCCTGCCCGGAACCATTTCTGAGTGATGGCTCTTGAAGAGTTTGCGTGGGAGAGCAAAATGATGTGATCCCGGATATTCTGTTGAGATAAGGGTTAGGTTGTGTTGGCAGGTGAGAACATGAAAGGTGGAGGTTTATATCCAAAATAGTGTGATTTTTTCTCTCTTCAAATTCCTACTTTTTTGATATTTGTTATAATTAAACAATAGGTAATATGTTGGCAATCATGCGCACATGGCTCCTGCTTCTGCTCCTGCTACATCCCTTGCAAGGGCAAGTGGCACTGTCTGAAGGCAACAACTACACTGATTTCGTGACTGACAGTTTTTACGTCAACACGGATGCCTTCGGGGTGTCCAACTCGCCTTTCACCACCTCCTTTTACAATTTAACCTTCTCTTCCAGGTTCGTATCTGTCAGCGCTCCGATGGTGTTCGTTTCCTACTACATGGTGAAGAGCTACCAGCAAACTCCGGCTAGCAACTACACTAGTTTCCATATCGAAGTATATGCTGGGCCCAACCCCACTTCTTTCAGTTTTACAAGGACGAGTAATTACCCCAGCTATATCAATATGCTCGGCTACTACTATCTGGCCATTTCTTCCAAGTACACTAGTTCCTACATAAACGTTATCAGTAACTCCTATTGCTCTCTGTTCAGATCCCTGGACTACAGCAGTCCTTACAATTGCACACTCTACAACTGCCTGTCAACATTCAACACATCGGCAGGCAGCTCAACGGTTATTACAAGCGTGACGGGTTTCAATGCTCAGTTCCTCGACCCAGTCACTCAGCTGATAGAATTCTAGTTGGCGTTTACGGGTATTAGCGGAATCGATGCCAACTTTGTCCTCAGAAGCAACTCAGGGACTGCCAGCAACATCCAGGCAGTTTACTTTCAATTCCTGATCTTCAATGACGCATACTTCGCTAACAACAAAAGCTTGAGCTTTAGGTTCAAATATGAAGCTTATGTTGTTGGCAACTCAGTGATTAAAACCCTGGGAATCCCTTGCTATGAGAACCAGTACCTCCAGCCGATGTATGGCCTTCGTTATTACGGAGCTACAAATGTCAATATCGGCAATTTTTTCAACAGCATCGATTATGCCAGTGGATCTTGCGCTTTTCAGCTATCTGACGGCAACTTCAATGCTAGCAATCCCAGTACCCTTTCCTACGTCTATCTGCAGATTATATCTGTCGGGTGTCCTACCAATAGCACCTACTACAGACCTTCTGATAATATGTGCTATGCTGCTTGCCCAGCCCGCACCTACATACAGACTTCCAACAGCAGTTGCCTCAACTGTCGCTATGATTGCTATACTTGCAGTTCAGCCCTCATGACCTGTCTTAGCTGCAATGCCACCACTGACTTTAGGGCGCTCAATGGTACCAGCTGCGTCCCAATGAGTGGCTACTATTAAAGCAATGTTAGCGTGGCGGCAGCATGTCAGACTGGCTGCATCAACTGTACTAACACCACATATTGCTTCCAATGCCAGACGCCCAAATACATCCTGAATGCAAGCCACCTTTGCCAGTAGTGCCAAACCGGCTGCGTTAATTGTCTCAATCTCACATATTGCCTCAATTGCGGGACTGGTTACTTCCTCAGGGCTGACAACAAATGCTATACTTCATGTCTGCCTCTCTTCTTTCCGAACATCACTGCCAATCTCTGTCAGGCCTGCCCTTCGAATTGCACCACCTGTGTTTCTCCGACTTATTGCACTGGTTGTCCAGCTGGATACTTTCTGAGGACTGATCATTTGTGTTACTCGGATTGTCTACCCAGGACTTATGGAGAAGTAGTCACACAAACTTGCTTAAACTGTCCTTATGATTGCTACACCTGCTACAACAATGGCAGCTGCATAAGCTGCAACTCTAGTGTTGACCACCGCTAGCTCAACCCAAACATACTTCGTTGCGAATCCCAAAAGGGCTACTTCGACAACTCAGTCACAGTTAGTCTGCAATGCCTCCCTTCCTGCGCAGCTTGCTTGTCTTATGCTGTCTGCACCTCCTGCAACTTGGGCTATCTGCTAGAAATGAACCAAACTTGCAGCAGTCTGGTTGCTTGTGACCCTCGCACCATTTTCAATAGCTAAACTCAGGCTTGCCAGAAATGTCCCTATGATTGCCTCACCTGCTATAGCGACAATACTTGTGAGAATTGCAGCAGCACTGACAATAGGCAACTCGACCTGATCACACGCAGATGCATTCCCATCTCCCAATACTTCGACAACAAGGCCACTGTTTGCTTGCCCTGTCCAGCAAACTGCCTAGTCTGCAAATCTCTTGCCTTATGCACTGTTTGCCTGAGTGGTGCTTTTATGAGCTTAGTTGACAATCTTTGCTACAGTCAATGTCCTGCAAGGCAGTTTGCTAACAACCAAACCAGCACCTGCCAAGGTTGTGCCTATGACTGCTACACCTGCAATGCAAATGGAAGTTGTTTGAGCTGCAGTGCCAGTGATAATCGTCAACTTGACACATTTTCTCAACGTTGTATCCCCATCCCCAAATTCTTAGAGAACTTCACTCAAATTTGTGCTTCATGTCCAGCAGAATGCTCCATTTGCACTTCTCTTTCGAGATGTAGCTCATGCGTGAAAGGCTTCTTGCTTACGAGTGACTACAAATGTACTAACACCTGTCCTCAAAACTACTTCAGTAACCAGATAACCCAGCTTTGCCAACTCTGCCCTTTGGATTGCCTCACATGCAACAGTGATGGATTCTGTTTATCCTGCAACAGCTCAGACAACCGGCAGCTAAACTTAGTAACCTCACGTTGCGAACCGATACAAAGATACTTCGAAAGCTATACTCAAACAGCTTCTTTGTGCTCAATAAACTGCACCTCCTGCAAATCTGGTACTTTCTGCACTGCTTGTGCTCTAGGTTTTTACTTAACCACTGATAACCTCTGCGTAGATACGTGTCCGGTGAGGTTTTTCGCTAATACTGTGACCCAGCAGTGCCAAAGATGCCCTTCTGATTGTTACAGTTGCAACAGCAAAGAGTAGTGCACTGGCTGCGACCAGCAAAATGATCATCGCGCTCTTTCTAATGTGACCTTCAAGTGTATACCTATGTAAAGATTCTACTAAAACTATGCTCAAGTTTCCTTTAGCTGTCCTTATACTTGTATCTCATGCGTATCTGTGAATATTTGCACAGTCTGCACTCAATGGTTTTATCTTTACAACAGCTCTTGCATCCCATCCTGTCCTCTTTACTACTATGGCAATAGCTTTTCTTCTAAGTGTCAGCCATGTCCTTACGATTGCTAAACTTGTAGCCAAAATGGATTCTGTTACACTTGTTCATCATTCAATGACTTCAGAATCCTTGATTATTCAACATCGAGATGTATTGCTATGCCTGGCTACTTCGACAATAAAAGCAGAGTTAGTGTGCCTTGCCCAGCAAATTGTAGCACTTGCAAATCTGCTACTCTTTGCACTTCATGCACAAATGCTACCTTTCTGGACGCTAGTGGACTTTGCTTAACAACATGTCCATCTAGATACTATGCGAATCCTTCCCTCTTTATCTGTCAAAGCTGTCCTTATGATTGCTACACTTGTGATGGTTGGGGAAACTGTCTTTCCTGCAATGATACCATAGATAATAGGATGCTTGATGCTTAGATAAGTAGGTGCATCCCAATTGAAGGCTATTTCGAAAATATCACAAGAACACCAACAAGATTACTAACTGATTCCTTCATAGTTTATCTACAAATAAGTATAAAATGTCCCAAAGGCTGTAGATCTTGTTTTTCTGATACCATTTGTACTGCATGTTTGGACAATTACTTGTTTGGGTTTATTGGAAGTACAGCCCTTTGTTACGACCAGTGTCCTTATCGCTTTTATACAAACAGGCAGTACAAAGTTTGCCAGCCTTGTCCCTACGATTGCCTCACTTGTGATAACAATGGAAATTGTTTGAAATGCTAAGATAAGGATAATAGAAAGCTTTTTGAGGGTACTTGGAGATGCCTTCCCCTGGCAGGCTTTTATGATAATGGAACTGCCACATGTCTTGCGTGTCCTATTACTTGCAGTACTTGTAAAAATGCAACAGTTTGCAGTGGATGCATCTAGGGGTACTATCTGAGCATAAAAAGCACATGTGAGTCAATATGTCGAAGTGGCAGCATTTCCGATATTACTGGAAGATACCCTACCTGCAAAAAATGTCCCTATGACTGCTACTATTGCAATACAAACGCGCAGTGCACAGCTTGCACCAGTCCCTACAGAATAATGAATCCTGAAACATTGAGGTGTGTCCCTGATGTTGGCTATTACGACAACGGCTATGAAAAGTGCGACAAATGTCAGGATAATTGTGCAGTGTGCTTTAACTCCTATATCTGCCAGCAATGTTTTGAAGGGTACTTTTTATACAACAGTGCCTGTTACAGGAACTGCCCAACAAGAACTTATTTCGATACCTACGCTTATGTTTGCCAAATCTGTCCTTACGACTGTTTAACTTGTGACTCAGATAGAAACTGCTTAACCTGTAGCGAGAAAGACTTTCGCTCCCCCTCAGATACCAAACGCAGATGCTTACCTAAAATTGGCTAGTATGATAGCTTAGTCAGTAAGGCAAGTCCTTGCCCCCAAGGCTGTGCTTCTTGCACCTCATCCACTGTCTGCACTTACTGCATCTAAAAGTACTTTCTTTCCTCCAACAACTTATGCTCTAACTTTTGTTCAGCCAGATTTTACAAGGATTCTTCAACAAGAACCTGCCAAAGCTGCGCAGTTGACTGCTATACCTGCATTAATGGAGTTAATTGTACAAACTGCAATCAGCTGGACTTCAGAAATTTTAGTTCAAGCAGTAAGAGATGCATACCAGTAGCTGGTTTCTATGAATCCTTTGCAACTGCAGCTCTGCCTTGCTCTCAAGGCTGCTCTAGCTGCTTTTCTGCCACAAACTGCTCTTACTGCTTTGAGGGTTTTTACCTTTTTAGTGATGGGCTATGCTACAAAACCTGTCCACTAAGATACTTCAGCGATATTTTAGGACAGACCTGCCAACCCTGTACTTATGACTGCCTGACCTGTAGTAGATTGTATGTTTGCAGCAGCTGCAGCCCAGATAAAGATTTTAGACAACTGGACATTGTCACACTGCGCTGCGTCCCTATAATCGGCTACTACGATATCAACCAAACTGTTTGCAAACAGTGCCCGACTTCTTGCCAGTCATGCCTCAACGCAGCTTACTGCACTAAGTGTAAGAGTGGCAGCTACTTATTCAACAATACCTGTATTTAAAACTGTCCTAAGAGATATATCACTTAGACCTACACTCTGACTTGCAGACAGTGTCCCATTGACTGCCTTGATTGCGACACAAGCAACAACTGCCTGGTCTGCAGCCTTACTGGCGACTTTAGAATGCTTGCTGCTGTCTCCAGCAGATGTGCTTCAATAGTGGGATACTATGATGATTTGTCACAAGTTTGCAAAGTTTGTCAAAACGGATGCTCAATGTGCCTTACAGTCAATTTTTGTACAGCCTGTCTGAGTGGGTACTTTTTGACCCTGTAAAACCTGTGTGAAGTTTCTTGTCCGCTGCGGATGTTCTCTGAAATTTTAAGCGGAACTTGCCAGTTTTGTCCTTACGATTGCAACACTTGTGACTTTAATGGAAACTGCTTGTCGTGTGATTCAAATGATTTTCGCATTTTGAACAATTACACTCAACGCTGCATGCCTATTGACACTTATTTCGAAAATTTCACTCGGATTTCTGCAAACTGTCCAGAAAACTGCCTCAAATGCATCTCTGGAAGCACCTGCACCAAATGCGTGAACCGAAGCTACTTACTAAACAACTTATGCTACACTTAATGCCCACGAAAGACTTACAAAGATGAGTTGACTTTGAAATGTTAGAAATGCCCTTATGACTGCTAGTATTGTAATAGCGCTGGAAACTGCACCGGTTGTAATGAATCAGAATACAGAGTGCTCTCAACTATAACTCCTCGTTGCATCGCCAAAGTTCAATACTATGATAACCAAACTGATACTTGCGCACTCTGTCCTTCCACTTGTACTATTTGCACATTCTAAACTTTGTGCATTGCCTGTTTCAGTGGCTATTTTCTGATAGACGGACGAACTTGCGTCAACTCCTGTCCTCTCAGGTACTTTTCTTAGAAATTCGCACAAACTTGCCAAGGCTGTCCCTTGGATTGCTAAACCTGTGATACGAAAGGCAACTGTCTCTCTTGTGCTGCCTCTGACCATAGAGTCTTATCGCCTGTGCAAAAAAGATGTGTTCCAGATCTTGGATATTTTGATAACCGAACGCAGGTATGCATTCCTTGCCCTGTTGGATGCTCAGTCTGCATATCTCTTTCTGAATGTTCAGCCTGTTTCAAAGGAAAGTTTCTAAACTATGACAATCTTTGTTACAGTTCCTGTCCACAGAGATCTTATGTAGTAAGTTCAGCTTACATCTGTAAAAGGTGCTACTATGACTGTTATACCTGTCAGTAATACGGTTAGTGCCTGACTTGCAACTTAACAATTGACTTCAGAGTCCTTGATAACACTTCAAATCGTTGTGTCTGCCAAAGTGGCTACTACGATACTTTTGCGCAATTGTGCCTCCAATGCCCTTACAATTGTACTAGTTGTACATCTGCGAACATTTGCTCTACATGCAACACAGGTTTTGCGTTATCTGGGACTTTGTGTCTTAGTCTTTGCGATGCTAGAATGATCAGGGATAGTCAGAACTTCAGCTGTGTGCCATGTCCCTATGATTGCTATACTTGTGATAATAGTTCTAACTGTTTGACATGCAATAACTTGACGGACTTTAGAGTCTATAACTCAACAACCAAAAGATGTGTGGCAGTTGATGGTTATTTCGATAACAAAGTTGTTATTTCCGTATTGTGTCCAATCAATTGTTCGCTCTGCCTTTCTCTGACTTTTTGCCTAAAGTGCTCTACTGGCTATCTTGGACCGAATTCGCTTTGTGTAGATTGCCCTTTAAGGTACTATTCCAACAATCAAACTAAAACTTGTGTAAAATGTCCTTACGATTGCCTAACTTGTGATGAAAGCAATAACTGCCTCTCTTGCAGCCCTAATGACTTCCGAACTCTTTCAAGCTCAAAGTGTGTGGCTAACCAAGGCTACTTCAGTGACGGCATAAGCTCAATTTGTATCATTTGTCCTTTAACTTGTGCTTCATGTAATTCATCAAGTTTCTGCACAGCTTGCAAGCTAGGATACTTTCTCAATTTTCTCAACCAATGTGTCGAAAACTGTGGTCCAAGGCTATTCATCAATACTACTGCTTTAAAGTGTCAGAATTGCCCCTCCGATTGCTACACTTGCGATAATATGGGCTCATGCTTAACTTGTAACAGTTCGAATGACTTCAGAATACTTAATTCTACTTCAAAGAGATGTGTACCTTTGAGTGGCTTCTATGAAAGCTATGTTACTATCTCTGCTCCCTGTCCCACTTGCTGTGCAACTTGCAGTTCTGCAACTCAGTGCACCTCATGCCAACCAAACTGCTTCTTGAATCTGAACTTCAGCTGCCTCACGTCATGTCCAGATCGCTTCTTCCGAAACACTCAAAGTTGGAAATGTTCTGCCTGTCCCTATGACTGTCTCACTTGTGATTCCAGCAGAAATTGTCTTACTTGTAGTCCTAGTGATTTTCGGACTCTTTCTGCCAATAGATGTGTTCCCAATCCTGGCTACTATGATAATTCAGCACAGGTTGCAGTTATTTGTCCTGTAGTTTGTAAAACCTGCACATCATTTACTTTTTGCACAGCATGTGCCAATGGCTACTTCCTTCGCAGTGATAATAAGTGTTACAAAACTTGCTTGATTGCCTCATATGCAGATAGCCCTTCTTTGAGTTGCAAATCCTGTCCTTTGACATGTGCCAGTTGCCTAAATGCTACTTATTGCTCAGTTTGCCAAACAGGCAACTATTTGAGGGCCGATAATATGTGCTACTCCACTTGCTTGGTGAGGTACTATGGGGACAATGATAAGCTTACCTGCAACAACTGTCCTTATGACTGCTACACTTGCAACAGTGACGGTAGCTGCAGTAGCTGCAATGCTGGAGGTGATTTCCGATATATAAGCCCTGAAGCTATGCGTTGTATAGCTATCAACGGATACTTTGATAACGGTACAACTGTGTGCATTTCTTGTCCAAACATTTGTTCTACTTGTTCGTCTCTGAATAACTGCTCAGCGTGCAAAGTTGGGTTCTTCCTCAGAACTGATAGCTATTGCTACACAACCTGTCTAGCCAGGTTTTTCGCGAATGCAGCAAACAACAAGTGCACAAACTGCCCCTATGATTGCTAAACTTGCAATAACAACTCAGAGTGCCTATCTTGCAATCAAAGTCTTGATTTCAGAGTGCTCAATGGGAGTAGATGTATTCCAGTAGGAGGGTTCTTTGAAAATGGTACTCAAGTTTGTGCTAGTTGTCTTCCTACCTGTGCAACTTGCTTAAACTTGACCTATTGTAAGACATGCAACCCTGGCAACTATCTCAGTTTTGCCAACTAATGTAACTCTAGCTGTCCTCTGAGGTACTATCCCAACGTTTCATCGTTGGTTTGCCAAAGATGTAGCCATGACTGCTATAGCTGCAGCTCTTTTGATGCTTGTTTAAGCTGTAACTCAACAGCTGACTTTAGATAGCTCAATAGCTCTAGCAAAAGATGTGTGCCTTTGAAAGGCTACTTCTAAAGCAATCTTACGGTAAGTTCACCATGCCCAGAAGTTTGCACTACCTGTATTTCTATCACAAGCTGCAGTGAGTGCAGCAGGGGCTATTACTATCGCTCCGATTTGGTGTTCTGCAACTCTTCATGCTTACCGAAGTTTTATGGGGATAATGCAACTTGGACCTGCAAAAGCTGTCCTTAGATCTGTGCGAATTGCACAAGTTTCTAAGTATGCTCTGCATGTGAGATTGGATTCTTCCTGAACATCGATAAAACATGCCAAGTAAAATGTGCTGACAGATCTTTCATTTCTCAGAATACCCGAACCTGTCTGCTTTGTCCCTATGATTGCCTCACATGCGATAATCAAACGCATTGTCTTTCCTGTGACATCAAAAATGATTTTAGATCTTTTGATGACACCAAATTGAGATGCAAACCAATTAATGGCTACTTTGACAACCTCACAACTGTAAGTGCAGGCTGCCCTCAGCAGTGCAGTACCTGCTTGAATCTCACCTATTGTCTGAGTTGCAACAGTCCTTATTACCTCAGCAGAGACAATCTTTGCTTAGATTTGTGTCTCCCTAAGTTTACCAGCCAAGGGCGTTACAAATACTTTTGTCCCAACTGTCCCTACGACTGCTAAACCTGCGACAATTATGCCAACTGTTTGACTTGCAATGCTTCAGATAACCGGGTTTTTAATAACTTCACCCGACGCTGTGACCCTAAATTCGGCTTTTATGATGATTACAGAATAAAGTGCTCAGAATGTGGTAACCACTGCCTAAACTGCATGACTCCGACCTACTGCATCCAGTGCGAAGATGGGTACTTTTACGATCTTGGTCAAAACGAATGCATAGTAGCCCCTCGAATATCAGATACTGGAAAGACAGCGCTTATTACGATAGGACTTGTGTTAGGTATCACATTACTCATAGCGGGAGTCTACACCATTTTGTAAAAGCTTGAGATCATAAACAAAAAAATCGACCCTCGGAAGATTAGAATTTTTACGAAATCTCCGAAGATTTGATTTTGAAAGTTTAGTGCTTTTAGCATCACTAATAAATCAATATTTTGCATTTTGTAATTCAAACAAACCTTAAAGGTCTATCGGAAACAGTAAAATAATGAAATTAAGGTCTATTTATTCACGGGGTTGGGGTTGGGGT
>Ga0316217_10003618_pt1 | contig 17383 bp, 10 predicted proteins | sample 1anoAmetaG_FD_203633 | JGI IMG/M metagenome (GOLD analysis project Ga0316217, IMG submission 203633) | Freshwater microbial communities from Trout Bog Lake, Wisconsin, USA - 1anoA | ecosystem: Environmental > Aquatic > Freshwater > Lake > Hypolimnion/Profundal zone | place: USA: Wisconsin...
CCCAACCCCAACCCCTCTTCTTTAAAACAAATATTATATGTCAAGGCACTACTTTCATTAAACTAGGTAAAGGATTTAATACCCACCATTGATAGTAAAATGTTTGTCCCGACTCTTCGTCATAAAATACGCTGAAACCCAGTGCCATGTAATACCAATTTTGAGTAACTTTAAAGATTGAAGGTCATCATTTAATGTCAGAAGCTTTATAATGCTTGAACTAACTTGCCAAACCGATAACCCCACAGGCCACACGAGCGCCTGCGTTTCCTGTCTTCAAAGATTACTCGTCTCCTCCTCGACCCAGATCGTCTGTTTGTTTATGAACTACTATCGATCGGCCCAAAATTGAGTTTGGACCGAATAGATTCGCCATCCTGTCTGCTATGCAGAACTGAGAGTTCCCGATTTTGTCAGCAAGCAAATTTCCAAGATCTCCGACATGTCTAACGAAATCCTTGGGACCTCCGTGTGTGCGATGGTAAGGGTTGAAGTGAGGCCCAGCCGTCAAACATCCTTTAGTAAGATCTCCGAACTAGTGTATATGACAGCCGTGAAGGTGGCCAGGGTTGAGCCCTAAAACCGTAAACTAAAAGTATGCAGGCGAAAATTAGTTTTCTTGATGAATGGTGACAATGCCTCTGACCCCCGAATTGTTATCGGGATGGAGTATGCATATTGCAGACTTTCCCTATACTTTTTTCTTGTTATGAGAGCATCCGCAAGAAAGCGAGCTGACGACAGCAGCTAGAATGCCCAAAAAGATAATCTTTTTAAGAATCATCATAATTAGATAATAATCTTGGCATTTTTAATTAGAGAGTTTTTTATAGTTACTGAAAGAAAGATGATAATGTCTACTGTGATCATAATAGGTTATTGTTATGTGGGAACATGAATTCCGGATAACAAAAACCCACGTATGGCTATTTATCGATGTCGTGGTCAATGCTCCAGCTGTTCTAGCCTTAAACAGAGATCCATAGGTTCTGAAGTTCAAATGGACCGTTCAAGCATATCGGCGGTTTTTCAATGAATTTGGCGTCTTAGTTGGTTTGTAGCTGCTCAGAGACGACTTATCTAATTGGCAGCTCATTTTCAGATTCCTAAACTGTCTTCATCTGCTTGATTCTGCAGTGTGGCTCCTTCTTGAGTACCACTTCCTGGCTGGGCTATTCCTCTTCAGAGATGCTGTGATGAAATGATGTGGGGCCTTATTTCTATAGTTTGTTTTTAGGCTTCAAGTGAGGATTCTTGATGGAGATAAACATTCTTAGCTTGTGGAGCAGCTGATAGACTTCACAAGGCTGGTTGGTTTCCTTTTTCGCCAAAAATTAGAAGATACCCGATTTTAATTCTAACTCACAAAAAATGTACCTTTTGCAAGATCTCTTTAATCTGGTCGTTTTTTTGATGAGCCTTTGAACTCATCTTCACAACTTGCGATAATCTTATATAAAACGCTGGGTTTTATGGGTTAAATTTTTTGCATCTGTAGTTTCTAAACTGCCTTGTTTAGGTGCCTCAATCCTCTCCTAAGCTGCGAAAAAAAGCGGTTTTTGATATCGTTTTAGGTTCTGAATAGAATCAAAAGTACTTTCCAGTGAACCTCTTGGAGATAGTGCTCCACTTGTTGCCAAGCTCGTCATGCAGTTTGATCAGTCTTTCAGTTTCTTCTTAATCCCAAATGTTTTTCCGGCGTACCGCTGACAAATTAGCGAAGCTATTTTCTTAAATCTCTTGAAATGCTTCACGTTCCTTGAAAGTTTTCTTTTTGCTGGATTTAGGAGCCGCATTCAGAACACTCTCCGAGAACTGGCTCTCAACATTCAACTAAGAGTCTTTGAGTAGATTGGAGGTTTGCAGTGGAATGGTATCTCTTTTTCGTAAGGGGCTTTGCCTCATGAATCAAATAAATGTCAGCTAAATAATTTATATATTGTTACAAATCAGCCTAAATGACTTGATACTATTCACCCAAGGATGGCCTGACATACTAAAAAGGAAAAGTGTTGTTATTGACAAAATATCATCATATGTACAAAATTTTGTGGAGCCACCCACCTGGAAAGTTGCGTTCTATTGCTCCCAGCTATGCTAGGTACTCCTTCACTTCCTTCACGTTCAGTTTGTTTCCTGACTGGCAGATGTACTAGTGGATTTTGTCAACTTTTTGCAGCTTTTACTCACTCACGTTCACCAGTTTTCTCGTGTCCAGGATCCTTTGATGCCTCCGAACTTATTTTATGATGTATTGCTGTAGCTAAATGTTCACGAGATTTTTTTTGCGGACCTCATTCACCTCTTCGAACAGCTTTTTTGACAGAATTTTCTATTGGTCATCCAAAGCTGCCTCGATTTTGGGAAGCAGCCCTTAAGTTTCATAATTTTTGAGGGCTGGAGTGATAATCTTGGCATCAAGTTTCTCGCAATAGTTGGTATAGCCTCTGAATGCTAAAATACGAGTGACGGCGATATCAATTTGAAGCCAGTAGTACATTCTGTTAGCCTAAGCTGGCCCCATCTTGAACTACTACATATAGTATTTAGTGGTGGTCTATTGCTCTATATCTTGGCGACCTATCATCGAATTTACGTATTGCAGGTAGGCGAAGCCTCCCAGTAGTGTAACTCCTCCTAAGGAGGCTGCAACTGCCAAACTTTTGACTGCAAGCTTCAAATACTTTTGCATATTATTTACTATCTTATCCAAGCTAACCGAATTCTCCTCTATTATTTAATTAAATAGGGATAATCATAAAACGGAAAAAAACGGAGACCGCCTGCAAATTTTTTGGTGATTGTGACTGCATAGAATATGATCTTTTGCCAAGTTATTACAAAAATTGAGCCACTCTACAAAACTAATAACAAAATAACGCAGGCACGGCGTTGCTAAAGGGATTGCTCTACGTTCCAGGCTGGACTGATTTGAGTTCAGTGCTGGAGAGATAAAGTGACGAGTGTTTGATTGAGTTATCAATAGATGTAAGGTTGTATTGAGATTCGTTTATTAAATAAATTATGAAACATTAGCAATAGTGGTAGGGGTTTTAAGCACTGAATGATAATGAATAAAAACCTGTAAATTATCATACTGTCGCTTTGAAAGAACCTCTCAGGAGCTTCCATCAATCTTCTCGCAAAACAAAAAAAGCATCCCATAAATCTAAAATTGATATTTTGCCTTAAAGCAGCCAATGTCCTCTCAAATTTCCTCCTCCCTTCATTCAAAAATCTTAAAAGGAAGAAAAATAACAGCAAAAAGCATTGAAAGTAAAATCGCCGAAACTTGAGCAAAAAATGTAAGTAAAGTAAATAAAAAAAATCAGGTATGCGCCTATTCCGATTATCTATGAAAAAGACATAAACTAAATCAGAGGAAAAATTATTTACCGGGGTCTCCTACCTCGCACCTCAGACAACTACTTTAGATTGCTAAGGGACGTTAATTGGAGTTTGCCGATATAATAGAGAAAGCCCTCATCCAAGATCTAATTCAATAGCCGGTTCTAGTCAGGCAATTTGGCCTCAGTTTGCTAGGTATTTCTGGGTATATTTGAGGGTTTCATCAAAGGAGTATGATTTGTACATGCGATTTGACACAAATACCAACGGCCATATGCAATGGTACTACTTTTCCATTAGAAACACCAAACTTACCAAACTGAAGTTGAACATTTTTAGGTTTAAGAAGAGATACTCTTTGTATCAGAGAGGATTTCGCCCTTTTGTCAAGAGCAAAAGAAGTGGAAAGGATTGGGTTCCAGGCGGAGAATCTGTAAAATATCTTCGTGAGTGTGCTTTGAGCTAAAATGGGGTCAAAACAGCCACCAAATACTTTTACCTAACTTTTACTTACACATTTTAGCACTAGAATGATGAGGTGTATTTTGCTGCCTGCATTCCTTACACAACGACCTTTCTAAACACTAGGCTTTCGAAATTCTAAGAATCTTTTCTACTCAATGAAAGAATCAAGTTTTAGGTGAAAAATCTTTGCACAACTATCTGCGGACAGTAAGTCTAACTTTTAGTGATTTAGCCCTATCAAGACGGTCAGAACATAAATAAGAAGAAAAATTTCATTATCATTAATGCCAGGAGCCATCCAGGCTAGACTTCTGGCTCTTGGGTCATGGATGGTCTTCTTTAAACTCTTTCTTAAAGTTTAGAGCTACAATAATGGATGATAGACATGAACATTTGCTTTAGAATAGTTCCCATGCTCAATAAGGATGGTGTTTTTATAGGAAACTATAGGACTGGCATAGTAGGAGATGATTTTAATAGAAAATTCGCCAGTGGCCAAAGATAATTCTTCCCATAGATTCAGGGGCTGAAGAAATTAGTGTCTAAATGTAAGAAGTCAGGTCACATAAAGCTCTTTTTAGATCTCCATGGTCACTCAATCTTGAAAAATAGCTTTATCTTTGGTCCCGAGTACTAGTGCTTCCAAAACTACAAACGTAAGCCTTTGCATATTTAGTGATCCAGCTAGGAGACATTCTAGCAGAGAAGTCAAAATATTTCAGCTAATCCTCTTCATACTACAGAAATGAGCGATATAAAATAGAGACAGCACGGGTTTTCTTCCAATTCCAAGAAGAAATTCTTTCACTTACATGCGAAAACTCTTTAGGGCTGTTTACAGACAATTATCAGACCTTCCAATAAACTCTTCATGCTTGGAAATAATTTGGCTCTCATCTGGTCTAAGCCATGAAGCTATCTTTTACTGAAAGTCACAGATTCCGAGATGTAAATCTATTACGGAAGCAGAGCTAAGATCTACAAAATAAAAATAAAACTGATCTTAAGTAGAAATATGGCTTCAACGAAAATCCTCAGATGAAATCCTCAATACAGAGTAAAAATTTAGGAGAACTCAAATCTCAAACCTCAAACTAAATGAAAAGGTTCATCAGTTCCAGCACTTAAAAGAATAAGATGACTAATCCTCTAAACAAATAGCCCAAAAAGACATATATACCTGATTAAGGTGAGAAGAGCAGAAAGGTATAGTCCAAAATAGGAAATGTTAAAGAGTAAGAACTTGAAAAGTCAATGGTCCTATCGCGTTATGGATAGTCAAAGACTTACAAGGCTTAAAATTCACAAATAATGTCTAAATCAATGAGACCTGAATAGCTTAAAGACGACCAAACAGAGTCACTAGGAATTTAATAGCCTATTCCTGATAATTTTTCCTAATTTTATGAGTCAATGAACGACAGCGACTCTGAAACGGATGACATTCAAGTATCGAAGCGAGAAGAACTGTTTAGATGCATAAAAGATCTTTATAGTGGGCTTATTAACTAGAGCTCACTGGAATAGATGTTATCTAAAGAGCAGCTGCAACCTGTTAAAGGTTTTCGTGAGTATAAGTTGAACTTTTAGCATCAGAATGTATCCTTGTACGATAAAAAGCCAATCACCAAACTCAAGCCCTTGAAGTTTCAATAGTACAAGCTAAGAGGATTCACCTAAAAGAAGATCAAGGGAAATATTGACTTGTTATTCGTCAACCAGTCACTTATAACCACGGACCGCTAAAAGTAAAAGCTCAACTGCAGGAAAAATGAGATAATTAGCAGGAAGTACAAAGAGACGAAAAGAGAGTAGCTTTTGAACCAGATGTTCCCCAAAGCAGAAGAAAAAGAGTATCTCCTTATGCGAATTAAGGAGATCACTCTTCAGAAGGGGAAAGAACCTGAAAAATGATCCAAGCCATAATAATTATAAATACTTTTCTCTTGCTAAACAAGACTGCCATAATCCTAGATCAGCTGAGTAAGAAAATTAATACAAGCATATATATAATCAGAGATCTTTTATGTTATAGTCTTTTTAATAGTTGTGAGAAAAGTAGTATTTGTTTTATGGAGCTTTCTCAGGAGGCTTTTTGTAATTTTGGGTGGATCCAAAACTCTGAGGATTTTAAGGCTGTCTAAACTAACCCGGTTGTGAAATAAAGCTTGGAAAGAATGGCATGTTCATATTAAAGAATGGTAGGTTAAATGAGCCCATAAAGTATTTCTCGAACTCCTAAAGATCCTTGGGTAGGTTGTTTTGAAAGAAGTAATCATTAACCTCACTTTGAGGCTAACTTCGGCCGCCAAAAAATGACGAGCTAAAGGAAGACCTACTGTTTAATCCTTGGTTAACGGGGACTCTTTCTTGCTTCTCATAGGTATTATTGCCATCATTGACCTTCTCGGTGCATATGAGATAATTCTAATCATTTTGATCAGGGACGCATGATCTCTGGCTTGAATACTGCTTGTAGTAAGTACTTGTATGGTAGTTAGGTTGCTGATAGTTGGATTATCTTTGGGATTGTTAGTCTGAATCCTTTTTCCAGGGCCATTGCCAACCCATTTCTGCCTGAATTAACTATTATAATACTTTTCGGAAATATGCTTCTACTTATAATTTATTCTAGAAATAGCCGAGAGTCAAATCTAACCATACTTTTCCTCACAGCAGAAACCAATCAACTACATAATCAAAAAATATTGGAAATCTTCTGTATTGAAGAACCTCACATAATTACACTTCTGCTAGGATATCCCTTTGGTATGATTAGGCACACAAGAAGGCAAAAAAAGAAAAGGTATTGGGGAAAGTCAGAATCCGTCTGTATTTCGAATATGCGATAATTTTTCATAAAGATTCAAACTGCCCAATAGGAGCGAGCGACAAACTAAACCATATCGTTGACGTCTTTGAATTTCTAGGCCACATCGTCAGGGAACTCCACCTTGAACTCCTCTTCCACGAGAACTGTCAACTCCACATAATCGAGTTCGTTAAGGCCTAAGTAGCAGGAGGTTTACCTAGTTCCCAAAACTGGGTGTTGAGATTCATTTTTTAGACGTTTTTGACTCCATCGAAATTGGCAATTACTCTTGAAATTCTTCTTGCGACTTCATTGGGGTTGAGATAGTATTCTTAGTGGGTAGAAATGTACATGATTTCTTATTTTTGGTGACTACTGCATAGTAATCGATTTCGTGATGCGCTCCCCCTCCAAAATAAAAGCGGGAGGGTGCGAAAGTTGCCACTTTCAACATGCGCCTCGAAAAATATCCCAACATTTATTATTATACAATAACACCAAACAAACATAACTTCTGTTGATGATAAGCAATCCGAATAAACAAAGCTACCCAATATCAAACTTGCCTTATTAATAATTTACTTAAATAAAAATGAAGCTCTCACGAATAAAATCATCGCAGAGTATCATGCCACTTCGTCATGAGGACCTTCTTCAGCAGCAATAGCATCTTAGGTAGAAAACGAGGTAGCTGCTTTCCAGGCCTAATTCGCAGACTACCTTTCGCAAAATATCAACTGCCCTCTTTACCAGCACTTCAAGATCCAACGCTTTCTTCAAATCGCAAAGTATTCAACGCAATCAACAAACGCCTTAGGCCTATTTACATGGGCCTTAGTCTTCAGCAGAGCTACGGCCTTTAACTCAGTCGACTTCAAGGTGCCATAGGGCCTATTCACCATTATCGATTATTAGAACGCGTTCTAAGTGCTAAAGCCTTAAATAGTCTGTGAATTTCTTTCGTAGCTCGTAAAAGCTTCGAAAGAGCAACTTTTTGAGAAAGGGTTCGGCAATAGACAAAGCTGTCATTTCCAACATTCTTAAGAGTAAGCTTAACAAAAATGTATGCGCTCCTACCTTTGGTTACTGCGATTTGCCCCAAAACAGAGAACTCGTTAGTATTATCTCCAGACAGATTCCTCAAGGTATTAGGGACGTGGTGGGGGCTGAGGAAATGGTGAGGATGAGTCATATATTTACAGGGACGCAGTTCAGGTGCATCTCGCTTACTAAACGGATCAACCAAGCGATCAATGATGCTCACTTGAAGGTCAAAAACCGTAAAAGTTCAGAAGACGAATAGAGCATTACCCTCAAATCAATTAAGCGCTGGTGATTTTTAATAATTTCAATTTTCTAATTGCATGACTAAAGTACAAAAGATCAAATTAGCTCAAAAATGCAATCCCGGGGTGTTTGAGCTTGCATTTGCTACCTGATCCAATTGAAATCGTAGTTCTCCGAGGTGAAGAAGTCACTTTTCAATGCCTCTGAAGGCGAGATTCTGTCTTAAGAGTAGCTTTTGAGCATAAGTTGGAGTAGTTCCATTTAGCCGAATCCAAGGTTATTTTTTTGTCTAAATGATATCCGAGATTGCTTGTTGAGTGCGATGACATCTGCTAGATTTTTGCCTTTGAATAAAGGACGGTCATAGATCAATTGATAGTAAATAGCTCCCAAACTGTACATATCGCTTTTTAGGCCGAGAACTACACTTTAGTTATCTTTGATTTTTAGGATTTCTGGTGCAACGAAACCAGGGGTTCCACATCTTACGAATATATACTTCTACTCGTCAATGTGAGTCGCCAGCCCGAAATCTATTATCTTTACTACTTAGCAATTCTCGCTGACAATTATATTATCTGGCTTTAAATCACGATGCACTATTTTTAGCCTTGAGAGCTACTTCAGGCCCAAAAGCAGTCCTTTGAGGATTTTGCGTCTTTGCTAAATACTTATTGAGGGATTATTTTTGATAAAGTTGCTGAGTGTAGTTCCTTAAATGTATTACATATTGAGGTAAATTGAGTTTTAAGTCTAATAGACACCATAGAACGAAATGAGATTAGGATGCTTGAGTTTTCTCAACAATTTGATCTCGTTTTGTAATGAAGCAGACCCTTCTTTCTCTAAGGCTACTGCTTTTGCGAAGGCTTTGATGGCTGACTTTTGCTTTCTTCTAAGATCGTCAGCAAGATACACATTTGCAAAGTTACCTTGCCCGATTTTTCTGATTGGTTTGAAGAAATCATGGAAGTTTTTTCTTGCTACATAATTTAGCAACACTTCTTCCCATTTTTTAGCTTTGGGCCAGAAACCTCGATGTAGGATGAATTAGTCCTTGCCGAAATAGAGTGCAAGTCCGACATGCTATTTTATGTCGCCATTAGTCACAGTAATAATATCGAAGCTTAGCCCAAATTTAAAGGGAATTTCTATGATTTTACCTTTTTGTAGGATTTCGAAGTGTTGAGGGTACAAGTAAAGATCAGAGAGCTCTCCTCCAATGAGAAATGTTTCTACCAGTATGGGTTCGAAATCTGCAGTGTCTTAAAGCTGATTATTTTTTTCACAATCCATTATTATTAGTATACTGCGAATTAGCAAACGATGGTAATAACTGTGAGGGTTTAAATAAAATTAATTGCTACTCCAATCTATTTTGATTTTGTTATGAGCTTTTATACTTTATGTCAATCTACTGAATATTTATATCATTCATCCAGGAGAACTACAAATAATCCCTTGGAGCACATTACACCTCTTTTTGACTGACTACAATTCTCCGATTAATCTAGTATTCCGCTATTTAAGCAAGGATATTAGCTATTCGGCTTCCTAAAGCTGTTACTGTAGTTATTAGCAGCAGCAATACTAGTTTTATTATGATTTTTGTTGCGAATAAGATCTCTGCGTCGTTGTTTCTGAAAAAATAGATTTTGCATAGGAATCCATTCCTATATTGTTCTCATAGTTTAACAACACTTAGATTTGTTTTCTTCTTTACAGAAGTTTCAATTACAAAGTCAGGCTTTAGACTTGCTTCCTCAATTATGACTTTTATGATTCAACAATCTTGATCTTTTACAGATATTCTGCTTCTAAACGTACCAATTGTGATGAAAGATATTAATTTTTTGCGATAAGGCCTACCTTTTCACGAGCGCTCTATTCTAGTTCAGACATTAAAGATTTACATTTTTAGGAAAAGCTCTCTTTCTAAGACTTACAAAGCAAAGCGTAGTCCTAAGATCTCTTTATTTTTCTTTAAAATTACTATTTCTCGTTTTTGTTGATGTTTTGGCTTTGCTCAGATTCATAGCGTCGGGTTCTTATCTCCAATTTTTGAAGCAAACCCTAAATATCTTTCTCCTTTTTCTTTAACTATTCGTTAAGTTGTGCCAAAGGTTGGTTGAACGATTTACTTTAAACTATGAGCCTTTAATTCTATTTTTATAATTTTTGTATTTTTTGAAGCAATTTACCATTTTAGTCCTTAGCCTTTTGCAGAGACCTCTCAATAAAGTTAAGCTTTAGCTTATAAGAATCGCTCTGGATTTAAGATTCACCTTAAATTGATAGCTATAGCTACTAGCTCATTGGACAAGATGGTGCTATTAAGAATTATCAGTTGTAATTAAATCCTGAAATTAAATAAACATTGGCGGTTTAATTGAATGAAGAAAACTGGACACATATAGCTCATACTAGGACCGATGTTTTCTGGGAAATCTTCAGAAATGCAACGAAAAATACGCAGATATCAACATGCTCGCAAGAATTGCCTTGTGATTAACTTCATGAGAGACAATCGATATTCATTCTAGGATGTTTCAACGACTCATGACAAGTAGCTCTTATCTTATTCAGAATGACTATAAAGGCTCTAAAAGCTGGAACTATTGGAGAAATCAAGGATAAAGCCTTGAACTACGAGATTGTGGCTATAGATGAAGGTCAGTTTTTCCCTGACATTGTTTAATAAGCGGAAAGTCTTGCGAATGAAGGAATTATCGTTATTATCGCTGCACTTGACGGAACTTTCCAAAGAAAACCTTTTGGCAACATACTTTCATTAGTTCCCATGGCAGAGTATGTGACTAAATTATCGGCCGTATGCATCGATTGTGGCAAATAGGCAGCTTTCACACGCAGAACCGTCGATTGCCAAGAAATCTAGCTGATAGGAGGAGAATAAACTTACAAACCAGTTTGTAGAGACTGCTTTGGATTAATGAAAACAAATTAGCAAAAGCAAAACTAGTAGATCCAAAAGTAAAAATGGGCTAGTCAGGGCAAAGTTGAAATGGGTACATCTATTGAATGATAGTCAATGGCTCATTTCATTTTATATTTAGAATTCGAGCAAAATTTAAGATCACTTTTTTTGCTGGACCTTTTAAATCACTTTCTTCATGCAGGTTGAGTATTTTAAGGGGTTTTTGTAGTTGAAGGTTATTTTAGGAGATGAGGCTGTGGTAATCGACTTCGAACCTCCGAAAGGGCTTAATGGTCGGTCCAGGTTACTCAAAGGGCTAAATTATCTTCTGGAAAAAGTATCGCTCTCAGGGTTCGCCACAGCCCTTACGCTATATGAAGAGAAGCTCTAATCGTTGTATACTTTGGGAATAATTCGACCACTTTGCTGAAATTTGAAAGCATCATTAGCTGGGGCGATTTGTTCATTAAGCTTCTTTTACAGTCCTGAGATAGACTTTCCTCTGGTGAAAACAAGATTGCTTTTGTTGAAAATTGAATTTGTAGAAGGAATCTAGTAAACGTGATTATTCTTCTTCGAAAAGTCAGGGTAATAATGGTGGTTGTAGCTCATATTGATTTCATAGAGGCAGGAACTTATCTTCAGCTTCTGCTTCTTGATAGTAGCACATTCACATCCTTGTTTTTAGAGGACCAGCATGTTGTGCGAAACGTTGGAGCTGATTTAGACATTCTTATGAGAAAGAGAACTTATCTAGTGCTTTTAAAGGTCATTATGGCTTTATGCAGGCATTGTTTTGCTTCTTTTTTAGGACTTACTCTTTTTCATCTATTTGATTTTTTATAAATGCTCCACCTGCTAGCCGAAGTTTCTATCTGATGGAATCTACAAAGTATGCGGGCTATCCAAAGTAATTGGGCTTTATAGAGTCATACCAAAACCATAACCGTGCCTAAAAACTCCTTCTTCTTCTGTACTGTTCTTATTCTTAATTTAGTTTTCCATAATCGTCTTTTTCATGGCTAGAATCCCACCCAAGCTCATTTGCTGGCTACCTGTCATCCGATCCATTTGCTTAAGTAAGCTTACATCTTTTTAAGCTTTGTTTGCCCCACTTTTTTGGTTCTCTTGGTCTCCAATCAGGCTGGGTTATCTGGAACTTTGGAACGATGTGCAACTTTCCTGATCGAAAATGAAGAAAGGTGTAGATGCCTCTTGGTCAAACATGATGCTTTCACTCACCATTCCTCTTAACTCTAGACTCCTACTAAAACCCTCAGTGCCATGCTGTGACCATTCATTTTAAATATCCTCGCTATCTGGATTATCATCACTATCTTGCAGATCTTGAATCGCCTGAAAACGATAGCCTTCATTACTTTTAAGTTGATTCTGGTTCTAGATATATTGTCCGAATAAAATCTAGTTATGCTCATCCTCAAGTATAAACATGCGGTCCTCAAAAAAAAGATAAAGATTCCCTTGCTCCTTGCAGTTGAGATCAAAATATTCAGTGACAAGTCCGAATACCTGGTTCGTGGGCAACCGAAAGAGGTAGTTTTCTGCTTTGTTGAGACCAAGTTGGCTGAGTATCGTTCTGATATATAAAACAAGAATTTCCATGATGATCGGATATTTGGTGAGTTTGGAATCAACTTTGTCGCGGAATTGCGAATAGCTCAAGGAGTAGAAGAATTAAACAACTAACTTTTTCATTTGGGCATTGGTTAGCTACAAGGGGTGGTGCTTTATTTCGGTCAGGTCAAGCTTCGAGTTGTAAAAACTTGATTTGAAGAAGTCCAGCAGGTCTTACTTGGTTTAGTTTTCGTAGATGGTTTTCAACAATACGTTGATTATTGCTTTTATATTGGCGTTGGAAGACAGTCCAGAACTTTGGATTTTGGTTACTTTGAGTCTCTCCAGTTCCTTGATGGTTGTGTAAGTGGATAAATCTTTGAACATTTTCGAGGTATCGTTGGAGTCACCATATTCGGCTAGGCCGAATCCACTTATTTATAAATACTTGAGCTCCTCTTCCTTAAGTTGAGCCTATGTCAGAAGCATCAATAAATATAATACTGACTATTAGATTTGGCGAAGAGCAAATTTGAAAGGGCGACACTGAGCAATCTTCCCTGAAAACGACTCTCTATCCGAAACTGGAATGTTGAGTTTTGTAATTGTCAAAAAAGTTGTTCAATATAAAAATGATTGGGGGTGGTTCAAGGGCAATAAAAATAAAAATTCAATTTTGATTAATCTATAACCAAATAAACCGATATAAATATGGGCTTTGCGGCCAATCAACTATGGGTACATTCAATTTGGCGATAATTGTCGCCTATTCTAATCTGTTACTTTTCAACTGCTATCTTCGGTTTTAAATGCTCTGAAGAGTTAAAGGCGAGCACTATGAGCTGATAGTCTGGATAATAAGAAAAAATATTGAGGCATCAATTTGTATTATTAGGTACATTTGGTTTGATCTTTTTGATCAGGGTTAGCTAAACCAAGGTCTTTTGATGGTTGACCAACTGAGATAGATAATCATTGCTTTTTTATTGAAGTGTGTTGATTTTTTACACTTCTTTTTAGAAGTTGCTGTCGCAGTGGCATTTGAAGTCTTTGCCTTGGTTGTAGTCTATCCTTTTCCAGTTGGAGACGGTTTTCTGTTCAACTTCGTTTCTGTTGATTTTGAGTTTAGCTGATTCGTTGATCCCTAGTTTATTGTTGATTGCATTTATCTTCTATTCTAAAGTTTTGATGCTCTTAGCGTTTGAATTCTTCCTGGTTTCACTTGAAACCCTGTTTTTTATTGGGTTTTACAAAAGGTTATGAATATTATCAAATAAATTGATGGCTTTAGGTTACTCAGGAAGGTTCCTGGGAATGGCTTTTTCGTCCTTGAGGATGTTTTTGGATGAAGAGTTGTTTTTGAGTGAATTTCGAAGAGATTTTTAATGTTTGCTTTATTTGTTTGAGCTAGAGTTATAGTTTTTAGCGTTATTTAACTATCTATTGGGCTACTTGAGCTCTTAAGTTTCTTTATTGATTCCTGGTACTACCTCTTCTTTCTGTTGCTTAGCGACTTTCATCTTTTCTGCAGCCCTTTCTATGACTTCCTGCCGCTGTATAACTAATTCTTTTTTCTTAACAAGATACTTATTTTGGAAAGATGCCTAGCGAAGTTCTTTTAATTTCTTCTCTTCAAGGTTATCATTTTTTGTTGAAAGTTTGAGAGTTTTACTCTTACTTTTGGTCTCACTCCTCTATTATCGTATCTAGTTGTTAGGTTTTATGCTAAGTTTGTACTTTTGCTGTTTGATTTTCTCTTTATTCTGCTCTACCAGCTATTCAAATTGATCCTAACAGCCGCCCTGGGAATCTTCTTGGCTTTCTCCATGATTGATATTTTACATGACCATTTTCAATTTCTCTTCTATTTACAGAACGAAATCGTTTTTCTCGGTCTAAGATGCTCGAATTTGATCATTCTAAGAAGAATCTATAAGATTGGGTTTTAAGAGGGGTAGAAATGATGAGTTTTTATTCGATTCTGACCTGACGCTGGCCTACTGCCAGGATTGCGGAACTGTTATTTTTGGGAGTTTGCTTTCTGCCTGCTATGTTAAGACGGCATTCATTTTAATATGATTGTATTCCGAGAGAACTTGAGCTTCCATCAGAGTAAATAATATAAAGAAGAAGTTATTTATTTTAGTTTGCTTAAAGTGGCTCAGATTACTGTTTACTCCTCTAAACTCATAGCTGACATCTGGAATGTTGTTTTTGTATTAATCTAAGCGATGGGAAAAGTGAAAGATAATAAAAATTTGGGAATAGGATGAAACCTTTGAAAAAGAAAAACTATGATAACAGTCTATAAATGATGGAAATTTTCTATTTATAGCCTAAATGTACTAATTTTATAAGACCCAAACCCAAAGTATCCGAATCAAAGTTTTAGAATATGTCAATTTTTTGCACCGCGAGCATCAAAAAGCAAACCAACATCAACAAAAATTCAATTTCTTAGCCTGAATCCAAGCCATATAATAATTTTTCTATGCCATAAAGTTTTTAACTGTCATTTTTCTAGACTAATAATGACCCTACATGAAATTCCAATCTTCCATTTATAATTCCAATGAGGCAACAAGAGTACGACATGCAGCATCGCAACTACTACCTCGACCATCCCACCTCAGTCAACCACAACCAGCCCTACATCACCTCTCTCTAGAACCAATACAGCATACTCAACCGGGCGCGCAATCCTTACCAAGTTTTAGATCATGTCAATTACTAGCTCAAGGCCAAGTAGCACCAGAACTCGGCTTACCGGAAGAGTAACAAATCTGACTTGGCTAACTAGTCACTGGTCCAGGAAGTGAGGGAGTGGAGCAAAAGGCAGATCTAGAAAGAGAACTCTTTTCGAAATTTGAAAGACGAAATGAGCGACCTTTCTAAAATCATAAAGGTCAAAGAGGCATAAGCCTAGTTGGATAAGCTGAGGGCATAGCTAAGAAGCGATAGTCACAGGGGGTCAATCATTCCTTATCCCATGATCATGCCTTCTTTCGGAGCCATGGGCTTTCAACTGCCAGGGGGTAACTGCTGCGGCTGCAGCTGTAGCTGCAAGTGCCAAGGCCATCAATACCGATAAACTACGCCAATCCACAAATACTATAACCCGATAAGGACAGAAGATTAGTTCCAGGTTAACTCCAACTAAAAAATTTCACTAAATCAGTCCAAATCAAACCTCTCCAACCCTACGAGTCAGCACCGATTTTCTCTAATGATAAACTCTGCCAAGCGATAGTCCAAGATCGTTTAACCGAGGTCGATTATGCATCTGCAAAAGAAGAAGAAGTCGAATTTATTGCGAAGATTCAGAATCTGTGCGTATGCAGTCTATTTCAGCATTTACTTCAAGTGGTTTTCGTTCCAGTTTACGGTCAATCGTTACAACCGATTCAAAGAGAACTATCTCATCGACACTGGCGTCAAGATAACAGACGCATATAAGCAAGTCTATTAGAGGATGTTGAATATCAACATTCCGAGATTGATTCGCGCTGCGGCCAAGAATGTCGCTTGGGATAAAAAGAAGGCGGAATTCGATATTTCCACTTTGATCAAAGCTGAAGCCATTATCAAGCTTAATTCGCTCTCTTCTTACAAGATTTTGGCGAAAAACAAAGAAACTTTATTTCTAAGGTGTGCCTAGTTTATCATCCTAATGTTCAAATAGCTGCAATCTGTGTTTGAAAACTGGTAGCATTGGAGCGAATTGGGCGAGGCTTTAGGCGTGGGCACATTAAACAAAACCTTCTTGATAGATAACTACTTTCTGCCCCATTAAATTTACCTATTGGTGATCCATGAATTGAAAGGATATGCAAGGATAGCAAGTGCACACTAGCGTAGCTAGGCAATGGTCAAATTTATCACGAAGATATTGATCTTTAATGTTTGTCTGCAGCTGGACAATAACAGATAATGGCTGGAGAAGAACTAAAGACTGCTGGAAGAGCAAGGAGATGGAACTTAGATTTTCGTGCTACTGTAAATAAGCAGCAAAATTCTGTTCATAATCAGTCAGTTTCTCTATGAATAAGTTTTAGGTGATATTCAACCAAATTATGATGAGGTTCCCTAAAGATTTAAAGTCTAGCCTTGCAAAGATGAAAATATCAAAGACAGCAATTTACTCATCTACGGAATTTAGAATTTGGACGAAGTCAATAAAATCATGAAGTAGGAGTTCTTCAAGAGCTCCAGTACCAAAATAACAAACGCTATTAAAACTTTTGTGGATCTAGTGCTAGATAAGTTGAAGGCCAAAAACAGAGAAGTTTATAAATAGGTCTGGGAGTAGACTTTGGATGACGAGTATATTGTGTTGAGAGGGCTCAAAAAGGTCATGGTTCATTCTAGGTTCTTTCCTTTTAATTCGGAATCAGCCACGACGAAACAAAACGTCAAGACAGATTTGAGTGAATACCAATCGAACGTAGGGTCGAAGAAGAATATGAAGATAAAAAGAAGCAACAAGAATGACTCGAAGCGAGATATCTTGAATTCTAGAACAAATATAGCTTAGACTAAGTTCAAATCCAACCAATAGCACACTTAATACTGAGAAGTGCTTATCTTGATTATGATTATTATGCATCTCTGTTATCCAATACTTTTGTTTAATAATTAATCAATTTCCAACAACAATTATTTTCTGAAGTTGTAAGGTTCGCAAAGATCTGTAGGATCTTGTGATTTTATAATATGTTGATATTTCAAAGGTGTATTTGTTGAGAAATCAGCGGAATCTAGCGCAGTTTCCAGGACACAAGTTGCTTTGATTACAATAAGAAGGTAAAGCGAAAGCGGCTTCCGCGATGTTTTCTTCACTATAGGTATTCAAAATGAAATCTTTAGTAACTGCACCTCCTTCAATAAGTTTGCGAGGAATCTTCCTGCTGTCAGTTGTATCCCAGTAGTCAACCTGCCCTTCCGAGTCAACAAAATGGTTG
>Ga0316217_10003619_pt1 | contig 17383 bp, 10 predicted proteins | sample 1anoAmetaG_FD_203633 | JGI IMG/M metagenome (GOLD analysis project Ga0316217, IMG submission 203633) | Freshwater microbial communities from Trout Bog Lake, Wisconsin, USA - 1anoA | ecosystem: Environmental > Aquatic > Freshwater > Lake > Hypolimnion/Profundal zone | place: USA: Wisconsin...
GATTCTGATCAATGGTTCTGTTAATACTGTCGAGTAAGCTGTGTCCTACCTGATGCATTTTATCGAATCACTCGTTAAACCTGAATAGTTGAGAGTAAACTCTGATTTGTGTGGGGTTTGCTGTGACTCATTCAAGAAACCTTATCGCCTGCAGCGTTGCAGCCACATGTTCTGCACAGATTGCCTCAAAGGATGCCTACAGGCAGTATTACAAGACATCAACCTCTTCCCTCTTAAATGTCCGCATTGTTTGTAACTTTTAACTCTTCGCGACATAGAACTAAACTTCAATCCTAACGAGTGGTAAAAGTTAAAGACGATTGGAATTAATAAATTCGTTGGGCTGCATAGCTAGAAGATGAGGTTTTGCTACACAATTGGCTGCAAACAAATCAATATTCTAGATGGTCCCGAGTGGAAGTGCTAAACCTGCAACATAACCTACTGCAACTTGTGCAAAGTAATCTTATTGTTATTCAGGAAACTTACCACCCTGGCATCAAATGCGAAGACGTTTTAGTTGTGAGACAGTCTGATGAATTTTTCAAGAAATATCTATCAGAAAATGGAGGAAGACTATGCCCCAACCCTGGATGCAAAATGCCAGTGGTAAAAATTGACGGCTGCAACAAAGTTCAGTGCACACGTTGCCTGAAAAGCATGTGCTTCAAATGCTCAGCCGAAGAAATGATTCCTTACGACACTCCTACCGATTGTTATGACCACCTTAACAAAGTTCACGGTGGCTACTACTGATATATTGGCAACAAACATCGATTTAAATCTATAAACATTTGTTATTTATAATAATCAATAAGTATCTTAAGAATGCAAAAATAGCACTAAGCCGCGCTTTTTGTCTTTGGTCAAATCGGCACAGCCTTCGACCAGAACCAGCCCCACCAAACCGATGTCATCTACTCTCAAGTCATTCTTGGCGGCCTCTTCGTTAAAAGTTATAGAATGCTCTTCAAAGATAAAAACACAGCTTGCTGCACTTTTCTCAAAAGGGTTGAGAAAGAAACTCAGTACCTTTTCCTCAAGTTCATAGGTAGTAAGAAGTGCGAATCAATCAAAAACTATTTGTGGGAAATTTAAAAGGCCATGGACACAGTCCGCAAGTTAAAAATGCTAAAGCAAAACGAACAGTTCAACTTCAAAGTGTTGTTGTGTTTCTTGGCAGATAAAGTGAGTATTTAGATAAATAACCTTCAGTTTTAGAGATGCCTCGCTAATCCAGGACTTCTATAAACAATAGAATAAAAAGATGAAAGAGAAAGTCAGTAAAGTATCGAGATGATAGAGTAGGACTGCCAAAATGTGATGGGAAGCTATGAATTGCAAAAAATCAAAACTATAGTCTGGGCCTACCTTGATACTTTCGGCGCGAAATACAAAGATAATATCTACTACGAAATGGCCAAGCAAAGCGAAGGCAAACTAAATATCACTAGAATCATAAACACAGTCAATTGGATCGTGTATTGCTAAACAATCGATAAACCTTTCAATCAGTTGTAGAGTAGCAACTGGACATGTTTTGAAGCACAAGCGAAATAGAAGTGCAAAAGCGATAGAAAGGAAATAGTTTTAACAGGTTCAGGAAGAATTCTATACATCCCTCTGCTTTTCATCTGCTAGAAGATAGATAGCTACAAAAAGCAATGCGAGAAAGAACTGACATAGATCATTCAAGAAAGTAGAAACTACTACCTAGAGGCTTAAATCAAAGCATACTTAATCACTGATGAGCCTGATCATTAAGGACTCATTTACAAAACAGAAAATGACTCACTTCGCAAATTTACTTCCAAGATAGTTACTTGATAGAACTATTGAGATAATTATAACATTATTTATCATTTGGCTGCTCAAAGAGTTATCACGATATTCATTTTTTTGACTTATTCAATTTTCAGGAGGGTCTTTACATCAATGTTGATAGGGTTGTGAGTAAGGTTGATGACTTTTAGTGAGTCTAGCCTATCTCTGTATTTTAAAATAATGTCGAAGACGCTTTCCCTTAGAGAGTTGTTCGAGGCATTGATGTTGCTTACTCCCTGTAAAAACTAGGTCATTTTCTCGAATCCACTGGTGTTTAGCTTATTGTTGCATATTTTTAGACCTCTGATTTTGTGAATTCTTCTTGCCCGATGCACATATTAAACTAGTTTGTCACTTGATAGGTTGCATTCTGACAGATCGAAGAAATCTGATAACGTATTTTTTGTGAACTACAAATACATTCTTTAAGGGCGCTTGGCCTCATACTATGTTTATTATTACTCATTAGATACTTTCTACTTATCTTTCGTATCTTTCGTCAGCTTTGTTAAAGATTTGTAAAATACTATCTCAGAATTCGGTCTTTTTGAATTATGTGTAGAAATCTTTGGCGATTGAGTAAGTACCAAAGGCTTTTTAATACTTGTCATACTATTCAGTTGCAAAGTTGTTCTCTCTCGTTAAATACTTCTTACACATTTCATATGGCTTTATTTTCTGGGCTGGTTAGCCGAATCCATGTAAAGTTTTTTTGGAGAATTTGATATTGAATTAATCTATGCCTAAATGCTTGAATTATTATTCAAAAAGTTTGATTTGTTTACAGCGATCGCCGAACTTGTGCAGTCAAGGAAAGGATTGGTATCATCCTAAAGTTCTAAAGATAGTTTAGGATCACTTTTGACCTAAGTACTAGAGCCTTTTTTGCTGACTTTGACACAGTTTTTGAACCATTTTGCTGCTTTTTCGTCAAAAGATACTTTAATTTCTCCGATTTATTCTTTAACCTTAATCAAAACCTATTGCTTATGTTTATTTAGCTATTATATGAAGACGTAACCTTCTGTCACAATCTAAAGAGGGCCTTAACAATAATAATAAAGTCGGTCTTAAACCCTCTTTGTTGAATCGAGCTTGTGTAGATTTTCAAGGCAGGTCTTTTCCCATTGCTATAACTGGCTTCTTGCTTTTTAGAAATTGGCCATTGGTCCATTTTTTCTAAAATCTTGCTAATAGTCTGAAAGAAAGACTTCAATTTAGTGAAGAGCTGTTTCTTTTCGCTTTTTTAGCTATATTTCATATCTTTTAAACTGATCTTCAATAATTTTACTAAGTTCAGCTCTCTTCAGCTCAATCTTTGATTTGAGCTGCTCTCCTATTTTGAAAAAATCATTCTGAAAAGCCTTATTTTTATCATTTTGAATCTAAACAAAAACTTTCCTTTTTTCTCCGACCTACCTTTAAAAATCTTCTAATCTCTTCAAGCGATGTTAGCGATGGCTCCCAAAAAGTGCGCAATGAGGGCAAATCCTTTGTTTGTCCGATATGCATACAATATCAAGCGGAGCACGGTGAAACGGACAAACATCGAAAGTAGAAGTGTTCAAAGTTGAAGAGCTTTTAGAAAAAGTTAAATTATGATGCATTTGGTTTTCCTCCTGATGTGTATTGCTTTGTTAAACGCTGGGGATTTCACTGAGTGAGAGAAGCAGAGTAGTATTAAGTGAGAAAATTCTAATATCATCTTTTTTGACTTTGGCCGTGCAAAATCCACAGATGATTATTTCTTGCTTTTTCCTAATTATTTCTTGAATGCATGATTAGCAAATCGAATGTTCGCAGCAAGGCAACTTTCTCGGTAACTTGGACATGGAGAACGTGTACATACATTAACTGCATTTTTATTTGCCAGACATTATGCCAAAATCAAATTATAAGTCAAGCAATCCAATCTTAAAGTAAAATAAATGGCAATATGAGCAAAGACCAATCCATTCAAATTAGATTCAATTAGCCTAGCATTATATCTTTTAGATTGGAGGCAAACTAAATGCTTTGTTTTGTTGACTTTGGTTATAAAGCTTTAAGATAACCTATAATTTAAATGCTATTTGCTCCTAAATATTTTAAGAACAATCAATGCTAATATTTTTCGTTATAACTAAGATGATATTGACAAAAATAGCTGGATTAGTTGTGATAGCTGAGAAATATGCTGATAAGAATTGAATCTTCAAAGGCATCACTACTTGTTCGGCTGTTCTTCGGGCTGCTCGGCAGGTGTAGGTTGCTGTTCTTTGTTCTTAGGATGGAATTTCTTCTTCGGACGATTACTCAATGGATTATGGTGGGTCATAAACGATTTCATCATCTATTCTATAGGATTAGGTTCTTTATAGTAGCCTTTGTACTTTTGAATGGATGGGCAAACGGACAATTCGTCTTGGTGCATCTCTCCTTAAATTTACAGGCTTAGTGCTCATAGAGGCAACTTTCTCCGTATCTACATTTGGGGAAATAACTGCACTGAATTAATAAAGAAAGAAAAAGAAGCATTCAGCAAGCTGTTTTTTACCATGAGAAGAGAGTGCTTTTGTTTAGATCTATTTATTCTTATCTAATGCACTTTCTCCTTGGCGAAAATCCTGCTGCTGAATGAAAAAAACTGAGATACCTTTTCAGTAGGATGATAATACTAGCAAGTTTCAGTATTCTTACAAAAGGGGAAGAATTTGCATTTTTATTTTCCTTGTTGAGATAGTTCATGTTTTAAACCTTTCAACTATCCTTTTGGTTCGCCTTCTTTCTCCTCCCCAGTTGCTGGAGGCTTAGACCTGTGTTAGCCTTTATGTCTTTTTTTCCCTTGTTATTATGCTTTCTCTTTGCGTTAGTATTCCACTTCTTTCGCTTTGGCAGTCTTTTTGGCAACATATTCTTCCATTTTTGATTTCTCAGCTAGCTCCTCTCGCCTTTTGGCCTCCTCCATCGCCTTCATCTAAATAGCTTTAGCTTGCCATTAGATTACTTCTTCAGCAATAACATCAATCATCCTCTGTTCCTCTATTCCCGCTCCAATATAATCTTTTAGTTATTATGGATTTCCTTGCCCATTGAGATAAGTATCAAAAAGCACTCTAAAATATCTAGATTAGTAGATCGTTACTCTTACTTGTCTTTCTAAAAGACAAGTTTGTGCTTGATTTAGAGGGTCCGGATGAACAGCTAAACAATGAAGTTTGGGTTTTCGCTCATTCAAATATGTATAATTATAAATAACCCAATTGAAACGAAACTAAGCGTCTACCTATCAAACTGAATGCATCTCTGACTCAAACTATCTGTTGATTTTCTCTGATTTGACCCCCATTTCTTTCATCATAACCAACTTGTCTCTCGAGTCTATCTCGGTTTGGTTCTTCGGGTAAAACGATGGCTTCTGGCTGAGGCGCGACATTGCCATCTTGGAAATGTAATGCTTTATTTTGCCGAAACGCCTATTCTGAGGCTGAAGCTCATCAGGTAGCTATGATCTTTCACACAAGGGTGGGTCTTTAAAATCCATCTGTCTCAAAAACCATTGCTTCCAAGTCTATCTAGGATCCACAACAGGGTCGCTGAAAACCTTCTTTGGTCTGTTCAAAAAGTCAGGAACGTTTTCAGGTTAAATCTGGAGCAGCAGATTTTAGACAAAGACTTTGTAGTTGACATACCTATACAAAAATTTTTTGCCCAACTCCTCGTAGTCCAAAGGATGTTTGAGCTATTTACCCTTCATCCGCTGGAAAATGACCAAAGCAGTTTCATAAAACCCTGAGAGGATAGCGTACTCCACTGCGATTAGCCCGTTTGAACTCACGATCTATGCGTTTGCTCCCATCGTCAGCAAATACTTCACTACCTCCGTTTTGTCACGCTTGGCAGCCCCCATCAAAGCAGTTTAGCCGGTTTCAGTGGGACAGTTCACATCAGCATTGTACTTCTAGACCAAAAGTTTGCAGACCTCGAGCGACCCATTAGTTGAAGCCCGATGCAGAGGCGTGGTTTTGTAATTAACTGTGAGTGAGGAGTTAATGATTTCAGGTTTATTATCGAGGACCCACTAGATTTTGGGGAGATCTTTGCGCTCAATATACCAGAAGAGATACTCGTTCCAGGAATAGCTATTCGTTATGCTTTTCACTACGCCCATTTAATTGATATAATGTTTGGATAATGAAATAACATAATTAGGGATAGATAACTATGCGTTATGGCTTTGCAGTGATATTTAATGAGGACGAGACAGATTTAGTTAGAGCAGGCATCCATGCTGGCTACATATTGGAAAATCCATGCAATTCAGGGGTAGTAATGTTATTTCATAATTCTAATACCAGCTCACCTAAAAATTTAATAGGTATTACTGTTTAATAAAACTATAAATGGAGCTTTACTGTACTAGTTGCAATAATTATCTCTTCAAAACTCATATCAGAGATTTAAGTTGCTACTTCTAATACTGTCTTTGTCGGACATGTTCATCAACACCAAAATATGTGATCAAGAAATACAACCTCATAGAGTATCATCAATATTAGACCCTACAAAATATACTCTATCAAACTTCGGCACAATTATGTAAATCAGAGCTCTAAGTCCAAAAACTAAAACAAGCTGAATATTAGCATCAAGAATTTACTAAAATGTATTAAAAGTTTATTTCAAGCAATACCAAAAAATGTATGGAACTGTTTTACAATACAACCAATCAAGCTCAAAAAGGACTAAAATATGTATCATATTACTTACTCAGCTTGAGAACATCTTAGATTCCTCCTACCAAAAATGTCTCATATAGCTCGAAAAAGGAATGATCGACATATTCGAGAGAGAGAGCAGACTTTTGAAATAATGCGTTCAAGCATAATTCGATAATAGCTAACTGTTGATAACGAAAACTTAAAACTTCTACAAACATACCTCATAGCAGGTAGTCTTACTTAAAGTTTAATTTAAGTCAATTAACAGTGATCATAACAAAGAACCTCAACAATAGCTAATCAATTACGCTGCCTTTGAGGAAAACGAATCATCCAAAATACTGAGTGTGATTTAGGAAAAACTTGTACAACTTCGCTCAAGACACAACAGATTGACTACTCTATTGGGTTAGGTTTCCACTCATATGAATCTAATTAGCTTATGCAAACAACCTCTGTAGGCGTAAAAGCCACCTCAAAAATCATCATTATTTTCAGAAGATCTTTTTAAGTAATAAGATTAGATAACAAACTATTAGCTCCAGGAAGAGAATTAGGCTTTAGATTTCCATAAAAGCTAGTCCAAGGATTAGGAGGTATGTGCTATAAAGAAAGCTTGATTTGATGAATGTCATTCTTTCGATTTTTACCAAAGATTTTGAATCTACTTACAATGAGGTTTATCTGAATTGATTTCATACTAGAAAAATTCTGTGGTTTCAATTACAAAAAATAATAATTTATGCATTATTAATCGAAATGAAATGTCTACTTAGAAACGGGTATGATCAGACTCACTGTTTATATTGAAAACTTAAATTATTATGTAATCACTAACCTATTCTTTCCATCATAATTATTACAATATTCTATGATTGATATTTTCAACATAATAGTAATCATTTACACACTCAGTAATCAGGCAATTTGTAGTGATTTTGCCCAAAAAGCTTAATTTTCATCACCTTATTCTAATAACGAAAAGGCTACTCAATATTTATTTTTTTGCATTCACCACCAACTCCACAAACCAAACATCTTTTGCTTCTCTCCCCACCCGAAATATAGCATTACTAACATAGCAACAAGTGCAGGCAATCAAGCGAAACCATATTTGCCTCTCTCTAACAGCACTTACTGCATAGCTATACCTCCCATTGCCGCTGTTTATCAATGTGTTGCTTATATACCCTGGTAAAGGAGTTTGTACTCTCACGATTCAGAAGTTCAAATTGCAATTTGGAGGCAAAACTGTAAGCAATCTATTTTCTGAAAGTTTTCGTCAGGACAAAACATAGTAAATTTAGAAGCAAAGTGATAATGGAGAAGATTTACAACTCCCAGTCCAGCAGAATCCAGTTGAATACCATGAACAGTGTAAAATCTAATGCCATAAAAAAGACTGCCAAACTATAAGTTGAGACCAATACCTTCATCTTTGTATTCTAATAATTGGCAGTCTTTATGTTAGAAAGAATTCTCATCAGCATAAATATAGTAAACATGCAAGTCGAAAATAAGGCAATAGGTACTTCGAAAGCCAATAGTATCCAGGGTATTTGAAGAAAGCCATCAACTCTTAGCAATATCAGCAATATCTGAATGGAAAAGACCATCCCCGTCTTGAGTGTCTTGAGGTCTGCTACAGTCTATTTGTATTCAATCAAGATCAAAACACCTATTTATCTTCATCATTACTCAAGATAACGAAAACCAAAGTCGCCAAGGGTATCTTAACAGTGATGAATATTTATATAATGAATGCCAGCAGGAAATATTGAGCGCAAAGTAAGAGCTACAATATAGAGCTGCATATCTTAGTGAATGCGAACTGGGCACAGAGGGAGGTGATGATTATAAGAAGCAGGCCGAATAGTTGTTGGGTGAGCTAGAATAGTCAGCTAGTACATTGAAGCTGCAGCAGTAGAAGAGAACTGCAATTGCAGCGATATAAACATTGATGAGGGTAAGATACTAGACTATTCTTACAACAAACTAATAGAACTAAAAGTCTTTGGGCATCATTCGATCCTAAAACATTTATGAGTAAGATTATAATATCCATTTAAGAGTATCAAGCTGCAAAATAAGGCTTATCATCGTTTCAAAGTTAGTAATTTTTTGACTGTGATCGTTTCCTCCTTAATATTACTTAAGCCCGATTATTTTTCGAACAACCCTTTAATAATCAAAACGAGCTGTCCTGTATTGATTGCCTACTCAGTCAGCGTGAAACATTATTTTTTCTATACTAATTGTTTCGAAATAACTGATCTCATTCTTTTGAGGCATAAATCTCTTAATAACTACAATACATTCATTCTAATTTTTTTTCTACTATTTTTAGCCTACATTATAATCTTATTATGAAAATCCCTCCTCCTCAACAGATCTACTCTAGAAACCATAATATTACAAAAAGGCGGAAGACCTGTGCTGTCTCCTACTTCCGGTGTAATTTCTGTAAATTCAAGCTTAGAAATCGATATTAAGTATAAATCCATCAAACAATGTGTCACAAAAAACCTCATAAACCTTAATAAACTCAACTTAATAGTGACTAAAAGCTAGTAAAATCGGAGAGAAAGGTTCTGGAACCAGACAATTAAGGCGAAAGAGAAAGAAGAAGCAACAAAGCCTCTATGCTAGCCAAAAATAATAGCCTTTTTCCTAGCATAAAAGTAAGGTATATCAATGTTCTATAAACTCTCAATATCCCTCAATTCACTGTACCTCCATATAAGTATGTAAAGCAAGCTAAAAATAGTAGAGGAAGAGGTAAATACCATTGCAGATTCTGCAAACTGGCAACCAAAGACAAAGCCCAAATCAAAAGCCACCAAAACAACTGTCATTTTCTATAGCACTAACGGTTCTAATCCTGCATTGTTTAGAAGATATGCTCATACAAGATTCAAATACGTGTAAAACCTGCCAAATTTTGTTAGTACCATCTGGTATCTATATATCCCGGGTTTGGCTCACAGATCTACAAGTTCTACAAATGCTAATTTTGTAGCTATACCAGTTTCCAACAAAGCAACCTCAAAAGGCATCTTACTTTCCTTTGTAACTTTACCTCGGTTGAGAGTCATTAAGAGCAGGTTCCTAAGCTACAGAATTAGCATATGGTCCTTGATTTAATAAGCTAAGAGCCGATGAACTAGCCCGTTATAGTTGCATAAGGAAATTAGGAGCAGTTAAACTTAAGCCAAGTTTGTTTAAGCCCGAAGCCTCATGATATAGTTCAACTAGGCTGTGATGTTGCTGGGATTGAGTGCACAAATTCTTCATTGAAAAATGACCAAGGAACCCAAACCATCTAACCTGAGAAGCCTGAAGCCGAAAAACATAGAGGCTGTGAGATAATGTGAAGTGATTGAACTTGCGAATTATTTAGTTTGGCCACTTGATCCACTCCACTAAAGATTTTTAGTGTGGTCTAAAATTATTTCGGCTAAATATGTGTGTTGTGATATTTGATAAGTGTGTTTGGTGCATTTCGCACTGGTAATATTGTGGTGATTGGATGTTACCGGCTTTTCATCGAACAAAAATGGCGATATTTTCTGAGAGCTTGGAATGTGTTCTGTTAAAAAACAGTATATCACAATCACTCTAAAAACGATGGCTATAATATTTTTGGGAGATAATTCGCTCATAGAGGATAATAGTTAATTTGAACTTTTGCCATTTTGTTAACGATTCTTGAGTTTTTTTCACGAAATTTTCAAATAGTTAGCTGAAATGTTCCTTCTTCTGTCCAATCTTTATATTAATTTTTGTCAATGAATCATCATTTTTCAGGCACCAATACTCTTAGAAATTCCTATGGCTACCAAATCAACGAAAGTCCAATTCTACGAAGTCCAAAAGCTAAAGGCTTCCCTATGGGTTTTCCTCCTCCCCATTTTCCTCCACAGGATAACATTTCCAATCCAATTCATCAGCTGGGAAGCAAAATTTAAGGAATGGAGTCACGAATCAAGAAAAAAAATATCTAGGAAACACATCTGGTTCTGCCTCATGGCTTCAAGCAATAGATTAATGACGGAAAACCAAGAAGTCATTTTCCTATGCCTGCTCAAGAATAAAATTTCACTTAGCAAGCTCTGCGAGGCTCTTGCCAGAACGTACTCAAAAAGTTCGACTACTCTAATTTGCGCAACACTACAAATTTCAACATTATGAACAAAGTTACCACTCATAATTAAGTACGGCGCTCTCCTCAGGAAGAGCATTATAGAAGTAATTTACAAATAAATAAAACAATGAGCCAAGACTTTTCCTGCAGCTTTCTCAAGCCCTATGAGAAAAAGATACTCTAAAATAAGCATAGTTTCGTTGGGCCGAGTAAAACTCCGCCCAAATTCATTTTGGAAAAACAAGCTGAAGAAGGCAAAAATCATCTGAGGACTAAAACAAATGTTCCATAGTTTATAAAGACATCAGATATTTCAAAGGCTTCGACGGAAGCAGAGAAGAAAGTCTTCAAATCTTTGAATGAGATTTTTTAAAACAAAATAAAAGATAAAGTCACCATCTAATCACCAAAGATAAAGTGTTCCAAAGTAATAAATGGGTTTTAGATGGGCAAGCAACTGGGCAAAGGTAAATTCGGAGAGGTATTCTTAGCAAGGCATCAAGAAACAGGCTTTGTTGCTGCTATCAAAAAAATCTAAAAGAAGAAAGTGATAGAATTCAAGATGCTCGATCAGTTTGTGAAAGAAATCCGCCTCCACGCCTGTCTAGACCATCCGAATATCGTCAAATTTTATGGAGTCTTTGAATAAAGAGACGATATGTATCTAGTTATGGAGTATCTAAATGGAGGAACATTGTTTGACTACCTGAATGAAGTAAGCTATTTTCCTGTCAAAACTGCAGCCTAATACCTCAAAGACATAGTTGAAGCTCTCAACTACATGCACGATAAATCGATTGCACACCGAGACATAAAACCGTAAAACATTGTGATTTCCTCAGAAGGAGTCGCTAAACTTTGTGATTTCGGATGGTCCTGTATAGTCGAAACAACGAGAAAGACCTACTGTGGAACATTTGACTATGCGCCACCAGAGATACTGTAGAGAAAGAACTATGATACTTCAGTTGATATTTGGTGCATAGGAGTACTGACTTACGAATTGCTGCAGGGGAAAGTTCCTTTTGAAGGATAGCAGCGTAACGTCGTGATGTAGAAGATAGTCAATGTAAATTAATGTTAATCAAGATCGACAAAAGTAAGATTGACTACCCTGTTGACATTCCCAACTAAGCCAAATAGTTCATTGAGTGCTTGGTTCAAAAAGATCCGGCTTTGAGGCCCAAATGTCACGAATTGCTAAAATTTGCCTTTTTTACAAACAATCTGCCTAAAACCAGCAAACAGAAAAAACAAATGTGATTACTATTTTTGTCCTATAGATAAAAACTCCGTCCCAGTTGTTTTTTAGCTGATAGAAGTATTTATTAAGTAAGCTAAGACATATCTAGTGAGCAGAAAGTAAAAAAATAAATGAAAGTAAGCCTATATGACCAATTATTACTTAAAAATCTTTTTTTCGAAGATAACTTCTTTATCATTTTAGTCATCAAATCCAACATACTTATATCCAATAATTAAATCCTTTCAAACAATTGTGACAAGCACTATGATGCAACACTATAACTATAAAATCGTTCTTATTGGAGACAGTTCAGTCGGCAAGTCATCCCTTTTGAGAAGGTTCGCAGATGACTCCTTCGAAGAGAGCTATCTCGCCACAATCGGAGTTGATTTCAAATTCAAGTAAAATGTGGTTGATTTAGAACTTTGGAGTTTGATAACAATTCTGTCAAGATGCAGATCTGGGATACTGCAGGCCAGTAGCGCTTTCGCACAATTACATCTGCATACTACAAAAGTGCGAATGGGATCATCCTTGTTTTCGATCTTAAGAACAAAGTCACTTTGGATAATCTATAGTCTTTCTGGCTTTAGGAAATAAAAAAATATTCTGAAAAGGAGGTGCAGCTTGTTGTTGTAGGTAATAAGGCTGACTGCCAAGATTTGCAAGTTCAATAAGACGAGATAGCTTCGTTTTCGCTTAAGCATGGAATGCCTTGTATCAAAGTCAGCGCTAAAACCGGAGAAGGCGTCAATCAGGCTTTTTAGGTACTCGCCAAGAATTGTTTAAAAACTTTCGGAAAGACAAATAACTAAGAGAAAAACTCAGTAGTAGACGATATTAGAAAGAAAAAAGCTGAATTCAAATTGAAAACAGGACAATAGGAGAAGAAGAACAAGAAATGCTGTTGATTTATTGGGATGATTTGAATTTTGTTAAGCTGGAAAAATAACTTGAGTATGAGGTTATAATAGTGGCTTCATTCAATTCATTAAAATTTACTAATTATGCTTTATTTTGAGGATTTGTTCGAGTCATTCTTAGGCGCTGAAAATTATAAAAATTTAATAAAAACATAGATTAGGCTGAAGTATCAGCATTTTATCAGCTCTTTTTGGCTCCTAATGTATGTTTTTTTGTAGTTTTGGGAATCAAGTTGTAAAAAATCACAACTAAATAAAAGTTGTTTTTGAATTTACGGGACAAGTAAATAGGATTGCCGCTACTGGAATTACTTTCTTATGGAAAGATTATCAATTTGGTCAAAAATAAGGTGAGTTTTGGGATGTTGTCGCAAAACGCTGAATAATATTGATGTGATAAATAGGAGTGACTACTTATTCGATATAATTCGGTAATAAAACATGGAGGACATGATGCTCAAACATTGCAGAGATACTCTAAAGAAAAACAACCTGCACCCTCTCAAGAAACTCGGCAAAGGTGCCTTTTCCTTCGTCTTCTCTGTTTAAAAAATTGAACTCAAATCTCCTGAAAATGAGGTATACTCAGTTAAATGCATAAATAAAAAACAATTCGCCAAAAAACCCTACCTCGTCAAGTACATCTAGCAGTAGATCCAAAGCTTGAGAGACTTGGATCACTCTAACATCGTCAAACTCTCTCGCACCTTCGAAGGTAATTGCTGGGTCATTTAGACGAAGGGTGGATCTTTATAGTGATGTAATTCTGCGACAAAGGGAACATTTACTCCATGCAGACTCAACGAGAAAACGGATTGATCAGTTTCGATTAGTGCGCTTACATCATAAAAAGCGTGTTGCAAGGTCTAACGGCAATTCACTCCAAAAATCTCATCCACAGAGACATAAAAGCCGAAAACATCCTGCTGATTAGTGATGCATCCAAAATGGAACCCTACGGCTATCTGGTTAAAATTTGTGATTTGGGATTTTGTCGCGAAGATGATGAGAATGTCAATACTTTCTGCGGCACCACTTCCTACATGGCGCCTTAGATCTTCAAAAAGGAAATCTATGACAACAAGGTTGATGTGTGGGCAGTTGGAGTCTTGATGTTTCGTATGCTCTATGGAGATTTCCCTTTCAAGAGCATCAACATGTAGTATGAGATCAATTCCAAATGCGCCAAAGGTTTTAGCATCAAAAAAATAAAACTTAAGCATAACCCTTCGATTTCTAAAGAAACCTTTGATGTTTTGGCCGATATCTTCAACAAGATCTTCAAAATTGATCCTTCTGAGAGGATATCTGTAGAATAGCTACAAAAATACAAGCACTTTTCAAGCAATCAAAAGATTACAATCAAGTCTCTGTCAACAGAGAGTGAAAGTGGAGACTAATAGAGTATTTTTGAAAGAGAAAAGGTACTTTTCGTTGAACATATCTACCAAAAAGTAAAAGGACTGGAATTTTTATCACATTGGTAAGAGCTATGCTTTGAATATTACATTAAGAAAATATCTTTGATTATCTTGGAACCTTTGTATGAATCTTAAGGAACAAAGAGCAAAACAAAGTAGCTACAATCAACAGTCTAAAAGCTCGGAGCCTACATATTAAAGAACATGAGGGAGAACAATATCTCCAAATTAGAAAATTACTTCAACATAAAAGCTTCCAAATTCTCAGATTTCAAGTAGGCATACCGTTTGGTAGTGGGCCATGTATTTTCAAAAGCCCACAAAGAAATTACCTAAAACATTTTCTTACGAAGCCAGGTCAAACTCTAACTCTTCTGCTGCCATCTGATCAACCGGGTGTTTGAAAAGTAATACCGGAAAGAGATATTCATCCACTATTTCTAGTGGCTGAAGCAGACCACCAAAGACAAGAAGTTCAGCTTTAGTAGTTTTAAAGAGTGGATTAAGAGTGATAATTCGGACAAGCTTGTCCAGACCGTAGAGCTCATGAACGAAAAGTTTTACAAGAAGAAATGAATTAGATGATATGGTATCAGTATTAATATTATGATTTTCAATATTAAAGACCACCTTAGAACATGCTTTAGGAAAATTGTTCTATCAGCGAAATAGAACCAGAGTAGTAAAGAGAGGCTTTTGGGTGATTTAAGTTGCGCAGAATGAGAGTTGGCAGAAAGCATCAGTAGTTTAGAGGTAGAATTATAGCCTTCCAAGCTGTCGACCCGGGTTCGATTCCCGGCTGATGCATTTTTGCTTATCTTCAGCAGCCCTTCAAAGTCTTCTTTTCCGAAACGAATAGGACATTTGCTAACTTATGTCTTTGAGATAATGAATCTAATTAGAAACTTTGATTAAATTAGGCTTAGTCATCGATGTTATGAGAAAATCAAGCAAATTAATAAAAATGGTCACGGAGGGGATCGAACCCTCGACCGTTGCGTTATTAGCACAACGCTCTAACCAACTGAGCTACGCGACCTCTCTACTCCCTCTCCAATTTTTAGGCCAATATGTTCAATCCAGTTACTTGGTAACCCAGCCACAGAAAAAAGAACATAAAATGATTAATAATTGTCTTTCTATTCAATAAAAATTAAATTTTCATTATAATCCCTACAGGCTCAACTCTTGGCTCATTTCGTAACGCTGAGTATGGGCTGGTAATGGCCAATGACTCCCGGCGAGTTCAAAATTCTCCTTCTTTTTATCATTTGCAAAGCAGATTGAGAATTTCCAGTTCTCATGTTGTAGTGGACTAGCAGATCAATCAAGGACAAAGGTAGGTTAGCAGTCGGATTAGATGGAACGATCCTCATCTGCTGCAGCAATTTCTGAATCGAGGTGTAGGTTTGCGCTACTTTGTTGTCTCGGCTGTTAAGGACTGATAGGTTGTAGCTGAAGTTGTTGAATTGGCTGCTATCTTCGAAGTAAGTCTCCCCCTTTTCTGTATAAGACAATGTTTACAATGGCTACTTGTACTCCTGCTGCTCAAAGTTGCAGTTTAGTCATAGTTAAGTAATTTTATGAGGTCTTGCATAGTCTCATAAGCCTTATCTATCCGGCTGAGTTCACAATATGCTTCACTTTTGTAGGTCAGAATGTTATACTGGATCTTTTGCTGGACTGGGGTAGTAACATCGATATAAAAATGTTTTTCGAAGAGCAGATACTGATCGGCATATCTCACAGTTTTAAGCCATTCTCGCTTGCAAAGGTAAAGATAGCACAGTTGAGACAGGATATTGCTTTTGTATGCGATGTAGTCTCTGTGAATTTTTCTATATTATGTAGACCTTACCCGTTTGCTGGCACATAATAGTCTCTGTACTACCCTTCGAAATTGGTGGGTATAGAGTTTTCTTTTTCAAGGATTATCAAAGCTTCCTTGAGATAACTTTCAGCCATGCCTAAAATTTACCTGAGATAACCTCCAAAACTTTCATCTTTCCTTATAATGATCTCCTCTTTGAATTCATCTTTGGACTCTTCTTCCTTTTTTCCGTTTTTGTTCTTACCCACTCCTTTCTATTTTTTCTTCTATTTCGAGGATTCTTTTGGTTCCTGGTGGTTCTTATCTACTTTTTGGCTGGGCTATTTAGCTCCTTCAAGCACTGAAACATACTCCTACTTAGTTGCAAACTAATGCTACCAAGGAGTCAGCACGTATCTGCGATAAAAAAACTTTCCATTGGTATAGTTGGGATTCTTATTTTTGCCCTTCTGCTGGAAATACGGAAGATTCGGATAATAATAGACCGTTTCGTAGAAATCATGAATGTCCTTATATGTCAGCACTTTTTAAGAGTTTTTCAGCAACTGATGATAGTGATTGAGACAAAGCTGAGCTTTTCGATAGCATATCTTATAAGAGTATGAGCTTTAAGTTTGCTTAAGAAGCTAGTAACCTTGGACATAATTCTTGCTTTCTGAGGCTAGAATCGAAATCAGCAAATTTTACTTACACTTATTAATCAAACCATGCAATTAGGTGTTAATGTAAAGGTCTTTGTGCTTGGAAGTGAGAAAAGCCAGAGCTTTTGTGATTAATGCTTGAGCAGATGCAACGTTTTTATAATTCAGAAGGATCAGAGCAATGTTATGATCCACAATATTTTTCAAAAGGCTTGATTTGTTAGAATTATCAACCAGAGGAACAACATCAGCTAAAATTTTGAGAGACTGGGCATAATTTTTAGCGTGGTACTAAATCTAGGCATGCAGCAGTTGCTGGAAGAACTTGATATGTATTGAATTAATCTAGCTTATCTACAAATCTTCCTTGCCCTCTCCAATGTTTTGGTTGAACTTCATCATATACATTATCCGACTCTCCTCGATCATCCCTCATTTATTCTATAGGTACCTAGTTTGAGCAGCACCTTGCAGAAGAGAATCTGATTCAAGAAGCGATAGGTCTACTAAGTGTCAGTTAGTTTCTTAACTCGGCTGACTAGTCTGTTAAGTGTTTCGATCAAGGATATGCAGGAGGAAAGTCGATGCGCGCTCTACATTGTGCTCAGCATGTGATAGAGAATCATTAGGCTGGTCTAGGTCCGCAAAGAATC
>Ga0316217_10003620_pt1 | contig 17382 bp, 8 predicted proteins | sample 1anoAmetaG_FD_203633 | JGI IMG/M metagenome (GOLD analysis project Ga0316217, IMG submission 203633) | Freshwater microbial communities from Trout Bog Lake, Wisconsin, USA - 1anoA | ecosystem: Environmental > Aquatic > Freshwater > Lake > Hypolimnion/Profundal zone | place: USA: Wisconsin...
TACGGTCGGGATTATTATTTATGAATATTGAAGGCTTAAAAACAACAAAGACTCACCATTTTTGAAAAACAGCACCTTAGGTTATCAACTTTATCTACTCAGCCCTCCAACCCAAAATCTTCGTTTCAAGTAGCCAGTCTTCTCCCAGTTTATTCTGGGCTAAAATTAAATATAGAGGATGATACCATAAATTACTTTAACATTTGCTTTAGAATAGAATTAGATAGTGAAATAAAGTCTCAAAAAATTTTAGTTTTTCGCTGCCCCCTTTTCAATCTGTTTATTGTATGTAGTCTTTTTTAATATAATTTATTTGTAGCATATTTAGTAAAGACTGCGATTGGCTCTTCTTTAAATTAGACTCCAGCAGATAAAGCCTGACAATTCAAAAATACCAAGTAAGAGGTATATGTTGATAGTTATTAACTATTAAAAACATTGGTTTTTCATTTCGCCAACTCATATAGCTTCTCAGCTAGAAACCTTATCTTTTTGTTGTCTTCTATCTCCTGATAATGGTTCTTAGGCACACCTTTGAACCCATATAATGCTCCAAACCAGGCACCTCCAATCGTGCCGGTCGAATCATTGTCTCCACCGTGCAAAATGCCTCTTAAACAAAACTATTCCCATGAGCCCTTGCAGCTCAGCAAAGCATCGTAAGCAATTAACGTGCTATCTACTCCCAAAGCCCCCGGCCACTTCGTCCAAGCTAAGCTTCGATAGAAATGCTCCCTTTCCACTATACCATAAGGTTAGGGGAATTTGGGGAGAGCAGGAACTGAAGAATCAAGAGATAACGACCTTGATTTGGCATAGCCTCTCCAACTCTATACAAACTTGTCCCATTGCCCGCTTTTCAGATTCAATTCCACTTATCTACCAGCAGTTTGAATGTGTTCGCGAGCCATAGGTAGAGCCTACTAGAATAACCTTGCTATCCATTTTTCAGGCTAGACTCCATTCAGTCCCAAATAAGTAAAATATGCCGAAACTACTGCTCCGAGATACCCAACAGGGTTGTGATGTGTAACCCTACCAGTCTATATGGTCACTGAAATGAGCTTTTTTAGATCTTGCCTGTAGAAAAGTCCAATACAGGCTGCTCTCATCGCAGCCCCACACCCTCCACCTTTCAACTCTGAGTATGGTATCTTATCCCAATTGGAAGCATCCTAGTTGATGATGCTCAAAGTCTTCATGCAGGTTTTGCCAGGTGCCCTGCCGCTCATACACTTCGAACACTTCTTATACTGTATGGCTATTCTTTTCGCAACGACCTGATGGTCTTAGTTGAACTTGCTCTGAGCCAAAGCCTGAGCTGTAGCTATATGCATAACGGTGTCATCAGAGTAGCGCCAGTCCAAGCCCAGTTTGAGAAATAGGGGACCCTTGCCAGCGGTTAGGTTCATCATGTCTTTGTGAATGAGGTTGCTGCTGAAGTTAAACTCCCATGAGCCATTTTTGTAGCCCATTGCGTCGCCCGCAGCTGCCAGCAACATGCACGCGTAGTATTGCTCTTTGCTCCATGTTTTATTTTCGCCACTTTGGATTTTGTCTTCCATTATAAAAGAATAACATTGTAAATATCTTCAACCCATCCCTTAAATCAGAGGTTTTACCAACCTTATTTACCTCAGTTTATTCAAAGTACCCAGGCATTAGATTGTCCGCCATCGGAATATCGTGGATTATCAATTTATGAAATTAAAGCTGCCTGTAACCAAAATTTTGAAGTATAAATAAAGTTTGTTTGTAAATAGCTTCTAGTAAGAAAATGTTTTAAGCTTTCATTGCTCACAAAATTGTTAAGAAGTTGAGCTTGTGCAACCTAACAGATAATAGGCTACAGGACTCAAATTCCTTTAGGCCTAAAAAAGATTATTCTTAAGTTGCAAAAGCAATAAAGGCTGGGAATTGCTAGCGAAAAATACTTATCATAAAAAAGGGAAGATAACTCAAACTCATTTAAAAAAGCGATATAGTTTTATTGATACAATCTATATGTATTTTTAAGATTATTTAGTCTCCAATTCGATGGTTGAGGCGGCAAAATTATTGACAAAAACTTAAAATTAAGCTATTTAAAGGTTTAGGATGCGATGAGCCATCGTATTATTGTAGAACTGAGTGTTACAATATCTTTCTTTGGAGCTTAAAAGTTGATTGAACCTGCACCTCATAAAACTAGTCAATTTAACATAAAAATTATCAATTCATTTGTACTTATTAATCCTATACTGCTTCAACTCCTTCATCAAGTCCTTATTCGAAAACTGTACCTTGCTCAGCCCCTTCTTCACATTCTACAGCTTCATGTATACCTCGCCCGCCTTCACGTTTAATTTCCCACTCACTATCTTCTACTCCTATTCCCGCAAGCAGTAGTTGTAAATAACGTTGCTCCGCTTTACTATATACTCTCCGCTGTTTGCCCCCAGTCTTATTGAACCCTGCGCCCGCAGAAAAAAAGGCTGTCTAACCAAGGAATATTCACGTCTGAAACGAGACTAGTCTCTTCCCTCTGGGGCATTCAAATGTATTGATACTCCTCGCAGTTCCTGTAATGAGGTAGCTCGGCTTCCTCTCTCACGGATATTAGGCAGGTTGATGTTTTGCGGCTGCGAGTGATCTTGCAACCCGTTTTGTGTGGGTTGCGTTAGTTCCATAGTAGATAAAGCAGGTATCCTTTCTTGATGTAGCTCCGGGAGATCAGAGATAACATTCATGTGTGTCCTGCGCTAACGGGTGCGTTATCGACTCCGGCGGTCCATCTCAACCCAAGGGCCAAAGTTGTGCTGTTCTCTGTTGAATACTTCATTATCTAGATGCTAATAGAGTGGATCATTGAAGAGGGGCTGCTGATTTTCCTGCCCCTGCCGGTGGCCTTTATGTGGCTTCAACCTTAGCTTGGTGCGGGTCAAATGGCTAGTGGGTTATTATTTTGGGTGAGGTGATTGCTGGGTGCTGTTCATAGTCTAATAAATGTAATAAACTTAACATCATTTAAAAGAATCATAGTCCTCTACGCAATTCATGAAACTTTGGATAAACAAAGTTTTGATACTAATCATAAATGTCAAATTTTTGCACTTTATAGCAAAGCAGTAATAGTTTTTCGAGGTATTTTCTTCTAAAACAATAGTCCAAATTCTAAACTCTTCAAGCCTTATCTTATTTGCACAATCAGATGTAATAAATATAAAGGTAAGCATCAATCACCTCATTCTAAGTCATCATCGAAATCTTGATTGATCTCGAGTAGGAAGTGCAAACTTATCTATCTAGACGTCATAATTTTGTACACAGCCACTTAAATCTTAGAAACTTCTGCATCTCCATACTAGGATTGGATCAGAGCACTATTATCCCGCCCAGGAATATAGTAATAGCATAGCAGCTGCATTTTCATGGTTGTCCACATAGTAAACAGGCGTCTATAAAGTTACTCCATTGTAGTCACGGCAGGTATGAAAAATCGAGAAAGATATCAATCAGTTGTGGTTAAAGGAAAAATCGCCTAGGTTGCATGAAATACGAATTTGGACTCTCTGAGTTACATTTGGTCGTTTCCCAAAGTGACGTCGAGAATGTAGTTCTTGTTTATGAGTAATTTTTTAACCTTCATTCGAAGTTCGCTTTGATTAGAACTGCTACAAATCATATATATTTTTCTTCATTTCCCAAATACTCAAAATGTCTAACTCTAAGCGTAAGAAGCTGTTTTCGTAAATAATCTCGATCCTTCCCAGAAGTCTAATGGTTTGGAATGTACATCTGGGATCGTCTCTCAGGTCAAAGCAATTGAAAGATATTTTGGTTTCTAGGTACTCAATCCAAATGACCTTTGAGTGGGTGTCCTTAAAGATGACATGATCACAAGTCCATTAATTTTCTTTTGAAATGTACTGTACGATAGGCTAGCTGTTTTCTTTTAAATCATCATAATGATAATATGAAAGGCTCTGTTTGAATGTCCCTTTCTCCTGGGTATAAAAGTTACGGGAGTCAGGGAAGTTGCAAATCAGAGCATGTCCAGTGTCCTCGAACTAAAACTGATGATTGACAGACCTTACAGTTCGCTTTTGGAAATGGATGATATCAATCTGACTGTTTGTTACATTCAAAACAATGACTTCTTTGCCGTTAATTTGTCCAAAGATATAGATGACATGTTGGTACTTGCGCTCGTACAGGATTTCACCAGAACATTGAAGTGGACAATGCTTCCCCTAGAGACAAGGCTTATCTGGTCTGATCATCACGAAAGTATTATCATAGACATTCGAGAGGAAAACTACCTTCGGCGCAGGTTTCTCCAGAGGTTGATCACGGCGGTTTGCTTGAAGAGCATAAATCATGAAATCTGTTTAAAGACGCTGAACTGGGCATATACTTAAAGAACTAAATATAATCGACTCTAGCTCATTTTGGCCTCATTTAATTTGGAAGATTTGCACAAATGTATTTTTTTGATACAAATAAACTCAGCATCTAAAGATGATTGACTTTTTGGCTTGCAAAGATTAGAGAAAAATTTTGCTTCTTACTTCCAGAAGCTTTAATGAAACTTAAGGAATAATATAAAAAACCTGTTAAATTCCACAAAGAATATTTTTAAACCTCAAAAAGTCGAGTGTTGATTTTACTAAAGCTTATTCTAGCTATGAATATTGAGTTTTTCTATATTTAGAAATAATATTGTTGTGCAGATGCAGAGAAAAATTATATAAAAAGTATGTTTTGAACGTTTATGACAAGAAGTGAATAGCAAACAAGTATTTACGAAGTTTAGATGCTAGATGGTTAGATTGCGACAACCCATGATGTTCTGTAACTATTTGAAAAATACTAAAATCACGATAAACATCGTAATGTAAGTATTTGCTACAAATCTACTGGGGGCTGCACAAATCAATTCGCCATCATTTTTTGTCTTTGGTTGTAATTAGGCCCATCAATTCATTCAAATTTTTATTTTTGATACTTTTTTTGTTTGTTTCGAAGACAGTTCTAGAAAATTTCATGGGAGCGTTTTTCTATTTTATTTTTGTAAAAATACTTCAAATAAAGGCCTAAACGTTAAAATCAGAACCTATTCTAGCTAGCAAAGTGACAAACTTAAGAAAAGAAATCCTTTTCATCAAAGAAATCAGGGTTTTTGTAAAGTTAAAACTTTGAAGTACATTATAGTCAATAATAGTTGAGTAACATTAGACAAGGATTTTCAAAAGTATAATGAAGTTGGCTCTAAAATATTATTCGAAGCCAATCGAAATTTGTTTTAATCAATCAAAACATCCCATCCTCAATCACTATTTAGGTTTACTCCCCAGTCCTAAGTTTATCAGCCTATTTTGGGGGATAAAAATAGACGATAAAATATTAATTAAACTTTTCTTGAAATAGAAACTAATCAAAATATTTAGTTAAACCAGAGTTCCTCTCAACAAAGCCATCCTAAACTGAAACACCTATGGACAAGCAATACCAGCTTATACAAGTATCCCTAGGAGAACTACCTCTAAATAAAATTTGGTGAGAGGGAAATTTGTTTCGATTAAATAAATTTAGAAGATGACGTGCTGGAAAATATAAATGAAGTAATCATTCGATTTCAAAATTAAAATGAGTCGTGCTCCTGGGTAAGTTTCAACTTAGTCATTTATTAATCAGACTCTGTTGTAAGGCTTCCCATACTTTCTATCTTTCTCATCGAGTAAGGAGGGATACTTGGCACAGCCTTTTTTGTCCATTTGTGAATTCTTTACAGGTCTTGAATATAAAGTCTGTGCTGGATGCTTCTAACCTGAACAGGTAAATATTTCTTTCCCATCTTCCACAAGTTATTATTATAAGATTACCGCAAGCAAAGAGCATATCCATACCTCAGCACCTCAGATTATTAGCTTGGCCTATCCTAAAACACATCAACCCAATGCCTAACTATTGTTTCCGGACCACTTATTCGCGAAAGACGCGAATCCATAAAAGACAGTGCAAAATTAGCTTTACAGTTTCTTTTTAACACTACTATTAATGATATTCTGTTTTGTGTTAAACAGCAGGGAATAGCTCAAAGGCTAGAATCTGAAGCATGTTTCTTGGTAATTCGCAAATTAAAAATGAAACGTTACTCGCAAATTTAGAAATTTTAAACTTTTTCTATCTATAATCTGAGACTTTGTAACAGAAATCAGCTGGCTTTCACAAGGAAGCGCTAAAAAGCCAGCTGATATGGCCCTTTTTCATACAATCGAATTCTACATTCAGCATCAGCGACATCGTCTTGCTGTCGGACCTGTGATTGAAGACGTTCGATCCATTCCTCCAGCTCTGCATCGGCTTTCAGAATCACCAAATATCAACATTGCTTGCTCTTCTTTTCTTAGAATTGCATGAACTTCAACTTTCTAGTTTGTTGTTCCATCTGGACGTTTGACTGTAGATTGGCGTTTCTTTTCTTCATATTTTCTTTATAGCTTTGCAATTAAGAAACCCTAGATTCTTCGGCAAACTTTTTTAAGCCTGTGCCAACAAACTTAAGCGACTGCTAGCAAATGAGATGAGAGTCTAACTTTTATTTTCTATAAAGTTCATATCTTGCAAGAAGCATTACTTTTTTCGTTAGAAACTCGATTATCATAAGTACTAGTCCAAGCTTATTCTTTCGTAGATACTGCGCTGGCAAACATAGCATAGCAGCAACCAAATCGAAGAAAAGCATATGAACCTTTGCATTCAGAATCATCCTCACCAAGCTCAAACTCAACTCTTGATATCACTGTTAATGTATACTCTTACAATTCTATCATTTACGCTACAATTTTATAAAACCGCCAGCCACAACTTCACTGAGATACTTTCATTTTCTCTCTTATCAAGAACTAAGTTATTTAACCTTTTCACTAAAATCTGGTTTGGCACCAAAAACACCAGATTGGTAATAGGGATTTAGTTTATAAACGGCCACAGAATCATATGCTGCATAGAAACGGTTTAAATTTAATTTAGCAATATTATGGAGCTTCTTATAATATTTAAAATTAAAAAATTTCGATTTCCTCACCTAAAAGCACACCTCCAATCGAGTGGGAAACCGAAGTCACCCTAAGGTTAAACTTCTGTCATTAACTATACAGCAAGCTGATTAACAGATAGTCAGGCGATTAACTTACTGGCTTCCTCAAATTTATAGAGTAACTCATTTGAGTAGCATCAAACTTCTAAACATTTCGCGAATGAGGATGATATGCTTGTATATGCCACACTTTCTGATTGTATATGTGATTTTTTGTAATTTGGCTTTAGAAAATCTTATTCAATCTTTGGCAGCTAGCTGAGACCAGATGTTTTAGACTATTTAGTATTGTTTCTCGATTATAGCTTGTGCCAGAAACTATAAATATAGCCAGCCGACTGTTGGCTGAATTCAATTAAAACGTTAACAAGTTTTAACTTAATCTCTTTCGTTTCAAGATTTCTCGTGATTGTTTAGTCTTCATTTCTAATTCAGAGGATTAGTTGCAGGTAGTTCCACTAGCTTAAAAAGGAGCTATTCTGTTCGCAGATACCTAAGCTAATTGCCTTTTTAAAAAACTCTATCTTAAACTTTACATGAATGACTTTACTAAGGTGAAGTGCAGCTGCTGCAGTGTTGTAGTAAATTACTCTTAATGTTGAAGTAATAACTAAGATCAGCGAGGTAATGGCTTGCCTCAACAGTTTGCCTTTATAGTGTAGAATATTCACAAAAACTAAAAAGGTTGGATTGATGTATCTTAAAATACCTGTCAGAATAAGCAGCTATTAAATTAAAATTTTCTAAACCTGGATGTTGTTTGCAGAGCGTTGCCTCTAAATCAATATTTTAATGACATCTTCAATAACATATTTCAGAAATGCTGTTAAAGCTAGAATTTTGATCTCTGTCTCGCTGATATTTTCATCCTTGAACTAATTCTTGAATTATTGTGATCTTGCAGTTGGTCAATTCAATTTTGTAGCTTTTGAACGCTTTGATTATAGCAGAGCAATAGATCAAACTTTTTTCATCCCTATCTCCTTCTAGCATAGACTGATTAGAACGTCTTTAACTTTCATCTTAGCTACAATGATTAAGCTATCGATACTTCAAATACTAGCGAACGTAGCAAACTAATTCCTGCTGCTCAACTTATGTGATTATTTGAGTTATTAATAAAATAAGAACATAGTTATTTATCTAAGACACTAAAAATATCCCATAAACACGAACTAATTAATCATGGGTTGTCTTTTTACTCAATGAACCTTGATAGCTATTAAGAATTGTTTCTGCCTTCCTTGTTATGCAAAGAAAGCTAGGGTTTGTAGTAAGTAAACCCATCAAAAACTAACCCTTTATCCTTCATAGTCTGGTCAATGTTAAATGTAGTTTGACTGCCCTAGAAATCAATATCAAAGCCCTCCTAATTAATCGTCTCTTTGAAAGAAATAGGTGCATCGATTCTCTTCTGAAAAACCTAATCAAAAGTAACATTTGCGAAAAACGGATGCTTTTTGATCTCTGCTGCCCCTTTTGAGCCTAACCTTTCACTGGGTTTTATTTTAAAAAGTCCTTTCAGTAAGGATCTTGCATCTGGAGACAAATCTTCAGGTATTGGTACTGGTTTAGTTGTAATATTTTTGAGGATTTAAGTTTTATTGGCAGAATAAAAAGGAGGCTTGCCAGTCAACATATCGTAAAGCAGCGATCCCTCAGTTAGAATAAAGTTACGAAGCTAAACCAGTCGGCAGTCTGAGTGTAACCTTTTCCCAGCATAACCTAGGGCGCGATGTATTCCGGCGTTCCACAAATGCTGAAAGTTACTTGCTTTTCCTAGAGACAAACTTTCGACAATCCAAAGTCAGTAAGCTTGATATGGCCATCTTGATCGAGTAGTATGTTCTCCGGCTTAAGATCTCGATAAATGATATTCCGGGAATGCAGATATTCTAAAGCCAGTAGTATCTATGCCGCATAGAACTTGGCCGCTTCTTCTGGGAATTTGCGATTTCTTCTCAGCAAGTAAAAGAGCTCTCCCTTGATGAAAAAATGGCTACTCCAAGCATGAGATCACAGAGTAGGTATAGTTTACGGTCTGACTGAAAAGCATAGTGCAATTTGACGATGAAGGGATGATTCATAGCCTCGAGAATGAGTCTCTCTGAAATAGTATTGATGCGCTACTCAACAGAGTTTATTGCCTACTTCAAAATTATCTTCATTGCGTAACAACGATCTGCTTATCCAATCATCTTACTTTCAATTGTATCGCGGACCATAAAAACTTGTCCAAAGGCTCCTCGGCCTAAGCCTCTAACTACTTTAAAATCTCCGATGCTTTTATGTCTGCCTAATTGGTCGAAGGTCATCACACTATATTCTATTTGAGTGAGAAAGTACTATGATCTATGGGTTGCAAAGTAGTGGTGTTCTGGGTGGTGAGAGTAAGGAATTCTTTGATTTCGTGGATGCGTTCAGCTTAAGAATCGGCTGGGTAGGTGGGTGGGTACCAAATTGAGTCTTGATTTTATCAGGTTTTTTGCTCTTATTACGAGAAGGCTCTTGATCCATTATCTTTGCACAAATGTTGCCCATGTATTTTTGAATATATAATAAAGCTACTCTACTTATTCTTCAATATCCTTATAGCAAGTAGGATAACTATCTATCTTAATGCACTTTCGTGGCAAATCATGCAGTCTGCACTTGTGTTCTTGCAAGATTTGTTTCCCTATAAAACAAAAATGTGAAATATTAACAATATCCTTCCATTTTAGAGTATTAAGTTATAGTTTAGCTATCACTATCTATAGTTTCTATCGCGTCTTTATTCTCCGCCTCTTTTTCAACAGCCTATTATCTCTTTCTATAAGTAGATATTTCTTTTTGGCTTCTCTATTTTCGCGAGGTAAAAAGTCTCCATTCTACTAGGAGGTAAGTCTTTGCAGTTGTAAAAAAGATATAGAAAAGTTGTAAGCTTCCATTATATTTATCATCAAATGGCTTGGACTTTCTTAACAAGTAAAGCCAGAATTCCACCGAACTACTTAAGCACGTAGCATTACGAATTCTTATTACTGCATCAGCCAACTGTGATTCTATAGAAGTCGAAATAGCCCGAAAAATTTTACTGGGTTTTTCAGTAGTACAAGCAATTAATAATAATGAATCAATCAAAGCCTACGATTCGTTCTTGGGTGCAAAAAAAGAATGGTAAGAATATTGGCTCAAATACTCTAAAAGTACTTTTTCTAAGAATACCATTATCATAACCAATCATCATCTTAATATTCCGACATTTCTTCGGCTTCTTCCCATTCGCATGGGAAATCAGTTTCCTGCATCTACTATCTTTGAACTTCAGCCTCTCCTTCCCTATTGCCTTCTTCTGATATCCAGCTATCATTATTTGTTACACTATTCACCACTCCTTCAGTTTATAGGTTGTCCCTAATGATGCTCAAGTCCAGCGTTAGTTCCTGCCTCTCAGCAGACTCCAAGGGTGGCTTGGCAATCAAATGCAAACTGCTGTCTTGTTATTAAGGCTGATTCACATCATCTTGGCATCTCCTCTGGTCGAAGCTAGGCCACTAGGCATCGCTCATTATGTATGAATCAGACTTTACCCAACTAGGCAGGTTTACTTAAAGGTTATTCTATAGCCAGCTGAGTTAAATACTGTCTCTCCTTAAATTCAGCTTTTAATCAACCAAAAGGTTATTCTTATGCGTGGTCTCAGTCTTCTTTTGATTTTAATCTACTTTTTTAGGCATTTTTTCGACTTAGATCAGCTTTGTTAAACTTTACAATGGAATGTCCTACCTTTAGAAATAAGGGTCAACCTCAGTGCAAGTATAACACCCTTCTCTCCGATAAAGCCAAGAGAAAATGCAGTTGCGATGGAAGGTGTGCCCGCAATGTAACTTGAATATCTTATCGCCCACTGCAACTTCTTCGCTGCATATACGACAAGGAAACACCTAGTCATTTGGTTCGCCTTTTGAGCGGATGTGCCGCCAATTAGAATTCATTCTCATCCTCGAAAAACCACAGTCAGTACAACCACTCTAGCAGCAGGCTACCATTCTAAGGTGCTTGCCTTTTCCATTGCAGTGTTCACAGATGTATTATTTGCTCGCTTCCTCTTTTTTGAATACTTTCCTTTCAGGGGCAGGAATATGCCGCCGGCTTTCTTAGTCAAGAGTTCGATACTAAAAAAGCCGCCGCTAGAACGCCTAATTAGGTTATAAGTAGGCAGTTTGGATAATCTTTTCAAGCACACCGTGTCCTCCACACTACTCACAAGGATAAGCTTTTTTGTTTTGCTATTGAAGCGCGATGGATTTGAGCATCGGGCAGAGATAGGTCTTGTCGTTTTTGTGCTGTTCGTTAAGGTTGGGTTTGAAGTGGATACTATGGCAGTAGTGGCAAACAAAATAGCATTTCTCGTGCTCGTTTCTGTGGTATCTTTAACAATAGTTGCAAACTCCAAGGCTGCGATCGTACTCATAAGTTGCTTCGCGCCTGAAAGCTCTGCCATAGCTGCCCACGTACTGATTGTATAGAAATTACTCAGCTGACGATCTCCTTCGATCAGCTCTTCGGTCAAACATCTTATTATAAGTACTATTCTACTCCTTAAAAATCAATAGTTCATAAATCTACATCGATTTTTAAGCATATTGTATACTTTTTTGCAAAAAACACTTTGGAAAGCAGTTTTCTGTGAATTTTTATAGATTGAAATATACTACCGACAAACTATATGAAAAAAGAATTCATACTGATTCAAAGAGTAATCTATTAGACAACAATCTAACTCATTATATACGAGTATATATTTAAAAACCAACAACCAAAAATACACGATTTCAACAATTTAGCTATGAACTTATATTGCGAAAGTGTTGAAGTAAGCTTACACTGAGACTAAAAAAGTAGTGACTTAAAACGAACTATTCTCCATATATCAATTTATCGAGATAATTTTCCGAAAAAGGAATTTCGAATATTTGTTTCATTAAATGTTAATCGTAAATATGCTCGGATCAGAAACCATTGCTAGCGCCTCGAGAAATCTAAAGTATATAGCATTATCCATAACATAGTCTGCAAGCAAAGTATTCAGTTTTCCATTATCTGGTTATCTATTTGGTAAAATTGACTGATTTTCATTTAGTGACGCCAACTGATTACTAACTTTTTATGCTGGAAAATAGTAGCTTTAAATCCAGAGATATGGATTAGCAGCTACAATTACATCAATCTTACTAATTTCCACCTGTAATATTTGATTTTTTATTTTTAGGATCAAAAATCCGCCACTTTCCATCAATATTATTATCATCCTATCTAGAGAACACTATCGGATCAAGGTTGCAATATCCAATCACTATCGTTTAGACTGAATGAGATTCATTATACTCATAGAGTTTACAATTATTACTAATCCTTCCTCGCATCTTAAAAAGCGTAAAGTTATTGAGTATGGGTTATGAGATGATGAGGATATTGAGGTCAATAGATGTCCTTCACCATGACTGCGTAGAAATCCTAGAAAGAGATCTTGCCATCCTTGTTGGAATCAGCCTTCTCCAGCATCAGCAGCAGAGTCTCTTCGTCAAGGTTTTCCTTCACATGCTGGTTTATCTCCTTGAAGTCATCAATCGTCAAGTAGCTCTTGTTGTCTCTATCGTATTTTTTGAATATGGCGGCAATCTCCTTCTTGGTCTCGTTCCGGTAAGGCTTAGTGTCCATGGCTTTCATGAATTCAATAAAGCTGATACCTCCCGTTTCTTCCGCATCGAATTCTGCAGTAATTTCATAGGTGGTTTTCCTGTTGGGCTCGAACCCGTTCTGGGTGAGAAGTAGCTTCAAATCATTCGGTAGCAGTACACCCATTCCTGTAGAATCATAGGCATCGAATACCTATTTAAGATCGATAACGTCCTGATAGCTCAGCGACCCAGTGACGTAGAGTCCAGGCTCAAACTCTCTCAAATCTTTGCGACGGAATCGGACTCCATAGACATCGGTACGATCTATTTTAGAGGTGCTTTTTTCGGGACTGTAGCCGAACTTTTGGGAGGAGTTGCGGATGTTGCTTTCAGGCTTATTGAGGAAAGAGCTAGTTCTCTCCTTGTTTCGGACTTATCTCATCGACATTTCCAGTAATCTCGATTAATATTATAGATATGGTAAACTTAATAAAATTTATCAGCTGCTAAACTACTCTTTCACATTCTACAACTCTCCTGCTCCAACCCACCATCCCTTTGCCAGCCATCGAAAATCTATCATACTTCCCTAATAAATGCTCGCATAATTTTCTTTATGGATTTATAACTTGAACTTGAAATAAAGCAACTGTGAAATTTCTAGCATTCTCTGAAATGACATGGATAAATAATTTATACTGTGACTTAGGCTGATACAACATAAGAAAGAAATAGTTCATGAGGTGTTGTTTGTTTGTGGGTTGGGCTTTTCGAAACGCATGAGCGTATCCTCAGTAATTTTCTGACAATTATCCTTCCAATACTGCTTCCTTTTTATAATGGTCTGCTGTATCTGCATCCCGAGGTACACCTTTCTTGCGTTATTGAACAGAATTGAGATACTCTTACTATTTTTACCTTACTTGATCATGCTGCCGTAAGGATTCCTGGCAGTGCTCCACGGGCATGCACCTCTTTGCAAAATCATACGCACTATCTCCACGTCTCTGGCTTTTACTGCGTAGTAGAGGGATGTGTGGGAGCCGTGGCAAAGGTTATCCGAATTGACACCCACCTACAGAACTAAACGAACTATCTCAGTCTTGCCCAACTGTGCTGCATAGCTGAGAACAGTTTTGCCATTGAAATCTCTCTAAAAAGCATAGGCCGTATTTTTTTGCAAGAAAGTTTTGACTGCTTCAATATCGCCCATCTTTATGCATTTGAAAAAGGCATAAGAACCTTCAAGCAGATAGGGCTGTATATTGGTTCGAAAAGCCATAAATATATTTGCCCTATCAATACCGTAGATGTAAAACAGGGCTGCCCACCTCAGAAGCGATTTCCTCAGTAATTTGAACCGATGCCTTGCTGCATTAATGATACTTTTGTCTAATTTGTCATATTAAGATGATTATTGAAATTTTTGGGCTGGGATAGTCTCCAGGTCGATATTGTTAGACTCGCCGGCTGAGAACTCAGACTGCTGGTCTAGATACATTTTGAAAGTATTTTGAGTTGCTGCTGAATGAGGACGAGTCATAGTAGGTGGAGACACTGTAATATTTTGGGAGACAACTTGTCTTCTCTTCGAAAGCCGATTATTCTTGTGGTTGAGCATCTCCTCATAAAATGAAAAATCTAGCTTCCCCAAATCTTCGAGCGATTCTAACTTCTGGGCGCCTTGGCTGATAGTTCTAGTTTGGTACATCCTTTTGATATTTTGGATGAGGCTCACCATATTCTGCTCACACTACAAATTCGGCGCATAGGGCTGCTTCAACTACAACACTTAATTGCTATCCTCTAGCCTATTCTTGTAATCGTGCATTTTTTAGATCAGACTCCGGAAGTTTTGCTCACTTTACTTTTTTGAAGTAGGCTAGATTACAGAAATTGAGTATGCTCGAGGCGGAGCTTACTCCTCTGCAGGCCTAATTAAAGTAGACCGTGATATCGCTGAGATATCAGGGCCAAACACTTTGTCATAGGCTTCCTTTTTGAGTAATTTGGATCGCTTTTCGATGTGGGATTGAGTGCCCCTACGATAATGCTATTTTTAGTAGAAGGTATAGGTTTCTTTGGAGCCCGAGTACTGCTGCTGAAGCTACTTGGTCTTATCATTGATATGAAAATTATCGTCAATCTTTTGTAAATTCTGGGAGTTGCTGCCAGGCTTGAGATTTAAAGAGAAGGTGTTTTTCAGGCTAATTTTGGTCTTGGCTTTCAATTCGTACTCAAGCTGCTTAATTTAGAACATCCGTTTCGGATTCACCATCTCCGAATCCCTCTTCATAAGTTTACTGAGTAGAGAGTTTTCGACCGGCACCCTCTCCTTAAAGAAATTTTTGAGGTTCTTCTTATTCTACTAGATGTAGTTGCTGGATTGGGAACTGATGATTTGGCCTTGGAGTATTTCTTGAGGATAGCCTGAATCGCTATTTAGCTTGGTGAGGATGGATTTTTGTTTATACTGGCACTTATACTTGCTGTAACTGGACTTGACCTTGGGCTATGAGTTGGTCCTTTTTCTCGTTTCTCCCCCTTTTTACTGTTTTTAGTTCAAAACCTCCTTCATTATACCAATTTATAATTTTATTCAATCCTATCAATTACCACACTCTACTTTTGAATGCTGCCATATCACTGAGGCAACACATTTCAGGGTAAATATTCACCACAACTTGTTCATATTGTTGCTTAATAATAACAATCTTAGCCAGTTAATAAAGTTGTCTTTTTTTTCAAGGATTTGGGATGCCATTCTCTAGCAGCTGACGAAATTTTGTATTTTTCTACAAATTATGGTCTTATTCTTGAGAAGGCACTTGGGCTTTTTTTCTTAATTTGATAGCCTGCAATAACTGGTTTATTGAGATTTAATACAGTTTCTAAATTAGTGACTCTCATGAAAGTTTCTTATTCATAGAATTTATCAGGTATTAGCAGGTACTTCCTTATAAATTAATAGGCTGTCAATTACTAAGTTAGATAGATCTGCTCCAAATATTATTATGAGGCTTAGATTTTTTAGGTCTCAAGTTTACTAACTTTTCTATTCGAATGTTGTATAGTATATGCAAAAAAATTATTTTTGGTGTTTCTCGCATAGTTATTTGATGATTTAAGAAAAGAAATATTTTAATTTAGATAGATAATCAGATTATCAGTTATTCCTTCGAATGCTGTCAATCATATTTCCAAGATATGGTTCGGTAGTTTGCTATTGATTTCCTATTGAAATTCCCTTAACATAATATAGCTTACCATTAATTATTCGTCAAAATAACCACACAATAAATTGTAATCTTTGCCCAATCCAATAAAGAGCACAACCGAGATTAGATTGCTGGGTTTTAACAGAGTTAAGCTCTCATCACATCAGCAAAATTCATTTAAAACAAGATACGATTTCTCTTAAGACCTTAGAGCAGCTGTATTTCCTACTTAGTAAAATTTGATTAGTGTATCATTTGAGAAATTAATGGCGCTTTGCAGAAATTTTTACTGCACGTCTTATAAAATAAAATTAAAAAGATACATGTCTGATGCCTACCAAAATTTATGATACTTTTTACTATGTAACAACATAAATGCTCATTGGTAAATACAAATCACTATTTGGTGTTAACTGTTGACTCCTATTCTAATATGCTGTAAATATCACCTAAGCATTCGAATGTCGAAGAGTGCTCTTTACGAACGAAAAAACGAACAACACCACGATTTAGACTGGCTGCAGCTATACTCATCAGATAATGTATTTAAGGCAGCCTAGCTCCCAGGTAAAATTTTTGAGAGTTAAAACATTTTTGATAATGAATAAGTATACATCTAATTCATGATAAGGATGAAGCTGAGAAAGGGACAGATATCTGTTGATACAAAGTGCAGAATATACTAAGGTTACGATTTTAAGGCTTCAGAATTAATTTTATTTGGGCTAGGATATAAGTTGAATGTGCAAATCGGCATGGCAAGATTATGATGAGAGAGGTTGCCGATTGAAAATTACGATTTTGAGCTTAATATTTCTAATATAATAGTGTTATTACGTCTTTTTAAGATTCCTTGAGTAAATTTCATTTGTGAGATATATTGTTTACCATTCATCCAGTATAGAGTTGATTTTGCCATCATAATAGTTTTTGAATTGCATCTTTGGATATTTTGTTCCTATACCTACATTATTTGCACGCAGTTTCATGGTTGGGTTAATATTGAAAGCTGAGCTGGAAAGCTTAAATAACTATCATATTGTATGATTTAGTTTAAAATAGTATGCTTATGCAATTTTATATTAAATAGAACTTCAAATGATATACTTGTTTGAAGGCTGGTATAATCTAGCATCTAGCCAAAGTTCAAAAATATTGAGACCAAATCAACTCAAAGATAACCACAACTTGAAATCAATACATACTCAAAAGATATCCTCCTGAACTGTTCAATCTATTCTTTAAATTATATATGTTTTTCATAAATAATGAATTATAGAATCATGAGAGCTGCGCATTGAGTCAACAAGTATAGCGATAAATGTTTGGGCCATAAAATTTGAGCTTAAGGTTGAAGCTGGCGTCCTGATATGCCTGGCAGATGACACACTTAAAATATGACCTATGCTCCATTCTCAGC
>Ga0316217_10003621_pt1 | contig 17380 bp, 11 predicted proteins | sample 1anoAmetaG_FD_203633 | JGI IMG/M metagenome (GOLD analysis project Ga0316217, IMG submission 203633) | Freshwater microbial communities from Trout Bog Lake, Wisconsin, USA - 1anoA | ecosystem: Environmental > Aquatic > Freshwater > Lake > Hypolimnion/Profundal zone | place: USA: Wisconsin...
GACCATGTCCCTTTTTTGGCGCTTCGGGCCTTCACTTAGCTTCCTGGCGCTGTTCCTGTTCTGCTGTGCCCTGCTGGTGATTACCTTTATCGATATGGAACACCAGATTATCCCGGACGAGATCTCACTGCCCGGGATCGTTGTCGGCTTCCTGTTTTCCTTTTTTCTCCCCTGGCAGACCTGGCTAGGCTCCCTGGCGGGCATTCTTCTTGGCGGTGGCAGCCTTTTGCTTGTAGCCTCCTGTTATCAATGGCTGACCGGCAAGGATGGGATGGGAGGGGGAGATATCAAGCTTTTGGCCATGATGGGTGCCTTTCTGGGGTGGAAAGCCGTTCCCTTCATCATCTTTGCCAGTTCCCTGGCCGGTTCGGTGATAGGGGTCTCCATGATGCTGATCCAGAAGAAGGATTCCAAGATGGCCATCCCTTTCGGCCCCTATCTGGCCTTTGGCGCGGTGCTGTACATCTTCTACGGCGGGCAGCTCATCCGCTGGTATCTCCACATGGGCAGATTAGCCAGGTGATAGCCGTGCGCACGATCCGACTCAGTCTGACGGTGTCCATCCTGGCGTTTCTGACCTGCATGCTGCTTTTGGCATGGCTGCTCTTCAGCGCCCTGGCCTTCAAGACCTCAGCCAATGACCTCTATTCCCAGAAGGGCGAGTACGGCCGGACGCTGTTGGGCGTCTTTGCCGCCCAATTGCCCGATGTGGTGCCGACTTTTCCGGCGGGAATGATCCAGGCCGCGTCCCCTGCCGGAGTATTCGCCCAAAAACTGGCCGACGAGGGCGCATTCGTACGGCTCACACTGCTCGATGCCAACGGTAAAATCATCTTTACCGTGGGCAAGGACCCTGGCGACATCTATCTCCCTTTCAGCGGTTCCCTCCAGTATCAGGGGCAGGTTGCGGTTCTGAAGGGCAAAGGGGCTGTTGCCCGCGTGATCCCGGTGATCAGAAACGGCGTCACCGTCGGCAGGGCCGGGATTGTGTTGTCGCTTGCCGCGGAAAATGAGCGCCTGCAGCGTTCGCAGAAGCTCTACATGGCCTATTTCGTCATCGACTTCATTCTCCTTTTGGGGGTAGGTTCCTATATCCTGTCGCAGATCGTGGTGAAACCGATCAACCGCCTCCTCGCCGCCACTGAAAAGATCACCGGCGGCCATTACGGCCAGCAGGTGCGTGTCTCCGGTAGCGCGGAACTTGTCCGCCTGGCTGAATCCTTTAACGGCATGTCCCTCTCCCTTCTCAGTAAGGAACGTCAGGTCTCGGAACATGTAGCTGCCCTTGAAAAGGCAAACGAGGAGTTGCGCCAGGCGCGGGAAGAGGCGGTGCATACGGAGAAAATGGCCTCCATCGGCCTTTTGGCGGCCGGAATGGCCCATGAGGTCGGTACGCCGCTGGCATCCATCATGGGCTATGCCGAACTCCTCTCCGGCGAACAACCGGTCAACCTGGTTATTCAGGATTACGCAGCGCGCATTTCTGGGGATTGCAGCCGCATCGACCGCATTGTGCAGGGACTTCTGGATTTCGCCCGACCCCGCGGCAGTGTCAAGGTGGCGTGCGACATCAACCATCTGGTCTCCGAATCCCTTCAATTGCTTGCGCAGCAGGGTGCATTCAAACACATCAAGGTCGCCTCGCAACCGGGAGAGTGCCTGCCCATGGCGCTTGTGGACCCCCACAAGCTTCAGCAGGTGTTGATCAACCTGATTCTCAACAGCCGGGACGCCATGCCTGGCGGAGGGAAATTGGCCTTAAGGACCATGCAGGATGCCTGTCCCCCGTTTCTTCAGCAGTCATCATGCTGCCTGCGCCTGGATGTGATGGACAGCGGCGAAGGCATACCCGAGGAGAATCTTGCGCACATCTTTGACCCGTTTTTTACCACCAAGCCGCCCGGAAAGGGAACCGGCCTGGGGCTGGCCATATCGGCGCGCATCATCGAGGCCTTTGGCGGCAGGATCACCGTCAAGAGCACGCCGGGCACAGGCAGTTGCTTTACCCTGTGGCTTCCGGCCCAGAACTAGGAGGTTGTTGAAAAACAGCCATCTCGCCGCATCCTCGATTGCCCTTTCGTGCGGCGTAGCGAGGCTCACGCCTCCTCAGGGCATTCTGCGGGTGCGACGATCTAACTATTTTTGAACAACCTTAAACAGCTTGCTTGTGAGAACCCCCATGACGGACAGCCCCAAACATATCCTGATCATCGACGATGAGGAAAACCTGCGCCACATGCTCTCGGTCATGCTGACGCGCCAGGGATACCTGGCCGATACGGCCGCTAACGGCGTTGAAGGTCTTGAACGTCTCGAATCGGCGATGTATGATTTTGTCCTCTGCGATATCCGCATGCCCGAGATGGACGGAAAAGCCCTCCTGACCAGGGCGTTGGAGGTACGCATCGCCTCGCCGTTCATCATGATGTCGGCCTACGGAACTGTGGATACCGCGGTGGAATGCATGAAGATGGGAGCCTACGACTTCATCTCAAAGCCGTTCAAAAAAGACGAGATCGTGATGGTTCTGAGAAAGGCAGAGGAGCGGGAGCGACTCAAGTCGGAAAACAGGCGGCTGCGTGAGCTTGTAGCCGGCAAGGATGATTTCTGCGGCATCATAAGCCGCAATCCGGCCATGCAGGAGATCTTCTCCCAGATCCGCAGGATCGCCGATCTCAAGACCACTGCGTTGATCCTGGGTGAGTCCGGGACCGGTAAGGAACTCGTGGCGTGTGCCATCCACACGTGCGGGATCAGGGCTAAGAAGCCGTTCGTGGCTGTCAACTGCGGCGCCATACCCGAGAATCTGCTGGAAAGCGAACTGTTCGGCCACGTGCGTGGCGCCTTCACCGATGCCTCGGGAGACAAGACCGGCCTGTTCGACCAGGCCGACACCGGCACGCTCTTCCTTGACGAAATAGGCGAGATGCCGCCGGCCTTGCAGGTCAAGCTCCTGCGCGTGCTCCAGGAGGAGGAGATCCGCCCTGTGGGGGCAGCGGCGTCCCGCAAGGTCAATGTGCGTGTCGTCTCAGCTACCTCTCGGGATCTTGAGGCGGATGTGCGCTCAGGCCGCTTTCGCGAAGACCTCTACTTCCGGCTCAACGTCTTCAGCATCATCCTGCCGCCGTTGCGGGAGCGGATCGAGGACATTCCCTTGCTGGCGGAACATTTCACAGCCAAATATAAGGCCTTTGACAATGCCGCACCAGCCAGGATCACCCCGGATGCCATGCGCAGGCTTATGGCATACGATTGGCCCGGCAATATCCGCGAACTGGAAAATGTCATTGAACGCGCAACCATCCTCTGCTTGGACGCGGTTACCGCTGAATGCCTGCCGTCCAGGGTCGGCGGCGCTACGGGGACCGGGGCGCATCCGGAGGACGAAAATCTCTCCATCAAGAAGGCAGAAGGTGCCCTGGAGCGTGACCTCATCCGCAAGGCCCTGGCAAAGACCGGCGGCAACCGCACCAGGGCGGCCAAGATCCTGGAGATCAGCCTTCGTTCCCTGCTCTACAAGCTCAAGGATTACGGGATCGAGTAATACGCAGATATCACAACTATTTTTATTTCGGCCTGCTAGGCAAAAATTGCGTGGTTGTTGGGATATTTAATGAGCAGGTACGAAAAAAATGCGGAGCAATCAAAATGCATTTTTAAATATATAAAAGTATCAGTATGTTATGTTAATGGTATTTCCAGGCACTTATCTTGCTTCACCTCAACAACATCCTTGAAAGGAATCATTTTATGCTCAAGATCCTTGTTTCCGTCATCGCATTCGGCACACTTTTCGCCACACCCCTATTCGCCATGGATAAAGAGGGACACGGCAACGACTGCACGTCATGCCACACGCTTTCGATCAAGGAGGCCTCGGAACTTCTCAAGGCAACAGGCGGAACGGTCAAGTCCATCAAATATTCGCCCATAAAGGGGATGTACGAGCTTCTGATGGAAAAGGACGGCAGGCAGGGTCTTATCTATATCGACTTTGCCAAGAAGCACCTCATGCAGGGTTTTATGATCGACCTGGCAACCCTGCAACCGGTCACGACGCACACGCCGCAGGAGCTGCCCCAGCAAAAGCAACCTGCCAAGCTTGACGTCAAGACCATCCCGCTGGAGAACTCCATTGTCATGGGCAACCCGAACGGCGCCAAAAAGATCTATGTCTTTACCGATCCGGACTGCCCATACTGCCGCAAATTCCATGCTGAGCTGAAAAAGCTCGAGCAGATCGCTCCCGATGTAGCGATTTATGTCATGCCGTACCCGTTGCCCATGCATCCTGGCGCCTATGACAAGGCGAGGGCGATCCTGGAATCGAAGAGTCGGGATGTGCTGGATAAAGCTTTCGAAGGCAAGGATATTCCCAAACCGGCTAAGGATGAGAGCAAGGCCCGGATCGACGCCAACATCAAATTTGCCACTAATAACGGCATTTCAGGGACGCCGACCTTTGTCATGCCGAATGGTGCCATCGTAGTGGGGGGCAGGGAAGCCGATGCTATCAAGACGATGCTGGAAGGAAAATAAGAGTGAAACAGGTGTAGTTGTCCGGCCGAGAGATGACAATTCCCTGTCATCCGGTAGACAGCGGCTGAACCAGACGTGAAGGGGGCATTATGTTGCTGAGCAGACGAATAGTTTTGATAGGTTTATATGTTTGGCTGTCCGTTTTGGCGAACGTCCCCACGGCATCGGCAGTGACCCCTCTCGCAAAGCGGCCCCCGAGCACTTCCGACATTGAATATCTGCATTGTTTTTACGGCAATTATGTCAATAACAAGTACATCATGGTCAACATGCTGCCGGAAGGTTCGTACGGCAAGATTTTCCAGGTTGCCCCGGCAACCCTTGTAACCCTGAACGGCACGGCTGTAGGGCTCAATTACCTGCGTGAAGGGATGTCGATCACATTGAAACTGATAAACCATATCCAAGTCCTGGAGATACAGGTTACTGCACCGGGAGGGAAATGAAATGAAACGAGCCATCATCTTCGCCACCGTGCTTGCGCTTTTAATAGGTTTTTCAAGCCAGGCGTTTGCGACCGTTCCCGGTACTCCAGGCACACCCACCGCAAGCGTCTTCCTGACAAACGGCAGCGGTTTTACGGCAACCTGGTCGGGAGCCTCAAATTCACCGACCAGCTACGTGATAAACGTCGGGACCACAAGCGGTGGCGGCCAAATCATGAACAACATCAATATCGGCAATGTCACTACCTATGCGATTGGCGGCCTTAGTCCCGGAACAACCTACTACGTGAAGGTTTACGGGGTAAATAGCTCCGGCAACGGTTCCTTTAGTGGCGTATTGACCGCGACCACCATTCCTGCTCCTCCAGTGATCGGAGCGACAACTCTCGTAACGACAACAGGTTTTACGATCAACTGGACCGCCTCCACCGGCGCCACAAGCTATTACCTGGATATCTCCACCGACGGTTTTTTAACGTTTGTGAGCGGCTACCACTTGCTTTCCGTGAGCGGCACCACCAATACGGTAACCGGGCTCTCGCCTAACGGCTATTATTTTTATCGTCTTTGGGCGGTGAACAGTAACGGTACGTCCTCACTCGCCTCTTCCAGCGCCCAGGGGACGTATACCACCATTCCCACCACAAATAATGCAACAAGCATCACTACAAGCGGTTTTACCGCCAACTGGAATGCGTCAACCGGCGCCAGCGCTTATTCACTTGATGTGTGCAGCACAAGCACTTGTTCATCCATCGTCCCCGGATTCAGTGGGCTTAATGTCGGCGGCGGCACATCATACGCGGTAACAGGGCTTTCCAGCGGCACGAACTACTGGTATCGAATCCATTCGGTAACTAATTCAACCGGAACCTATACGCCTGGTAGCTTCAATACACCGACATCCGTGTGGACTATTCCGGCCACGCCCGCCATAAGCTCGCCAGTGATCGTAGGCTCTTCCAGTTTCACTGCAACGTGGATCGCCTCCACCGGTGCGACCTATTACGAGCTCAACGTGGCGACAGACCCACTCTTTGCCTCGATCGTCTACACCAATAACAACATAAGCGGTACGTCATATACTGTTACAGGCCTTACACAAGGCACGAACTATTACTACCAGGTGATCGCCTGCGACAGCAGCGGGTGCAGCGCCAGTTCCGGCACCCAGTTCACCGATTTTACCCCTCCGACGGTGGTGGGCATCACCGCCGGAACAAGCAGCAGCGATGCCAGCCCGGTGGACCTGACGATACCAGGAAGCCTGGGCGGACCGTACGTCAGGACCACTACCCCGTTCATTACCCTCAAGTTCAGCGAGCCGGTGACCGGCATACAGTTGGCTTACAATTCTTCGCCGGACATAAAGCTCACTCTCTCGACAAGCACGACCGCATTGCAACTTGCATCAGGATACGTGCCGGGCAGCGCCACGACTCCCACCGCTGCGGGTTCCCCGTCTCCCTCTACATTCCAGCCGAATTCCGCGCTTACCAACGGCGCCACATACAAGGTGACCATTACCGGCGGCGGTTCGGTCTCGACCGGTATCCGCGACCTTTCCGGCGGTTCGTCCGGCTCCTCGACGGGCAATCCCTTGTTGTCTCCGCCGGTCTACTCCTTCACGGTGGATACGACCGCCCCTACCGTCAACACCGCTACTTCGACCCCGGCGAACGGGGCAACCGGGATTAGTCCGACAACCAATATCGTGATCAACTTCACCGAAAACCTGGTGATGAACTATAATACCTACGCCGCGATCGGTAACGTAGTCTTGACAGACAGTAGCGGCAATACGGTCACCTGCACGGTAAGCTGGGGTGCCAACCCGTACAAGACATTGACCGTTACACCAGCGGATACGCTGGGATACAATACGACCTATACCCTGACGCTCAGCAACATAGCGGACGCCGCAGGCAATCCCCTCGGCACCTACACCACGTCGTTCACCACCATAGCGGCAAGCGAGGCTACCTACAGCATCGTACCCCCGTTCGTGGCCTCATCGGTCGTTCCCAACGTCCTGATCGTGCTCGACAACTCCAACAGCATGGACGAGGATTTACAGGGAAATGCGATCGGTTCGTTCAACTGCACGGACGCAACCAACCCAAACAGTTGCAGCCGTTCCGTACTTGAACGGCAGACGCTGATCAACCTCATCAACACCTTTGGCAACAAGATGAACATCGGTCTGATGTCCTATAACCTGCCGGCGGTCTCCCATTACCAGTTGTACAACAATTTCTACTTTACCTCCTATGACCAGCGGACCTACTGCCCCAATCCGCCGCAGGCATGTCAGGCCTACTGTACGGGTGAGGATCCCCAGCCCTCGAACCTGATTCCTACCTCCACATACCTGGGCATTACCGGCAACTATACGCCCTCTGCCAATGAGGCGGCTTGCCTCAACGCCTGTCAGGCCCAGAACCTGCACTTTCAATCGAATATCAGGGACCCGATCACCACGACCAACGGCATGGGGGGGAGCAGCGGCACAGGCGGCAGCTCGTACGGCACCCCGATAGGGAGTGCATTTCGCACAAGCTACTGCGGGCTGGTCTATCCGAAAACCGGCGTTTACACGGATACTACCCAGACTCCGAGTACGAATGTCTACCACGGCGTTCCCGGCACCCTGTACGACACCAGCTCCACAGACGGAATTCAATACCTGTTTGCCGGAAAACCGGCCCAGGGTTCCGGCACCTATTACAATTCGACCAATAGTGCAAGCAACACCTATTATTACTATAAAAACAAGGTCGGCCAAACCGATGGCTTTACCGGTTACTCCAACTACGATGGATCCGGTACTTTCGTGCCGACCGATGACGACATGGCCCTTGGGTTCTACAATTATGGCCAGACTAACATGTGGTATCCTCCCTATAACGGCGCCGCCGCCCCCACCTGGTTCGTAGACAGCGCGGCAAATCCCGCCTCCGGATTTCTCCATGTACCGATAGCGGCGAACAACAGCAGCAATACCCAGGTGACAGCGCTCCTGAACATGCTGGGGCCTCAAGGGTGGATGAACAACCCCAATGGTTATACGACCTGCACCACCGGCTCGGGTAACACCTGCGACCATATCATCAACGCCGGCGTCACGCCCACGGCCGGAACCATGCAGAGCGTCATAGACTATTTCAACGGAAATCTCGCCGCATCCTTGACGCAGACAAATACAGCCCAAGCCTCGCCGATCCAGTACCGTTGCCAGAAAAACTATGTCATTTTTGTGACCGACGGCCTCCCCAGTGTGGACCAGAACGGCAATTCCAAGGATTCGTCGGGCAACTTGTACACGGCAGCGGCGCTTATCCCGGCAGTGCAGGCAAAGCTGCAACAGTTGAGCTGCCCCACGGCACCCTCCGGCGCCTTGAATTGCACCAATCAATACACCAAGTCGACGTGTTCGGTATGCGTGAATGTGGGAAGCACGCCATACGTGTTCGATGTAAAGACGTATGTGCTGGGTTTGGCGATGACATCCCAATCCGCAACGCTTCTGGATCAGATGGCCCAGAGCGGAGAAACCGCCAACCCGGTCAATCTGAACGGCGTCAACGACGGCGGGCAACACGCCTACTATGCCAATAACGCCACCAGCCTGAACAACGCACTGGTCAACATCTTCCAGAACATCCTGCAGGATGCCTCTTCCGGTACAGCCGCATCGATTCTCAACAACAGCCAAGGGAGCGGCGCCAATCTTTTGCAGGCAGTATTCTACCCGGTCAAGCCTTTTGACAACAGTACCAAGGCAAGCTGGACCGGGGAGGTGCAGGCTCTCTGGTACTACCTGGATCCCTACTTTAATACCAGTACGATCCGCGAAGATACGAATCAGGATTACGTCCTTGAACTCAATCAAGACAATATAGTCAATTTCAGGTTCAATACCACTACCGCCCAAACCGTGGTTGACCTCTATCAGGATGTATTAGGCAATGATAAGCAACTCGTCAGCCAGGGAACCGGGCTTTCCTTCGATACCCCCAAGAGCCTGTGGAAACTGGGCAAAGAACTCTGGCAACGCAACATCACGGACAGCAATACGTCGGCCACGTATGATCCTCGAAATATCTATACGGTCCTATCGAGCGTGCCCTCTTCCCCGGATCCCAACATCGTCTCCGGCATATCCCCGTCAACTATTGCCCTGCAAAAATTCAGCAGCGTTGACAGCGACAATTTCAACAGCAACACAACGGCACAACAATATCTGCAAGTCGGTTCGAAAACAGCCGCAAACACGCTGATCAACTATATCAGCGGCATCGATGACCCGAGCGGCACGTATCGAGGGCGCAAGGTTACCATGCTGAACTGCGGTCTTAGCGATGCCGAGGGATGTACGAGAGAGTGGAGGCTGGGCGACATAATCGGCTCAACCCCCAAACTGGTCACCAACAACAGCTTGAACAGTTACTCCCTGATGCCTCCCTACGGTTATTCCGACACCTCTTACGCCCAGTTCACGGCTTCAACTAATTATACGAACCGTGGTGTCGCTTTTGTCGGCGGCAATGACGGCATGCTGCATGCCGTCCGTCTCGGCATCCTGGACGTATCGCAGCAGACATCCACCAACAGCAGCGGGACGGCCTATATCGACCCATTAAAGAAGGCGCGCATGATGTACCCTGCCGGCAGCCTGGCTTCCTACTCCACGAGCAATCTCGGCCGCGAGGAATGGGCATTCATACCGATGAACGCGCTCCCCTATCTGGGATATCTCGGAAACTCCAACTATTCCCATATGTATTATGTCGATGATACCGTGACCGTTTTCGACGCCAGCATCAACGTGCCTGGAGACAACAACAGCGCCGCATTCCCGAACTGTGCCGCGGCTACCTATCAAAACTGCCAAAAGCAGACTGAATACGGCACCGGCACATCAAGTAACCCGCTTCCTCTCAATATGCCGAACACGAGCTGGCGCACGGTCCTGATCGGCGGCATGGGCCTGGGCGGGGCTACACGCAACTACAACACCACCACGTGCGTAGACGGCGTGCAGAGCGGAACCTGCGTCAAGACGCCGCTCAACGGTATCGGCTATTCATCCTACTTTGCCCTTGATGTCACCAACCCCGCCACCCTGCCAAATTCGAGCGACCCGAATGCCGTCAAGTTCCTGTGGGAATTCAACGGCAATGGCCAATTGGGTTATTCATTGAGCGGACCGGCCATCGTCAGGATCGGGCCCCCTTCAATGAATGGGAAATGGTATGCGGTGTTCGGTTCCGGCCCCACAGGGCCAATCGACACAACGGCCCATACTTTCTACGGCAGCTCTGACCAAGACCTGAAACTGTTTGTCGTCGATATCGGAACCGGCACGCTCGTGGCCACTTTGGATACCGGCATTCCCAATGCCTTTGCCGGGACCGTGGCCTCATCGGTCATCGATGTGGACCGGAACAGCCAGACCCTTCCGGGCTTCTACACCGATGATGCCATTTACGTGGGATATGTAAAGAAGGATCCCAGTGCCGGAACCTGGACCAAGGGGGGGGTTCTGCGGGTCCTGACCAAGGGTAATCAGGATCCTACCCAGTGGTCCTACACAACTCCCCTCATCGACAACACCGGGCCGGTCACGACTTCCATAGCCAAACTGCAAGACCGTACCGCAAAATACAAAAGTTCCAGCGGCACCACCGGTTCGGCTACCGGCAAACTCTGGATCTATTTCGGCACCGGACGGTATTTTTACAACACAGATATGTCAAGCGTCTCGACACCATTTGAACTGTACGGTGTCAAGGACCCCTGTTACTCGGAAAATACCGGAGATACCGGATATTTGCCGACGGGTCCGAGCAATGCTTTTGATACGTCCTGCACAGCATCCGTTGACGCGACTAAACTTGCGAACCAAACCGGCACGGCGTCGGCAGCGCCGGCAAGCTCGCTTGCCGACAGTTATCCGGGATGGTATATATCGCTTTCGCTCTCGGAAACAGTAAACGGCAGCACGTACAATTCCGAACGGGTGATAACAAATCCAGTTGCATCCGGCAGCGGAGCCGTCTTTTTCACAACCTTCAGCCCTGCCGCCGATGTTTGCGGCTATGGCGGTGAATCTCAACTGTGGGCGGTGAATTATGCCACAGGAGCTGCCCCGCCGGCTGCCGCAGTGCAAGGCTCCGCTCTGATGCAGTCGTCAACAGGCGCATTGACGCAAATTTCGCTTTCTACTGCCTTTAGCAACCCGACCAATCTTGGGTACAATAATCGGCGTCTCGCCCAGCCGATTACCGGCGTGCCGCCGCTGGGCAACGGTCTGGCGCTGATGTCAAATCCGAAACCGACGAAAAAAATATTGCACTATCAGGAGAAATAAAAGTTGTTGACCGGTAGAGTGGTGTGGTATCAGGCTAGTACACTGGAGTGGGAAATGGCTGAAAGCAAAACTCATATGAAAACGAGCCCCAAAGGTTTTTCCATGACCGAGCTTCTCGTCGTCATAGCGATAACGGCAATATTCCTGAGTATAGTGTCGCTCAATTTCAGTACGCGGCTGAATAAATCCAGTATCGAAGATCAGGCCAGGCAGATGATGGCCGATCTTAACGGCCAGCGGTTGCAGGCCATGCAGACCAAGACGAGCCGCATGGCGGTATTCAGCGTCCACTCCAGCGCCGTTTTAGTGGCATATCGGAGTTATACGGGGTCGGAGCAAGTTAATCCGACCCCGACCACCGGAACTCAAATCTCCGGGAAAACCCTCAAGAATAAAGTTTACAGCGATGCGGCATTGACGTCGCCATGGCCGTCCAGCAACCCGAACTACCTGCTCTTTGACGCCACCGGCATACTTGATTCTCAAATTTTTCCGAATCCGCCTGTTTTTATCTACATTGCGTCGACCGGAACCGGAGCGGCCGTAGACTGCCTGGCCATTTCCAGAACACGCATGAATCTGGGGCAATCCAATGGAACCACCTGTGTATACCAATAAACGCGGTTTCACGCTGATAGAGCTGTTGGTTGCCGTTATCATCCTCTCGGTCGGCTTGCTGGCATTGCTGCAAACCGTCAACCTGGCCCTGATGCATAACTCTAACAACATGTTGCGGAACGAAGCAATTCAACTTGCGGATGAGCAGATGGCGCTTCAAATGAGCCGTCCGTTCGCTTCCGTTTCCACCAATACAAAAATACAGGTTATTCCCAAACAGGTTAATCTGGTATTAAAGAACTATTCTGTCGTCATGCAGGGTACCTCTGTTTCGGCTAATACGACACGCGTTGCCGTCACAGTGAAGTGGAAGGTTAAAGGGCAGCCATATTCGCATGCCATCACCTCCATGCTCAGCCAATTCAACAACAACTGACCGGACAACATGGCTATGAAACTTAACAATAAAGGTTTTACATTGGTAGAGATGGTCGTTGTGACCGCCATATTCGTGGTGGTCATCATGATCACGGGCAGTGCCTTCAAGACGATCCTGAGCCAGACCGCGAAGCTCTACAAGAGCGAGGAGAGCAACATCGAGGGTGTGGTTGGCCTGGAGATGTTTCGCCACGATCTGGAACAGGCCGGTTTCGGGCTCCCGGATTCCTACCAGAATATCATCAGCTATAACGAGGCACAAAATGCGCCGGCCAATCAATTGAACGATGCACCCTCCGCCATACCGCGTCCTTTCGCGACGATCGAGGGCGATACCACATCCGGATTGAGCGATAGCAACAGTGAAACCGGGAATACGTACACCATCCTGTCCAATGCCATGACCAACACGGATTATCTCTCCATCAAGGCGACGTCGCTTGGCATGACTCCGGCTACCCAGAAATGGACCTATCTCACCTACACCTCAGCAGGCAACGTCAAGCCGCCGCAAACCTGGTCAGCAACAAACTTCAATAATGGCGACCTGGTGACCGTACTGCGGCGAACGTTTCAGACGGGTGGCGGGGTGAGCAACCAACTCGTCATGAATGGCGCCAACTACAATACCTCCTATAACCCGGCCGTTTTATCAGGCCAACCTTTTACGCCGACCATGCCGGGAGACACCTTTTATTTTTACGGTGTCCTGGACCAACCTGCGACCGCACTCCGGATGCCCTTCAACAGGGTTGACTACTTTGTCGCCAATCCTTCCAATTTAACGAAATTCCCCACAAAAACATGCGCCCCCTACACCGGCATCCTTTACAAGGCTACGGTAGACCATGGTAGCGGCAACCTCATCTACACGCCGATCCTCGATTGTGTAGCCGACATGCAGGTGGTTCTGGGGTGGGATTTGGTCGATGCATCGGGGAATATCGTCAGCGACCCGACCCTTACCGGCGATGGGCAGATAGATACATGGACAAATGCCGACGGAACCACCTTCAGCAGCAGCGTTTCCACAATGTCGCAAGCCACAACGATGGGAGCCGTAGCAAATCCCGGTCATATCAAGACAAAGCTTAAGATCATCAAGGTCTATATCCTGGCGCAGAACGGCCGGAAGGACCCTTCTTATACTTCTCCGGCTTCCATAGCCATAGGTGATCCTGGAGAGATGACACTGACCAAAAAAACTTCGAACGGCAATTACAACTTGGACCCGAGCATGCTGAATTATCGTTGGAAGCTGTACCGGCTTGTCATCAAGCCCAAGAACCTGATATCTAACCAGCAGTAGTGGGCGGCCTTGAAAGGGCGGGCTAACACATGCTCCAGCATAAACTGTCAAAATTATTCAGGGTGGTAAAAAACGAGCACGGCATCGCCTTGGTCACGTCGCTCATGCTGACCCTGATCACCCTGGCGATCATCATGGCGGTCATGTACCTCATCAGCAGCAGCATTCAGAATACGGGAGCCAACAAGCGCTACAAGAGCGCCATGGAAGCGGCCTATGGCGGCACCGAGCTGGTCGTGAAGGACCTGCTTCCCATGATCATGCGTGACTTTGCCAGTGCCAACCTCGGTACCGATATCAGCAACTATTCCCAAGATGCCGGCATTACCGTGTCGGCAAATGGGTACAACAACACCTCTCAGTCGCAGCAATGCCTTCAGGATAAATTGACGCTGCCAACGAGCCAATGGCACACCTACTGCAGTAACACTCTGAATCCCACAACCACACCGGACATAACGCTGACTCTGCCGGCAACCAACGGTACACAGTTTAGCGTCTACTCCAAGATCGTGGATACGGTTCCCGGAAATACCGATTCCAGCGGTCTTCAACTCGAAGGAGCAGGAGTCGCTGAATCCAATACTATTATAGTTCCCCAACATTTTCCCTATGTCTATCGTTTGGAAATCCAGGGACAACGAACCGTAAATCCGGCTGAAAAGTCAAACATATCCGTACTCTACGCATATTGAACCGGACAGGGATGGGTAGCGGCAACAATAACTCTCGCCCCTGTATGACGTCAGGCAGGCAGGGGAGTATATGCTAAAAACTCTTGACAAATAATGACATACATGATTTTTAGGTACCCGTTGAAATGAGATTTGATCTATAAATGCCGGGAGGATTGTATTGTGCATGGGAAGATGCCTTATAGTTTGCTTGTTCTGTTTTTGATAGCTGCCGGCGTGCAGCTCTTTTCGTTTCCCGGTCTTGCCGGTAAAACCTTTGCCTCCTCCGGCCAACCCCCAAAAGCATCCTGCGTTACCGGCGATTGCCATGGGAAAATGGGCAAAGAGAAGTTTGTACACGGTCCAGTGGCAACGGGCGACTGCACCTTCTGCCATAAGCCGACCGGAAAGCATTCGTTTACGGCGATTCAGGACACGGGCAAGCTCTGCGCGGAATGCCATGAGCGCCTTGATACCCATAAGTACGTGCATGCCCCTGTCAAGCAGGGGAAATGCTACACCTGCCACGACTCCCACCAGTCCCCCAACAAGTACCAGCTTCGCGCGGCCGGGGCGGAACTGTGCTTCAAGTGCCATGACCGGTCCATCATGAAGGGCAAGTTCGTGCATGGGCCGGTTGCCGTCGGGAGTTGCACCACCTGCCACGACGTGCACCAGGCTGATTTCCCCAAGTTGCTGCGGACGACCGCCAATGCCGTCTGTTTCGAGTGCCATTCCGACAAGGCCGAGGCTTTCAAGAACAAGAAGTTCACCCACGCCCCGGTCCTGAAGTCCTGTACTCTGTGCCATGACGCCCATAGCGGCGAGTTCCAGTACAACCTGAAAGCCGATGGTGCGGAGGACCTCTGTCTTACCTGCCACAAGGATAAGCAGGCTGATATCAACTCTGCGACCGTGAAGCACAAGGGGCTCATGACGGAAAAGAAATGCCTTGCCTGTCACGACCCTCATGTATCCGATTACGTCAAGCAGTTGACCATGCAACCGGCAGACCTGTGTATGACCTGCCATAACAAGGAGTATGTGTCCGGCACGAAGCGCGTGGCAAACATGAAGGCCCTGCTGGATAACAACACCCAACTTCACGGCCCGATAAAACAGAAGGATTGCTCGGGGTGCCACAACACCCACGGCTCCAATAATTTCAGGATCCTGCGCGAAAACTTCCCCCCGGTCTTTTATGCCGGCTATAATCCGGATAACTACAAGCTTTGTTTCATGTGCCATGAAAAATCCCTGGCAGAAAATGAACGTACCACGAAACTGACTGCCTTCAGAAACGGGGATCAAAATCTGCATTTCGTCCATGTCAACAAGACGGTGAAGGGGCGCACCTGCCGGGCATGCCATGATGCCCATGCAACCAACAATGCCCGCCACATCCGGGATTCCGTCCCCTTCAACGCCTGGAAGCTGCCGGTCAATTTCGAGAAGACCGCTGATGGCGGACAATGTCTTCCAGGATGCCATAAGATGTTCGCCTACGACAGGAAACACGCGGTAGTAAATCAATAATGGCTGTCCGCAGCACTAGGAGACTGCGCTTGCAGTGGAGTAAATTCAGTTGCATGGCAGCCTGCCTTGTTGCGGCGCTCATTATCCCATCCTCCTGGGCCGCAGAGGTGAGCGCGCCCCAGGGGCCTGCCACGGAAAAAGCCCCGCCGTCCGCGCCCGTCTCCGGCCAGTCGGTCTCCCGCCCAGATGAGAGTGAAATCCGTAACGTACGCGAGCAGATTGCAAAGGCGCCGGATGATGTCCTTCTGTATATTCGTCTCGGCTATCTGCTGCTGAATGCCGGTGCGCCGGCAGAGGCTAAAACCGCCTTTGACGAGGCATTGAAGCGCAACGAACATTCCCACGCAGCCATGACAGGGGAGGGGATCGTCCTGGCGCGCGCAGGGAACCTCAAAGAGGCTGAGCAGGTATTGAAAGCTGCCCTGGTGCGCAACCCCGATCCGGTCAGAACACATTACGAGCTGGGGCTTGTGTACGAAAAAGAGGGCGATCCTGAAAAGGCGCTGGCCGAGTATAAAGTCGGCATCGCCAAGTACCAGCAGGGAAGAAAGTAATACGGATTCCCATCAAGGCGTTGGCTCGACATAGGCTTCTCAATGCACTACCGCTGCGCTATCGTCGCTCAAGCCCCGTTGCCTTGATTCATCCTTGATTTGAATCGATATAACCCTATCCCGCCGCTATCTCCCGCCTCCTTGTGATATTCACTGCCTACCGTACCGAGCTGGATCAAAATGAAGGACAGGCGGCAGGGAGAGGGGGCGCAGCAGTTCAATATCACATTGAGGAGCTGACAAACTGGCCAACGCAGATTTCGCCTTTTTGACTTTGATCGGTAGAAGCCAGCGAACCAAAGTGTTTGATTGCGACTCGGCAGCAGGGGATCTATGATCATGCATACACCTGGATTATATCGGCTTTTTTTGATAAGAACCGTGTTGTTTGGCGCTCTGTCCGCTGCCTTCGGCATTTACCCGTGTTCTTCCGCCAATGCCACGTTGCAGCAGCTTCAGGTTGGAATGGAGGCTCCCGATTTTTCCCTTCCGCCCATCTCCGGCGAGAAGAGGTCGTTTGCCGACCTGAAGGGGGACAAACTGACCGTTCTGGTGATCTGGTCCACCTGGGACAAGAAGTCGGAAAAGGCCCTGGCCCGGATGCAGAAGCTGTATCTTAAGTACCATGACAAAGGGCTGGCTGTTATCGCCATTGAAGCGGATCTGCCGGGGAGCGCCGACAATGCCGTGACCCAGATCCGCTCTACGGTTGAGAAGCTGGGCCTTACCTATCCCGTACTCTTCGACAACGGTCTCGACTTTTTTCACGATATCGGCATCATCGCGCTTCCCACGACGGTTATCCTGGACAGGGAGCGGGTCATCAGGTATGAACTTTCCGGCTACCCCCTGGTCGGTTCGGAAGGGATTATGGATTTCGTGACTGCTTTCATTGAAGGCGCAAAGACGGCCGTGGCGGAGAAAAAAGGCTATCAGCCAACCAAGTCTGCGCT
>Ga0316217_10003622_pt1 | contig 17378 bp, 9 predicted proteins | sample 1anoAmetaG_FD_203633 | JGI IMG/M metagenome (GOLD analysis project Ga0316217, IMG submission 203633) | Freshwater microbial communities from Trout Bog Lake, Wisconsin, USA - 1anoA | ecosystem: Environmental > Aquatic > Freshwater > Lake > Hypolimnion/Profundal zone | place: USA: Wisconsin...
AATGTAAAACTTTTCCACTTTAAGAGTACCAAGAAAAAAAAACCTTTAACGCTTTACTTTTCTCTCTTGAATTATTTAGTCAACAATAATCATAGGATTTAGTGTACTTAAATGGACTATCCTATTTCTAAAATCATAAAAAACAAATTGATTAAAAAGCCTAATTAAATGATGCCCTTCGGCTTTGCAGCAGTTTATATGTTTGAATTAAGATAAATTACATATTTGATTTAAAAAAGGATGATAAAACTGGGAAAGGAAGCTTAAGCTAAACATAAATACATGCTTTAAATATCCGAAGAAGGAGATCTTCTTAGAGCCCAATTAGAATACATTCGCAAAAAAAATGCTTAACTTATGATAGAAGAGGAACTAAAGTAGACAAACTTTAAGGAGTAATAAAAGAAAAACAAAAGCCTCAAATCCATGTCTATTCAGTTGAAAAGTGTGCATGAAACTTTCAAAAACAAACTTTAAGAGCTTCATGATAGAGATAGTCAACTTGAGTAGAAAATAACTTCTTTGAACCAAGCCCACTAAAAGATTTCTTTCCAAGTTAAGAGTCTTCAAAAAGAAATTCCTTAAAATGAAGAGAAGCTCGCTCAGCTAAAAAAGGTTGTTTAAACTTCTGCAGAAAGGTTTGAAAAATCTGAAGTGTAGATTTTAGAATTCAAAAAGAGAATTTAAGAGCAAAAAGCAACAGTAGAGTTGTTAGAAAAGCGCATAAAATTTGTGGAAGCCTAAACACTTAGATTAGCAGATAAAATAAATCCTTTTTCTTGATTATCTATAGCCTGATGTATTAATTAATTCAATACTCACCTTAAATTATTAAATTAGAAAGTTCTCTACTTGAGGCTGCAAATCTTTTGTATTCATTACACTCCTGATCTATTCGATAAAGGATATTCAGAGAGTAAATTTTCTCAAAGGCTAAGGCTAAATGTCTGCCTAGATAGATTTCCATATACACAAAGATTCTTGCTTGAATAAGGTTAATCATGCTGGAAGTTATAGAACAAACCAATCAAATTCAATTAAATAGATTAAGAATAAACAACAGACAAGGACGTTTTGATTAATGTACAAAATAGGTCCAAAATCAAAATATGTGTACACTCAAAAAGCTTAGATAGTTCTTAGTCAAAATATTTGTTGTAATCAATTTTCAAAACGAAATCGAAGATTTATAGCCCAGTTCGCCAAAGTTGTTGATTTACTATATATTACCATTTTTACAGTTGATGTCATTTTCGTAAACTATCATACTATCGTAAACTACAATTGGACAAAAGAAGATTAAAATTCTATCAAAATCTCTACATCTATTAAGGCTTAATAACTTGATCAATTCATGTAAAAGTATGCTCAAATCATGATTTACTCCTTTCAATAGTCCTTTATATGCCTAAAAGAGTTGGGGCTCTTGATTGCATCCCATAGTCTATGGCGGTATTTAATGTGGCTACGGAAGTTACAAATGCGCGAGTTGAATATGTAACTAAGTGAATACTTCCTAAAGAAAAGGTTGCTTAAGATTCGCGTACATTTTGCGTATTTGTAGTCAACCCAGAGTTTCCTAAGGTCTGCTATAGTGTTAATGGTTTTTTTGAACTCCAGCATTTACTGATAGAATTACTAAAAAGGCACATTGATTGAGCTGCAAACTTCAGCCACAACGTCCCTGTACTTTTACATGAAACTGATGATTGCCTTTCCGTAGTTTTTAGGGATATTTTTTGTTTCGTTTTTTATCTTTCTATTGTTAGACGAAGATTTCTCTCCTTCTTCTTAAAGGTCTGCTTCATCTTAAGAAACACCTTTTTGCTGGGAGATCATCCAAGTTTTTTCGTTGAATCCATTGTTATAGACGAATTGAGGAAGGATGGGAGTGGGATAGAAATGGATCATTGAGCTATCCTTTTCTTCCTTTTTGATGATCTTGTCAAGCATACTATTGTTTTCAGTCAAATGATCATCTCTCGGGAACAAATCATCAAGTTTTACCTCACAAACTTTATCACTTTGTTCAGGTTCGTTGTTGTTGGGGAAAAGAGAGAAGTTAAAAATTGAGGAACCCTCGTTAGGTTTAAGCAGGAAGGAGATATTGCTGATGCTAGAAAGCATGCTCTCGTCTTTTATTAGGTTCATCTAGAAATTAATATATCTGCTCACACATACTTATTCAGCTTTTCAAGAAGCCCCAACTCTATGCTAAAACCTTTAGTTTGGTTTCAACCATCGTTAAGGGTCTTATTAAAGTACAGAATATTGGTCCTCAAAAAGTGAAGATTAGAAAACAATCATGAAATCAAGTGATTATTAACCGACATTACAGTTTCTAATGAGACTAAAATGTAACATTCTTAACGAATAAGCTTAAAGATTGCAAACGAGGTATACAATCGCCCTAAATTGCCTTTACTTTTATATTTTATTTATTATTTTTTTCTGGTTTATTCATTTTTCAGAAAAGATTCGCAATTTCAAGACGCTAAGCCTTAGTTTTGGTATTCGAATAGAAAAGATCTAATCTATCGTGTTTTCATGAATATCTTCGATTTTCTAAAAATGACTTTAATGACTGTTTCGAATGGTTTTAAAATGATATGCACAAAATACTTAGAGAAAATTCTCTAGGAAACATCACTCTAATAATTGAAACTCATATTATTTGGTCAATTTCAATCTATTCCCCTTCGTTATCATACACATCGTCCTACTATTTTTCACTCCCGATTAAGCTACTCATCATCTAATTGTAAGATTAAATGTTTTCTTCATATAGCTTGTGTAAAGCTGGACCATCTCTTGCTTAATCGAAAATCAGCTCAAACTGGAACTTTTACATGCTGCAATCAGGGGCCAAATAACGTGTATTGTTGGTGTAATGAACGCTTGGAGGAAACAAGGGGTCTATAGACAATCGAAAACTTTGCTAAAGCATTGAAGGAATCACTCGTTCAAGTAAATTGCTACTCAATTCCAAGCAAGGATTCGTATTGATTTATATTAAGTAAACTTTCATTTTCTCATCAATCATAAAATCTAACCCAAAAACTTCAAAGTTATGAAGCCTTTTCTTCGGATCTAAAGAAACAAAAGTAGCTTTTACTGCATCTATACACAAAGTTCTCATTTCTTGATAGATTTTATTGAATTAGAACTATCTTTGAGGCTCATGCTTGCTAAAATACTTTTGAAGTTAATTGTAGGAAACTTTGTTTCCGTCTTAATAGTATCCATAATCTTAGCTATTCTTCTGAATTGCATCATTGGTGAGGTGTATCATAGGATCTCTAATGTTTTCAAGTTAGAAGTGACTAGATGAAGTTCTAACGTATCCTTAACCATACCAGTAAGCTCTCATTTTACCATAAAGTCTTGTTATTACCATGTAATGTCGAATATCAAATTTCCTTCCTTTATAGAGTAAAGGTCTTTCAATGTACTTCTGTAAAATGTAAGTAAAAGTTTAACCATTTTTATGTTTTTCTTTGGATCTTATTTGCTGTTTGATCTATTTAAGATCTTTAATAACTGTGATTCCCTTACCTCTGTTGCTATTTTATCCAGGCTTTAATATCCAGATGTTTTTTGATTCTCTAGAAGAAGCTTAGATTCTTTTGTATTCCTCTACAAATAATTTGAATTGAGGGTCATTTTCAGCTAGTTTAATGTGAAAAGTTTTAGGGAAAGCCTTATCATCAGGCATTTTAGTTATTTTATAGTAAAATAGTAGATGGTGAAGAAGTGCTTTTTTGTTCCCTAAACTATGATTACATTCAAAATGATTATTTACTTGGATTTTTTAAAAATTTCTAGCTCTGAGAAACCCTTTAGGAAGATTTTTTGTTCTCGTATCAAAGTTCTAATAGCCGTTTCTATAAATAGGAGCCAAAGTGCTCTTATAAAGGAAAAAATCATGTTTTGTGAGCAATTTTTGCTACTGCTTGACTGCAAAGGGGGCTTTGAACATTAGGCCTTTTGGCAGGTTAGAATGAATTATATTTCTATTTTTACCTTCCTTACCTGAAAAAGGCTTAAGATTTTACAATGTTGCAATTTTTTGAATAGTTAAGTATTGCGATTTTTTATTAGGTTTTAATAAAGCTTTCTAAATTTTTTGAACAGCTATAGGCCTTAAACTAACTTATTATGTAGTCTTTTAGATACTTTATGCCAAAATTTACTAATTGAATTCAGGTTGAGATTATATCAGGTTTTATATTTTTATTTGAGTCCAAACAAAGTGTGCCTCAGCAATGTTATTTGTTTCTTCCCACCAAATTCTCCTTTTCATTAAACTGCGTACCAGCATTCCATTATTCCCTTGACCAACATAGTAAAAGTACTTATTTAGGGCACTTTTTTAAGTTTTTGACAAATAAACTGGATCTAAAATGTTCAAAGGGTCAAAGATTCTATGAGCAAAGTTGATCAGAAAGAGAAATTATCTGTAGCTGCTTATTTTTTTTTCATAAACTCCCTTTTCAATGCTGTTTCCTAAAAAGTTAGCGATATTGGCCTTTACTTTACCACTAGAAAAGTTATGACTAGTAATTTACTAAATCCTATCACTTTTGGAAATTTAATTGCCACTTGTGATGAGTTCATCAATGTTGTAATAAATCTAATGCTTTGCCTAAGACTAATGCTTTTTAGCTTTAAGAGTTTTTTTTTACACTAGCTACCTTTCGTTTACTCTGCTTTTGTACATGTTTCCACTTTTGTTGGTCAAACTTGCAATGATTTTTTCTTGCTTAGATTATACAACTAAGCAATTCTCAATCTATTTGCGAACCTTTTTGATTAGAGCATAATCGTAGAGAGATTCCATGCTCACAGGATTTTTCTGCCGTTCGTGATTTCTCTTCTGCTTATATTGCGTTGAAAGGTGAAGAGCTGGTATTATACTGCACTTCTTCTTCTTACTACTTATTTGCTATTTCTCTGCGTAGGGTTCTTAATTGAAATTCTATGCTTAGGGAGAGACTGATAGCTTTGAAACGTAGTCTTGAATTTAGTAAAGGGAATGAAAATTCCGATTTATGTTGATATCTGTCTAATTTAGGTTGGTAATTTTGATAAGACTAATCACATTTTTACAGAGTTTTTCAGATAGTTTATTAGGTTTTAGATGCATTTAGTACAATTTGCTTTGTAATTTTTGATTCCTTTCATCTTTTTTTTAGAATTTTCCTGCAAGAGGGCTCATGATTTATCTTCTCAATTTGTTTTGATTCCTGACCTCAGTAATACTCTGTATGCCTTCTTTCGGAAAATACTCTTTTTCTTGCTAATTAGCTGTCTCAACTCCGTCAATAGTTAAATTTTGTTTTTAGTATGATTTGTAAAGATTCGTGTGGCTGACTTTACTTCTCATTTTCTGTGAGATTGGAATGAAATACTTTTTTGTAGATTATTAGAAAGGAATTTTGCATGCAGTAACCTACGCTTAATATTTAACTTATCTTTTTGTTAATGGTGATGGTGTGTTTCTGTTGGCTTTTTATTGCTTGGCAGAGAGTTGACCTTAAACTGAAGCTTTTGTCTTTTTGAGGAAGCTCACAAGTCTTTTTTAATTAGCTGACATGGTTTTCGATCAATTCTTAAAATAAAATTATTAGTCCATTTAATATATAAACAAACAAACGATTGAAACTTTGTGAATCGTTGCATAACAAAAATATAAAGTAATTTTAGGCTTAGTATTCGTTGAAATCTTTCAAAAATTGAATACTCCAAATCCTCTTTTCTCCATTTTCATTGAAAATAATCTTCATTTATTAATATCTTTTGATTTCTTCTTTGAATTGTACCTTCTTCAAAGCTTATCCTTAGTTTCGTAGCCAGAATTTTGAGTTTTTTTCATATTTCGTGTAGATAAGCACCGATTTACGATCAATTCCAGCTATGGTCTTTACTTTTTCGCCATATAAGCTCTAAAGTTTGTTTAAATATTGCTTCAAATGCTGGCTATAATTGATAATAGCTCATACTATAATATTTTTGCATTAATGGGAAATTGCATGGGCCTGAAGTCAGAGTCGCGATATGAATCAAAAGAAAAGTTTGATGTTGAGCCTACGGACACTACAACTCTTGACCCTCAATCATACCCAGTTCTCAACCTTAAAACACTTCTGACAAAACTCAAAGTCAAAAGATGCAACAATTACGTAATTCAATAAATACATAGAGACTGCTTGGAATGAAGATTAACTTCGGAAAGTATCATTAGTTTGATCTGAAGCCAAAGTTTCTGGCAAATTAGACTGCCAATGTAATTCAATGATAACATAGTGGGATGTTTACCATTCTTTTTCTTTTAGCGCAACAGAATATGATTTAAGAAAACAATTTATGAGCTTTACCTTTGTAGACGAGAATAGTCAAGTCCTTGGAAACTTGAAAATCAACTTATATCTATTAGCTACTGGACCCTATCATCAGGATTTTGCAGTAACCCTAAACAAAGGAGAAGCTAGAATCTCATTTAACCTTAAGCTATGCCAGGAGGTAGAAATTAAGCTATCAATCAAATAAGCTGAAATGATTCCCAGTGATAAAGAATTTCCAGGAGATATTTTCGCTTTCAACCTACGTGCAATCGTAAGTTTTGTTTTATAAAGTTTGGCAATACAGTATAAGAAAGTGATTCCTCATATAAATTTTTGGTGTCTTTGAATGAAAAATAGCTTTAAGAGTAGAAGAACAAAGTTAGTTCAAGAAAGATCGAAAGGAAACAAACTATGGGTGACCGTTCAGTAGGTTCGTAGATAACAAAAATAAAGAAAGCAAGCAGCAATCTGGAAGCCGAAGATTATCTTCCCATCAAATAGGGACTCTCCAAAAAGATAAAATGGTCTGAATCAGTTTCAAAGGAAATGCCCTTCATATAGACATCCATACCCTTATTCGATGTTCACGGAGCTAGCATTGTCATAAGCTTTTTTTCATACAGCAACAAAATAGTAAACTTAAGCTCTGAGTGCTACATCTCTTATAATAAACTTTCAAACTAGGACTTCAAAATTAAAAAGGATCCTTAAAACAAAAAAATATTTTAGATAAGGACAATAGAAATAGATAGCAAAACTTGGGATCATGGAAGAGAAACTGGAAAAGCTAAATTTACAATCTAATTTATCATAGAACAGCATTTGAAGCAAATGCAGCTTTGTGTCAGGACTGAAAAAGGCATTCTCTAATCTAGTCCAGTCTTCGGTGAAACAAGTAGCAGCGCTAAAATCCCAGAATAGTTAGTTTAGCTTGAAAGACTAACTAACTAAATACAAAACCAATTTGTCCAAGCTTCAGTCAACAAATCTTAACAAAAAAACTACAGATGGATTTCAGAAGTCAACAAAAGACTCATCAAGCAAAATGACATCTTGTTAACTTCCAGCAAAGAATCCAAGATGATCTTTGCTTATAATGACTAAAATGCAGTATTAAAGGGACAAAGAGGACTTATTGAGCTAGGAAAGAGAATCAAAGCCCTTTTAGATGAAGACAATTAAGAGATTGGCCCTAATTGCTGGGCTCTATTAATAACCCTAGTCAAAAGAGGTTAGTTTAACTTGGCTCATATGGGATTCACACAGGATCAAATGCAGAATTACGAGAACGGAAGCATTACGGACTTTATGAAAAGAAAAAAAGAAGTATGTCTTTTTTATTATCAGTTCTTGGTTGAGCTACTTCAGAGGACTTTTAAGTCTCTGGAAGCATACAACTATGAAAGTCAAAGAGAATTTGCTTAGCTGTTTTGTGCTTATGCCTATTTCAGGCTGCCTAAGTTTAGAAACTAAGTACTTTAAGTAATCACTAGAACCAATGACCCATAAATCTAATAATGGAGAGGCACTGAATATAGTCTAAATGATCATACTCAATAATCAAAGCAAGAACAAGGAGCTTATGCCTTGATGTTTGACTGGTAGAATAAATATTATAAAATACTACAAACATAAGAGAGCTTTTTAGAGTGCTAATCTAAGCTGAAGACATTACTAAAATCAAATAGTTGGTAAGAAAGAATGAAAAAAAGAGGAGGAGCATTTTTCGCCTTTGTGAAATACTGGGCCAACTATGTCTAATCAATTGCCATAAACTCCAAACATATAAGTTGGAGATACTTTCCAGGCTACAACAAAATTTTGCTCAGTTTTATGGCTGAAATGAAATTAAGGCCGATTGCAAACTATACAGATGCCATGAAGAAAGCTGCTGCTAGTATGCTCACTAATGACAAGCTTTTAAACCCTTTTGTTCTCATCCTCCTTAGAAAAACCAACTAAAATGATCAGCCTACTGTAGTTAAAACCTTTGATCTAATAAGTATGTTTTTCACTAGCCTCAAAAATAGAGGCAGAAATCTTCCTTCTACGTTTGACCTTAAAGTACTAATGAAAGCGATGAAGAACATTATAGAAGGAGAAGCTTCCTATGCCATTGGTAAGCTAAGTTATATATAGGTAAAGTTTTGCTTATAATGTACGACCATTTCAAGATTTTTCCCTTAGATTTCAGGCTTTAGATTTCAAATTATCTGATGACAAAGGTTTTCTTCAAGCTGTTTTTACATTGGTCGCACAATGTTCGCACAATTTTCCATCATCTTTTCTTTATCAGACTATATCATGAGGCTTCAAAGCCTCTTGAACAACATGATCAATGGGATCAATAAGTACATCGCACTAACCCATAATTCGTAAAAGTTTCTTAAATTAGAGAAACGAAATTATTAGCAGGTATAGAAAGCTGATGCTTATCTTAGAAAATACACAGCATTTCTAACATAAGATAAGAAGCAACAAAATCGATTTGTTTTAAAAAGAAACTTACAAAAAGTTGAGAAAAAAACTACAATAAAAAAGAAAAGGTTCTAACATGACAATAGATGCGCCAATTAAGAAAAAATTCAGTGATGAAGCAGAATATAGAAAGCAACTGATGTTTGAACTTGGACAGCCTAAGCTCGAAAGCTACAATTCCTAAATCTTAAGTAAAAACTTGCTAGTTGTGATGTAAAAGAAGACTCACACCCCTATGAAAGAGTAGGTAATTGTGAGAAACCTAAACAAAAAGTCAGAAGTTATAGAGAGATCTAAAAAAAGAAGAAATAGTTCTTTCTTTGGCAAATTTGATGGTAAAATATGTCTTACGTAGAGGAGCTTATTGCACTAAAAGATGACTAAATTCCTTACGCTCGGCGTGCTTTATAGGAATTCAGCAAAATAAACGAGATGTTTATTGCTTATGTGCAAAAAAACAAAGATTCGATTCCTGTAGTTCGGCTTGAGCTTTCATTGGACGAGAAAGAGATAAGACCTGAGGGACTCGCTGAACATTAATAATGGTGATTGATTCTTGTTTGTTAAACATATGAAAAACATACCAACGTATTCTCTTAATCTATTTTGAGATTGTTTCATGAAATTTATTGTATCAAAAAAGTCTATCTGTGAAGTTTATCTGGTCTCCAGTATATCCTAATCATTCCTAAATAATATAACCGACACTTTATGCTCTCTGAATGTTTTGTTTCTCAAATACAAACTAATGTTGAGCCTTTTCCTAGATTTTGTAAAAAAGCTCAATCAATACTTCAAAAACATTTGCTAAAAGGCTATTTCATTTGTAGGCATCAATGGCGACTTTGATATTATCTTGTTCAATCTATTTATAATATGATCCTGAGTCAACCATCCACATCTAGTTTTTAAAGCTTAAAAAGAAAATGACCTAATTGACTCAACCGACACAAGTTGCTAAAGCTTTTAACAACAGATTAAGGGCCCATAAGAATGTCCCTGCCTTCTTACTCTGGTAACCATATAAGGACAAGCTAAAACAAAGAAACTTAGATGTTGAGCATTGCTTACTTACTATACTTTCTCTTGTTATTTGTGAAAAAAATAGAATCAAATTTTTGAAAATTTGTTGCATAATAGGCTGTTAATTGTTAATAGAGAGTAAGAAACAGACATCATTACTTTTAAATATCATAATCGAAATCTTCCACCTTAACAGCTTGTTTTTTCAACTTTCCTTCATTATTCTAGCCCAAATCCATGGAATCTAACTAGCCTGCGAAAAAGATTGGAGGATTTACTGTCTAATTTGGATTTTAAATTTCTTATCTTAGCTTCAACTTCTAACAGTACCTTTTGTCTAGCTTTTGTAACACTTTTGAGCTGATTCCATCACCTCTGCGGGAGTCTTTCATTACTTTGATTACATTAGTTTTCAAATCTAAGTTGATCCTACTCCTAGGGCTCACAGATAATGCACTAAAATCATCTATCTTCTATAAAATTTAAGAATTATTCTTTTTAGTCTCTGCTAGCTCATTTTACTTTACTATTATATTTTGCTCAGAAAACTAGTTACTCTAGTTATTATGAATTGGGCTATCGCTTCTATTATGAGGAGCATTTTCTTACTTGATTATCTACGCCTCAAAGTGTTTCAATCTCCGCTATTTTGCTTAGGTTATTGAGAACTTATCTCTCAAGTGTAAGGCCTAGAAGTGCTATCTTTTTACCAATACTTAAAATGCCGCTTAAAGAAACATTATCTTTTTCAAAACATAAGTGATGTCTAGCTGAAAATTCATTTATTCTGAGCAATCGATGAATTTCTGCGTTTTTGGCCAATTTATATTACACTTACAAAGATTTAGAATCTTTTTGAATACCATGCTTATAAAATAAAAGATGTTGAAAGAAGCTGAATTAATACTCTCTCCATCTGCATCTTTGAAAAGTTTATGAGAAATGCTTAACTCATAGGCTTTTTGTGTATAGATTTAAAGAATGAAGATTAACCCTATGATTGTCCCAATTAGTCCTCCAACATAAGAAAAATACGAATCAACTTTGTTGAAGCTTCTATTATAAGTACTAGTGGTTGAGGCTTTATTGAAAGTAACCGATGCGAAAGGCTTACTTGGAGTCTTGATATAGGGGATATTGGTGAAAAGTTAGGGAATAACAGTAAAATTTTCAGTCTGGATATCTTCAAACGGCATAATGCTGATGTCAGTATTCACTACAGCTTGTTGTAAAGCTGCATTTGATCCCATCCCCAAGATTGAAGTAAACGCGAAGAAGTTTCTGTCCTCCAAGTAATAAGTTTTGTAATCAGCACTTCCAGGGTTGAGCTGAACGTTTATTATAGGTACAATCAATGTAAACTCCTACACCATTTGTTCTATTTCACTGAAAACAGTATTGTTAACGCAAATTGGGTCTACTGATTCATCGCATTTGTCAACTTGAATAATAAAGGAGCTAGAATTGGATACTGGTTTTCCTCCTACTTCAAACTTGTAATTGATGGGAGGGCAAAAACTCTTAGACAAATCAAATTTATGATAAATTTACTCAATATCTTTCCCAAAAGAAAAATGTTCCAGGGTACAAGGAGATAAAGGAACTTGAGTACTATTGAGGAGTGTATATCCAGGCCCATAAAACTCCTGCCATAGGGTAATGTTGAATAGCCGATAGTCCGTGTTTGTGACGTCAAATCCAAGAATACTAATGGCAAACATAAAATTGCTTTCAACACTTGTTTACACTTCTAAAGTAGGAGGATTGACCTAATTGGTCACTGAAACAGTAGATTGGATGATTTAGCGATCGATAGTGCGCAATCCCATACTGGCAAATAGCACTGCGAAGATGATAAAGACAGCTATAGAGACAATGCCGCCTGTTGCAGTTGTGTAATCTTCTTAGCCATTGTAGCGAATGAACTTGCTTGTAGGAAATAAGTCAACTTTCCTGAGTACTTTATGAGCCCAGTAGAGCGCTTTGGAAGCTATTGTCATTATAATCAATTGTTAAGCGGATTGTAATATCCTAGCTTTCAATCACATAAAAGGTTTTATTTTGTGTTATGAATCAAATTTTGGTTTAAATAGCTATTTTAAACAAAATCTAAGTCAACTGGAAAAAGGAGTAGACAAACACTCTTTTGTATGAAAGTTCACTAGTGATAAAATTATAGTCTTGGGTCACATTCTAGAAAGTAATCGAAATGCCGCCATAATCCCAAATTCTTCAATATTGAAGCCTTTTAAAGATTTGTAAAACAAGGACCATTAATCTTTAGATATTTTGACTGGAAGATTAATTAGGTTTATAGAGCATAAATAGAGACGATAGGAACCACTGATGAGTCATAAATAAGTCGAAAAATAGGGAGAAATGCAAAATTGCTGTGGTTTTTAATGATTTAAAAAGCTCAAACTCCACCCAATAATCATTTTCTTCATTAGAATAGCTCTCTAAAATAGGGGTGAGAAAGAGCAGCTTTCGCTGTAATTCTTCCATTTGGGTCATATCTGAGCATCCTCTGCGTTTAGCCAATTTTACATTGAGCAGGTCTAGGCCCAAGGCATCTAACGTCAATCCGCTAACAACTTGCTGGATTGGATTGGAAGGCCAGTTGGGGAAAGTAGATTTGTAATCTCTGAGTTTTGTGACTCCTGGCCAAGTCTCTTAGTTGGGAGTACCGAGAATCCTGAAGATCCTGTAAAGTTGATCCAGCTCACTATCGCCAGCAAAGAGTGGCCGCTTAGTCACCATCTCTGCGAAAATGCACCCAATTGCCCAGATGTCAATCGGAGTACAGTAGTCCATGGAACCGAGCAAGATTTCAGGCGCACGATACCAGAGAGTGACGACTTCTTCAGAGTAAGGACGTACAGGAATGGAAAAGGTTCTTGCTAGTCCGAAATCAGCGATTTTGAGATTGTCTTGGTTAGCAAAAAATTACCGTTGTTGTCTAGTAAGATGTTGGCTGGCTTAAGATCCCTGTGGATGATTCTTTTCATGTGGCAATCGGCGATTCCAGCCAGCATCTGGTACAGAAACTTTTTCACCTTAATTGGCTCCATTGTCCTTGTTCCTAGTCCGTCCATATAGGTGCGGAGATCTTTGTCTAGATACTCGAAAATGAGGTAAAGTTGCTTTTGGTCAATAACAACATCCTTGAGCCTGGATCACTAAAACTGTACGTAACGACGTTTTTGTGGTCAATTTCTCTTAGGAGAGAGATCTAGCGGATGGAGGTAGAAGGAAATCCTTCGTTTTACATATCGAGTATGACCTTTTTCATGGCCACGACTTCTCTATTTTTGCTGTCGAGACACCTGTAAACATAGCCGTAGGCTCCCTTCCCTAAATGGACTGAAGATTACCTATTATTTCCCGATTGGTGTAGTTTGAAAGAGCGTTATCTCCGAAATTTGAATGCATGCCTTATAATACAAATAACTAAATTTAAATTATACACGCCAACTGACCCTTCCTTTTTATTATTAACTCCCCTTTACTCCAAACTCTTCCTTTTACTCCCTCGTTTATTTAATATATGCGCTTTCTATAGTAATTCCAAAATTATAAAATGCCATCCAACCCTAAATCTATTGCGCCTAAGAAATACCCTTTAACATTAAATTAAATTACCACTTTTGCGTCTTGGAGGCAAATAGTCTCAGAGCTTTCAAAATATGTGTTTTTTAAAACTCTGCTTAACATTCAAAATAGCTATTCATTGATATAATTTGAGCATTTATATACTCACCCTACTAGCATCAACTATTATGAGTGACCTCTCAACACTTTTCACCAGACACGTCATTCCCGGCAAACTAGAAAGTTCAAGCTAACCAAAACCAGCGCGAAAGTCTACGGAATCCAAGCTATCATTGTCTAGCCATAAGGGCTAAGAATGGAATCTTTCGAATTTGTAGAGTTCGCTGAAAAAGGGAATCAAAAAATAAGTGCCTTTGTCCTCCCTAAGTGAAGAGATCTAGTAATTCCAGGCAAAGCAAAAATAATAGTATATACTTAAAGGATTCATTTTGGGAGGCATTATCCTAATCATACAGCATCTCATGAATTTCGGGAGCAAAATCGCCTTACTCTTGCTGTCTCTTATTTTCCTCAAACTTCTCCCAAAATTACGTAGTTTCGTTGATATTTAGCATTTCAAATACTCCAACAACAAATCCTAAGGGTGGGAGCAAGAATATTGACCCCATTCATATACTCCTCTCTGCTTTATTATTTCCTGAAAAACACCAAACATGCAATCATCTCAGACTTCAACCCCTCTGTGACAGTTGTCACGCTATTTTTTACAACCTTATCTGTTGTAACCTAATATCTTGAGCCTATCCATCGTCTTAACATCTAATAACTGCAATTCGCGAACATTGACTAATAAGGTTAGGTCAACAAAATTTTTTATTCTTTGACCTTTTTCTTTAAACGTTTTGAGTTTTACTCTCGTATCAAAAAAGGTTTGTTACTAGCGACATATTTTAACATAGTAATCCAAACGAGTGTGCTAATTTTGCTTGGAATTTCGCCTCTCAAAGTTTGGACATAATACAAAAGCTTCACTACAGGATTATTCATCTTCCTCTTACTGTAATTCTTCGTTTAGGCTTTCAAATACGCTGATAATCTATTTCTCTAACTGAAAGCAGTAAGGAATAGAATGCCAGTATTCATGAGTCTCTTCAGATTGTAGGGCAACTCCCTATACCGAAAAGCAGTAACTGTCCACTGACATAGGTACAAAACAAATGCCTACTGAACCTAGTAACAACTATAGCCAAAACAAGCTGCTTCTTATCGTCTGAAACATGCAAATCACTCATCTACGATACAGTAAATGCTATTTTATTTAGTACATGGATCTGTTCAATCAGTACGCTTTTACAGAGCTCTAAAGAACCCAAGCTGCATTTGCACAGGAATTCGTAGCCATTATCTCATCATAAAAAGCTTTGGAATCCAAAAAAACGTTTTTAATAGATATGTTCATATACCTTAGAAAGCTATTTGCCTATCTGCGGATCCAACATTCAGCAATAAACCATCTTCACTCTCTCTCATAAGTGATTACCTTGATAAGAGTGTTGATACTTTCAGATTATCAAGCTTATGTTTAGAAATCGCCCATTAAAGTTCAAACCCGGATGGTCGATATCTTATAGGTAATCCAGGCGAAGTTACACAAGCAGGCAGAAAACGAAAGAGTTATGGATTTCCTCAGGAAATAGTTGCTACTGGTTGAGAAGAAGCTAGAAGGCTGGGTTATCGGAATGCGCAAGGGATGGCTTTGATTTATACTTATTATAGCTATCATTATGTGGAATATAGTCAGTGGCAATCGGCTTATCGACAAACGAAGGAAAAAAGAAGCGCAGCTGAGGCATCTCAAAGCCCTCTGCAAAGTAAAACCAATGGTTGACAACCTACCCCCACCTTAATACTCATTCTTATACACCAAACCCAAAGCCTACCAAATCAAACTCGGTTTAATTGCACTTATTCAGAAAGGCAGGCTGATATTGAAACCCAAAACACCATATTAATTGAAAAGATGATAGAGACAGCAAGTTTCATAAAACCAAGAAAGTAAAGTCCTCACAAAAATTCATTAAATGATATTTATCGAAGTAGGAAATCGCGTTAGATCGATGACGGGAATCAAGTAAGAATTTTTTTAAGTTAGAAACTGGTAAAAAGATTGCAGTCAGCCAAATCGCAATACTGTAGTGTCCGTAAAAGTATAAAAGAGTACGAAAAACACAGAAATAGTATGACAAACGAAAGAATGGATCCTTATTATGATCTGGAATACCAAACTGTTCCAAATCAGAAGAAAGAGAGAAGGCCCATGTCGGCTAAAAGATGATCTTTTCTGAATTTTTGTCTTTCTAAGTCTGTAGAGATAATGGATAATGGTGTCATTAACAAGTGTTAAGGAATAAAAAGAGATCTGATCTTGAGTGCAATCTTAAATAAATCCCTAATAATTTTTATTGCCTTAAGTTGATTAAGATATCAGCAATTTCAACTATTTTTTATTTAAACAGATGTCTGGCAGCAGAGCCGTTGACGGCATAACCGGAGAACTCATCGGTGGGGGAGAATATAACACCTATTCAGGATCAGGTGCCAACTACACCACTGCCACCAACAACAACAATTACGTAACTGGAACCACCTATGGCCAAGGCAACAACTACGTTGCTACCACTACTTCCAACTACGTACCAGCCACCACAACCACCACCAACTACGTCTATGGCGCTGGCTCAGGAGCTGTGAACAAGGAGTACGCTGTGGGAGGTGGATACTACACCACTTCCACTGGAGCACCTGCTACCACCACTGTCACCACTACCAACGCTCAAATCGTTGGTACCACAGTCAACACTGGAAAAGAAGTTATCAAGGGAGAAAGCAGAATTGAGTATGTCCCCTTCGAGAAGAAAATCATTGAATACAAGGACCAATCAAAAGTTGAAAGAGTTCCAAAGAAAGTCAAAAAGATTGAATACAGAGAGGAGAGAAAGATTGAGACTATCCCCAAAGAAGTCACCGTCACTGACTACTATGCCGTTGAATATCTTAGGCAATACATCCCTCAATACGTCCCAGAAAAGAGGATTGAATACGTTCAAGTCCCCAAGAAACAAGTCAGATACGAATACATTCCCGTCGAAAGGTATTTCCCCTCCTACTCAGACAAATTGTCCACTATCCTGACCAAGCCCTCGATACTGTGGGATACCAAACTAACCAAGTTGCCTACCAAACTGCCCAGTACGCCACCACTGGCTACACAGTTGAGCAACCCACCCAACAAGTCGTCTACACCTCCACCCCAATCACCTACGCCACTGGAGCTACTACCACACAACAGCAGGTAGTCTACGGAGGAAGTGGAGTCGGAGGACAGCAAGTAGTCTACGGAGGAAGCGGAGTCGGCGGACAACAAGTTGTTTACACCACTGGTCCTGCTGCTACCACTACCTACACCTACGAACAACCCGCCACCACAACTACCACATACGTTGCCAACGAGGTCCCAGTGAACGCTAGGTATTACAGCGGAACCTATCCCACTGGAACTGCCAACACCACTACCTACGATTATGGCTACACCCAGGAACAATATCAAGCCAAATGATTGTAAATTCTGTTAGAGGAGCCATTCCTGAAACTAAAATATTAATACACTCTTAAATTCTTCTCACTTGAATTCAAGGAAAGATCTAAAAACTCTCTTTTCACTTGCTTTTCTTCAATGAATTGTATATAAACGAGATTTATTGGTAATCAAAGTTCTTCAAAATAGTAAGATTTTTTTAGTCTAGAACATTATTTTCAGCCGGTTTGAAGTCGAAATATTCGTATGCAGTGCGATATATGCTGATCTGAACATTTTCTGCAAATCGTTAGCCCGCACGTTCTTCCCTGAGTTACTCAAAAAATACCAAGGTCATTGCTAGGATTAAGAGGATCAATAATCTGCAAGGCAATGGAGTAGCTATC